>JAABUU010000662.1_pt1 | contig 73725 bp, 69 predicted proteins | sample 5559301 | NCBI WGS metagenome assembly JAABUU01 (sample SAMN10711884, study PRJNA513360) | rock metagenome | isolation source: Antarctica rocks | place: Antarctica: Victoria Land, Richard Nunatak white
CAGGCCAGCCCTGCTGGCCACCCTCTTGCCATCCAGCCTATATGTGTTGCTTAAGTAGCATGCGAGCAGGACTCGGCGAACTGCGGCCCAAACGACCCACCCGACTCGGGCCCAGCTGTCAGCAGCGTTCTTACAGCAAACAGCAGACGCCGCTGTCAGCAGCCATCCCCAGACAAGCAGCGGGCCCCACCTGTCAGCATCAAGACCAGCATCACCCAGCAGATGCAAGCCAGTCTGTTCTGCTTCATGGGCACCCTCACCTCCTACGTGCAGGCGATGTGCGCAGCCAGCCGCCTACTCTGGGCGCCGGCGCGCGCCCGTCCGTGCCCAAGCCCCACGCCCTGCCATCCACACCCGCTGTCAGCATCTAGCAGCCGTAGCATATGGCAAAGACCAGCCGCATGCCCACGCCCCGCGCTAACAGGCGACGTCGCCTAACAACAGCACAAGCGCAGACCTAGCTACAGCAGGCAAAGGCGGTGGGCGCACGAGGAGGCGCCCACGAAGCACGGCCTCGAGCTGCTGGTCGCACGTTCTGCGACAATGCAGTGCAGGGTCAGCCTCAGTGCTGCACGCCAGGTGCTTGTCTGGCAAGCCTCAGCCCGCCAGACAGGTGGAGCAGGTGCTTGTAGCACAGAGCTGTGCATCCTTGCACATGCAAAGCCCTGCACGGCGCACCTTCTGTACAAAAGTGCACGGACACAATGAGAGCACATGCACAGTGCTCTCCAGAGTGGGGAATCCGCCACTGCAGGCACGCCGCTTGGCTTCCGCCACGAAGGCCAAGCGGAGTGCAGCAGGGCAGGAGCGCAAACGCAGGTGCTTTCTGTCCCGGCGATGCGGCAAGGCTCGTTTGAAGACAACCTACACTCAAAACAGTGCGTGGTGAGAAGATGAAGAAAGCTCCACATCTGACGGGCTCCCATTGGCCCTCGGCTCGCTGGCATCTGGCCAATCAGCATTCAGCATTCCATCGTAGGCCAATCAGCTTTCAGATATTCGTCCCGCAAATGACCAGAGCAGTCACTGCCCACTGCTCAGCAGCGGGCGTATGTCAGACTCTGTGCGGGCTATGCAAAGAGGATGCAGGCCTCATGCTATCGCACTGCAGGAGTGGGTCCAGCCTCTCGGGCACGCTGCGCCTCTACGAGCGCGACCAGGGACCCCAGCGCATCGCGGCGGTAGGTCACAGCCACGCCGGGCAGCCCCGCCACCAGGCCCGCCACGTCCTGGTTCCAGAAGCAGCCCTTGCTGGTCGCTGCCACCGCCGACGCAGTGATGTCCTGCGCGCAATCCGGATTTGGTTTCCGCGCTGCGTATGCGCTCAACAGATTGCAACTGTTGGCCACATCAAAGCGCCTTGACGCACACACACGGCAGGAGGCCACTGCAGCCCTGGCCTATCTCTCACTGCCTTCCATCCAGTCGCGACCCAGCAGCAGGCAGCGCGGCCGGAGCAGACCCGGGAGCGGGGGAAGCTGTGCGGGGAGCGCTGTCACCTGGTACCAGGCCAGCGGTGGGAAGGCGGCGCGCTGGTGCTCCAGCAGCAGCAGCCGGCCGCCGGGGCGCAGCACGCGCGCCATCTCCGCCAGCGCCGCGGCCGGCCGCGGGAACACGCACAGGCTGAACGTGTCCACCACGCAGTCGAAGCTTGCGTCCGAGAAGGGCAGCGCGGTCACGTCGCCTGGCCGCTACAGCGCTGTCGGCGCTAGGCTAGCGACTACCGCAGACAAGCACTCACCATCATGCAAGCAGGGCAAGAGTCGCACTTGTGGCACATGCCGCTGCAAAGAACTGGCGCAGGACGCTGGCTATGCAGTGCGAACGTTCGAGGCTGAGCGCGCCTTGCCTCAGGACGGCCGCGAGCCCCAGGCCATCCGCCCTTCGCTGCGCCTGCGGGCCGACGAGCCGATGTGAGTGCGCAGTTGCGGACAGTCGCCGCCGCGGTTGACAGCACGGCTCAAAGCAGGTGCGAGGCACACGCAAGCATCCCAGCTGACAGGTCCAGCGCGGATCCGACAGTCACCGCCGCGGCTCACTGCCACCGCTCGGGGCGGGCGCGGTGCGCACCCGCGCAAGCATCCCGGCCGACAGGTCCAGCGCGGTCAGGCTGCGCAGCGCGCGCCAATCGTACAGCGGCAGGTTGAGGCCGGTGCCGACGCCGACCTCCAGCACATCGCCGGACGCGCGCGCCAGCAGATTGCGCCGCAGCTCCGGGAAACCGAGGCCTTCGGCCGCCGCGCCGCCGTCCAGCGCATCGTATGAGCCCGCGTACTGGTCATACGCCGCCGGGGCGGGCGTGCCGGGCGCCGCCGCGGCGCCGCCGTGCAGGCTCCCGCGCGACTCTGCCCAGCGGTCCTGCACGGCGGCACTGTGCTGCGCCGCCCGAGACGCTGCAACTCGCTGGTCCAGGGCGTTATGTGGCGCAAAGTTGTAGTCGCACTCTGCCGCACTAGCCTGCAGCACGCGCGGCAGCGCATGCACCGACGGCTCTGCCTCTGCCGCCAGGCAGGGCCGCACGCCGCGGGCCTGGCACGCAGTGATGGCAGCAGCTAACAGAGTGTGGCGGCGCCTGATGCAGCCCGACTCTGATGGGTTCACAGCGTGCGCAAGGGGCAATGCCATGAGCACGCACAGCCGCAGCACAACTCTGTGACATGCAAGGCATGTGGCAAGGTGTTCAGGCGCTGAAGTTCAGGGATGCAAAAAAATTGAACACTGGCTTGTGCCGTGAAAGAATGGAACCAAAAAGGTCGCAACCTGCAGGATTCGAACCTGCGCAGCTTTCGCTAGTAGATGGCTCAAAGCAAGTTCGAGTCTACCCCCTTAACCAACTCGGGCAAAGTTGCACCGGAGCACTACCCGGCAGCAATATTTCACATGTCATGACATTCTACTAAGCAAGCCAAGGATGACAATTTGAGGCACCATTTGCCAAGCCTCAGACACACATGTGTGAGCAGTGTGCACTGCTCCTATTGGCCTCAGACTGCAACACAACGCAACGTAGAACCTATGCATGCCAGGAGAAGTCCACCCGCAGAACTTGTGGCCATGAACAGGTTGCCGGGCGCCTGGGCCAGCACACCGAACCACAGCAAGGCTCGGGTGAGTCGACCAGGACGCCATGCAGGTGCGGCAGGAAAGCAAACTCATACAGCCCTCACGTGGCATATATTGCTGCTGCCCTGACGGTACTGTCACTCAAGGACGACGACCGCCCTACACGAACTCCCCAAGCACCCAACGAGGCGCCTGCAGGCGCGCCGGTGCGGCCAGGCGCTGGGATGCGCAGCCGCGCAGCCTGCGCCGCTGCAGCGGCCGCCGACACAGGCGCCCGGACGCGCACTGGCACACGCGCCCGCCGGGGCCGCACGCACACAACGCACACCCCGCGCGGGGCCAGGGAGCGCCGGGCGCCCGAGCGCGCGCTCAGTGGCTGCCCATGTCCTCATCGAGGCCGCACATACACAATGCAGATCCCGCACAAGGCGGGAGTGGTGAGCAATCGAGCGCGCGCTCAGTAGCTGCCCACATTGCCCATCTGGATGTACTTGAGGTACAGGTACTCGTCCAGGCCGTACTTGGACTGCTCGCGCCCGAGGCCGCTCTGCTTGATGCCGCCGAAGGGCGCCACCTCGCTCGTGATGGCCACATCGTTGATGCCGACCATGCCGTACTCCAGCTCCTCGGCCACGCGCCACGCGCGCGCCAGGTCCTGCACGGCGGCGGGGCCGGGCCACATGGTTGCAGTGCTTCCCACTGCTCCAGGCGGCCGGCCTGACGTGTGACCCGTCCAGCAGGGTGCGGGGCGGGGTGCCGGCCCGGGCAGGCGCGCACCCCAGCAGCCCTGCGCGCTGTCTGGGACCAGGGCGTGCCTGCACACACCGTCAGGGGCGCGGGCGCGGCGCGGGCGCGCCTGCGTCCAAAAATAGGCGGCCAGGCCGTACTCGGTGTCGTTGGCCAGCTTCACCGCCTCGGCGTCGCTGTCGAAGCGGAACAGCGGGATGGCCGGCCCGAACGTCTCCTCGCGGAACACCTTCATGTCGATGGACGCGTTGGCGAGCACGGTCGGCTGGAAGAAGAAGCCCTGCGGCGCGGCACGCGCGCGTCTCGCTCAGGTGCAGGCGCGCAGGGCGCACGCCCGTGGGCGCGCCCACCAGGGCGGCGACACAGCAGGCAGGCGCCTGACAGCAAAGGCCTGTCAGGCGCGTGCAGCCTGCACCAGCCCGGAGCGAGGCGTAGCGGCGTCGCGCTGCCTGCAGAAGCAGTGCCACTGGGAGCGAATCGCCCAGCATGTGGGTGCAGTGACGGCAGGCGCGCGGGTCGGCGCGGGCGCCCCGCACCTTGTCGTAGGGCGCCGGCAGGTCTGGTCGCTTGCCGCCCACGGTCGCCGTCGCGCCCTTCGCGATGGCGTCATCCACGTGGCCCTGCACCTGCGGCCCCGAGCCCCCGTGCTCAGGCGCCTGCTGCACCGCGCAGGCCACCACGAGACACCCACACAAACCCCCTGCCGCTTTCTGGGCAGGCGCCAGCGGGCCTCATCAGGCGACAGACGTGTGAGTCAGAGTGCGAGCTTACTGCCACTCTGCGCGGAAGTGAGCATGCAAGCCTGCATCCGCCATGCACGCTGCCTCTATGCGCGCGCAATGCGCGCCGCAGCGAAGCGCGCACGCGTCCTCCGTGGTCAGCGTACAGCCTCCTGTGATCCGCTGGGCGCATGCACACTCGCTCCATGTGCTGTGTGCTGCATGCTGTGTGCTGCTCCATGTGCTGCCATGCGCCGCGCAGCAGGCATTCCCGGCAGGGCGCGGCGCGCGCGCAGCCGCGCACCCGGTCCACCGCGCGCGCGTTGATGAGCGGGCCGAGCGTGGTGTGCGGGTCCAGGCCGCTGCCCAGCTTCAGCTTGCCCACGCGCTCGGTGGCCGCCTCCACAAACGCGTCATACACGCCGGCCTGCCGCGCGCGCTCAGAGCCGGGCTCAGGCGGTCGCTGCGGGGCGTCAGCGGCTCCTGGCATGCACGCAGACGCGCTTGCCTCACGGCCCATGTATGCACACTGGGGTACACAATGTGACACGCGATGTGTGAGTTTCTGCATGGCAGCCAAGTCAATGTTCTGGAGCTCGCGTTCGCGACGTGCAAAGCCTCCAGCACTGCATGTACCTCGGTCCCGGACCCGCTGGCAGACAATCAACTGCAAAGGTTTCAGCCGCTCACGCACGCCATGACCGCAAGTGCTGCCAGCCGGCGCGCCCACATCATGATCAAACGACCGCCACGAAGCGCATCAAGGCGCAAGCGTGACCTGTCCGGCGCGCGCCCGGCGCAGCCCGCGCTCGCGGCGCGGCGCGGCCCCCCGCGCGCCTGCACGAAGACGCGGTTGGCGCAGATGCAGGTCTGGCCGGCGTTGCGGAAGGCCGAGGAGACGATGCCCGCCGCGGCGGCATCCACATCCGCGTCGTCAAAGACGATGTAGGGCGCGTTGCCGCCCTGGCGCGCGCCGGGACGGGGCTCAGAACCGGACGCGGCGTGGGGGAGCCGGGTGTCTGCCCGCCGCGTGCCGGGTGCCAGTCATGCTGATGCGCTGAGCTGAGGCCCTGTGGTGGCCTGACGCTGCTGTTCCCGTTGAGCGCTGGCCACCTTGCATGACTTGCAGCTGATCGCGGAGGCGCCGGCAGCAGCTTCACGCAGTGGTGCCACAACAGCGCTCCAGGGCTGCTATCACCCCGCTCAGCGCAGGTTCGCAGTGCACAGCCGCTGCCTGGGGGGGGCAGGCGCGCCAGCTCCAGCGACACGCGCTTGACGGTGGCCGCGGCGCCGGCCATGAGCTGCTTGCCGACCGCCGTGGAGCCCGTGAAGCCAATCTTGCGCACCGCGTCCGACTCCAGCATCGCGTTGCCTGTGCGCAGCCAAAACAGGCACCCAAACCCAGGGGTCGGCCGGTGCCATGGCCACAGGCACGCCAATTCAGTGACGCCGGACCCTGCCTGCGCGGCGCCCCACGCTGCGCGGCCGGGTAGGCGCTGTCGCAGCAGCACCGGGGCGCCTTGCATGCAGCCCTGCATCATGCCGCAGTCAAGCGCGCTGGAGCTCCAGCGTTGCACACCCCGACCCATCAGATAGTACCCATCCCATACCTCAAAGCCACGCAGGAGAGACGACGGGCCTCCAGTCCTGCGCTGCATGCCCCAACAGACAGCCCGGGCGCGGCGCCGCACCGATGGACGGCGCGTCACCGACGACGATGTTGAGCACGCCGTCGGGCAGGCCCGCGCGGCGCGCGCACTCCGCCAGCGCCAGCGCGGTCAGCGGCGTCGCCTCGGCCGGCTTGAGCACCACCTGCCGCCGCGGCCGCGCCCGCCTGACCACGGCTGGGCTGCCTGCTCTGGCGCTGGGGCCTGGGGTGCTCATCCAGTCTGCTGTGCCCGCGTTCAGGTCAGCGGCACGCCGCCGCCCGCTCAGCACCTCCAGCCGCGCGCTCACAGGCGACGCTTGCCAACCAGCAGAGTGCGTGCGCGTCCTGGGGAGCAGAGGCTCCCGCGTGCGTCATGCCGGCTGCTTCACGCGCTGTCTGTAGATCGCCGACTGACCCAAACCTGCTAGATTGCTGGCCGGCTCATGCATCCCATAGAGCCAAGATTACGACGGATGACCCCGCCACGGACACGGGACTCCGTCCAGGGGGCCCTGATGGGGGAGGGCGCGGCGGAGGGCGGGCCGCGCACGGTGCAGCCGGCGGCGATGGCGGGCGAGACCTTGCGCGTGATCATGGACATGGGGAAGTTCCAGGGCGTGATGGACGCGGCCACGCCGACCGGCTGCTTCACGATCAGCTGCCGCTTGTTCGGCAGCACGGGCTGCAGCACGTCGCCCGTCACGCGCCGGCACTCCTCCGCGAACCACTCAATGGACACCACGCTGCCGGGCGCAACCGCGTCGGCGCCACAGACTTACGGGCAGCAGATCAGGGTGAAGACAAAAGAAGACACAGGGCCCTGCGCGTGCGACACGCAGAGCGCAGCAGTGTGCTTCTCGACAAGGTGCGGCCCTGGTGGGGGATCATGATGCATTGTACCAGGCCCTGCCAGCGTCCGATGCCCAGGTTCTACGATGTGGGCAAGCGTGTGCCGCCAGGGCTGAGACGGGCAGCGCCTAACCTAACCTACCCTAACCCTACCCTATACCCTATACGGCGCGCGCGGGGGGGCCCCCACCCGCTCTGGAACTCGGAGCGCGACTCCGAGAGCGGCTTGCCGCTCTCCATGGTCATGATGGTGCAGATGTCGTCCTGGTGCGCCACGACCTCGTCGTGCCACCTGCCGCGGCAGCGGGCGCCCCTCGGGTGGCGGCGCCCCCGCTGCCTAGGTCAAGACCCGCGGACGCGCGCGCGTCGCCGCACGGCCGCTTGCTCGCAGCAGGGGCGCCAGGAGTCCTTGCGGAGGTGCCCCAGCGCTAGGCCGTGCAACAGCAGCGCTCTTGCACGCGGCGGCTCGCGCCTGCGCGTGCAGTGCGCAGGGCCATACAGCGAGTCACGGGAGGGTCGAGGCTGCGCGCCTGCGCATCACCTTGCACCGCTCCTTGGCGACCTGGCGGCTCCAGGTGGGGAAGGCGGTCTCGGCCGCTGCGATTGCCGCCCGCGTCTCGGCGCCCTTCATGAGTGGTGCTTTTGCAATGACCTCGCCGGTCGCCGGGTTGACGACCTGCATGCAGGCGCACACCCAGCTGCGGGCCCGAGAGGATATAAGGGTGGTACGCCGCTGCTGGCATCCGCTTGACGGGCACCGCATTGGTCGCCGAGCGCTGCGCGCAGGCGGGCGACTCACATCAAAGGTGCCCTCGTCCCCGGCGCTGACAAAGTCGCCGCCTATGAAGCCCACGCTGGTCTTGAGCAGCTCCTTGTCGTCGAGCGCGGCGAGCAGCTCCTCTGAGTCGGCGCTGCTGGCGCGCGCCTGGAAGCGCCTGCTGCCGCAGTGTCCGGCGCAGGGGCTGCAGCTCTTCAGGAGCGGGGCGCGCGACAGTGGCAGGCGCTGCAGCGCCAGCCGGAGCGGCAGCATGTCGGCGCGCTTTCACCCCTCCCCGTCACCTAGTGCAAGGCATGCGCCCGATATCAGAGAGCACTGCACCACGCTTGCTGAGGACTCATGTGCACATACCAAGCTGAAACCACCAAGCCTGCTTGTGTAGAGATGCTCGTCAGCTTGGCGTACGCCAGTGGGATGGTAATGCTTCCGATGCCTGCAGGCTTAAAAAACTTTCTCTGAATGTCCCACGACCGGGGGGGGCCAGCAGATGTCTACCTGGTTTTTGCTCTACAAAACGAACCAAGTTTGCGCATTCACGTATCAAAAGTCAAGCCCCACTTGTGCTGCAGACTGTGTACAGGTACTGAGCTGCTTGTTTGAGGATTAGGGCACCTATGGTTGCGTGAGAGCGCATGCACGTTGTCGTGGGTGCTGTGCTGCAGCTGCACTATTCTTCTCTGCGTGGCTGGGTGCACTGCAGCGCGAGGCCGTGACCGGCAGGCGGCATGGCGCTGCGAGTGAAGCTCGTCTACAAACTTGAGCCAGCGCTCGACGTCGAGGCGCCGCCTTCTTGCACGTTTGGCCAGCTCAAGGCATGTTGCTCTCTGTGTGCACTCACATAACCATGCGGGCCCGCAGCATATATTTAATCTGACACACGCACATATTAAGATGCCGGCTGGCCGCGCAGGAGCTGGCGGCGCAGCAGTTTGGAGTGCCAAAGCCGAGCCTCGCCCTGCTGTGCGCACCCCCCCCCCCCCCCCCTCGCCTGGTGGCCCCGAGCACAGCCGCGGACGGCCCTCACTGGTGCCCGGCTGCGAGCGCAGGTTCCGCGGACGCCCCAAGCCGGACAAGGCCGTCCTGTTCGCAGAGGGCGTGAAGAATGGTGCGCCGCCGGCACCCGGCAGGCCGGCAGCGCGGGCGTGTGCATGCACTGCACGCGCACACAGCAAGCCCGTGCCCCCGCCTGCGCCGGCCGCGTGCCGCCCTACCCTGCCCTGCCTAACCCCTAACCTATATCATGCTGCGGCCAGGCGCGCGGATAAAGGTGGTCGAGAACGAGGCCGGCCGGCAGCAGCACGCGGCCGGGCTCGGCGACTGGGAGGCCGCCAAGGACGAGCGAGGAGCGGCCGCGCCGGGCGGCGCGGCTGCGGCGGACGGCGCGGCTGCGCCGAGCGGGGCGCGGCAGCCCGGCTCCCAGGCCGCGCACGGGGGTGCTGATGCGCGGCAGGCGCCCCCCGCGGCCCAGGCAGCAGCGGGGCACGCCGACGCGCGGCGCGCCGGCCCCGCGGCGCCCGGGAAGCCGGACGGCGGGCCGGCAGCGGCGCGCGCGGCGGCCGCGCCGGCCGAGCACGCCGCCGGGGGCCGGCTGCACGCGGCGGCGCCTGGCGCGGCGGTCGGGCAGGCAGCAGCGGGCGCGGAGGGCGCTGCGGGCGCGCGCGAGGGCGCGCCCCGGGCGCCAGGCGGCGGCGAAGGGGATGCCGCGCAGCGCGCCATCGCGGCCGTGCGCAGCGCGGTCGACGCGCTGGAGGCGCAGGCGTGCGCCCGCCCGCCTTGTGCAGAAGCACTTCCAGGTGCCAGTGTGCTTGTTTCACGTGTCCAAGCAGCGCATGAACTCGCGCTGCACGCTTGGTGGCCTTTCCCCAAATCGCTGTGCGGTGTGTGAGGCTGTCCGCTCGGCACCACCTGTGAGTGCGTGCGGGCATTCCGCATCAGGGGTTAACAGCGCCTGGTCAGCCTGCTTGAGGTCATGCGCGACCCGCGACCATGCTGGAGTCTAACACGTGGCCGACTGCTTGCAAGCCCGCCTTGCCTTGGAGGCATGCTGCTGGCTCGCGGGCGGGTGCAAGCGTGACTGGCGGCATGAGACGCGGGGCGTTTGTGGGGCGCAGGCTGCGGCGCTGCCGGCCGGCGGCGGCCCCGAGGCCGCGCGCGCCGCCGCGCGGCTGGCCGAGGCGCTGACGCAGAAGCTGCTCGCGCTGGACGCGGTGGAGGTCGGCGCGGCGCACCGCGGCGCGCGGCGCGCCGAGATTGACCGCATCAACCGGCTCTGCGAGGCGCTGGAAGCGCGCAGGCCCTGACCCTGCTCTTTTAGCGCGATCGGGGTCTGGGGCCGCTGGCAGCCTGACAGCCTGATGCAGGACGTCCGTCATCCCACCCGTTCATTCACGGTTTGTGGGCTGGCGTACATGAGTTAATCTTTCGCTCGTTCATTGCTTCTTAGGGCAGGTCTCTGTGCACTTGACATGGCTTGAAGAATCGCTCTGACGTAGATGCAGCACATGCAGCAGTATAGCTGCCATTCTTACGCGGTATCGTGATTTCATACACTGTGCAAGGATGTACTACGCAATACGCGAGGACAAAGCCGTGGGAGCCTCTGATATGCATGCCAAGTGGCAGCCTTCGCTCTCTATGCAAGACATTAATACTTCACAACCCCTTCGCCTGCTTCAGTGCCGCAGCGTCGCAACAGGCGGTGTTCAGTGCCTTCACTGCAATTCTTGTGGGGCAGGCGTCTGACTACTTCTAAGCGGCGTCACAGCGCCTCTAAAACCCAGATGGCTGACAACGGAGCTGCATGGCCACCAGCGATTCACATGACGGGCCTGGCAGCGGCTGCAGAGTGAACGACGGGCCTGGCAGCGGCTGCAGAGTGAGCGGCTCCCGGCGCCCGCCGCCACCCCCCATCACGGCACGGTCTGCGGCCGCATCAGCTGGCAACCCCGGGGCCGGCCGGCCGCTGCGACAGGGACGCCCCGGCCGGCGCCAGGACCCCGGGAGGGTCGCGCGCGTGCTCGCGCGCGCCGCGCGGCGACGGCGAGCGCGCCAGCGACCCCGATGCGCGCGCCTGCAGCTCGCCGCGGCTGACGTGGCGCTTGAGCTGGCGCGTGCGGCCGCGCAGCCACTCGCCCTCCACCTCCTCGTCGCTCACGCTGCCTGCGCGCCGCGGCCGGGTCAGGGTTAGGGCCCGGCCTCTAAACTCGGTCCAGGCCAGCACCAGACGCACACCATGCTAAACGCAAACCGTGCCAGCGGAGACTGGGAGGCGGCGGGGAGAGCGGGCGCCGAGGGCAGGGCAGTGTGGAGGAACACTGCATGGCGCGCAGCGCGCCAGCACCTGCGCTGCGCCGCCGGCCGGGGGCCGCGCTGGGGCGGCCGAGCTCCGGGTCGGCGGGCGCGCGCGGCAGCGGCGGCGCCTCCTCGTACTCCGCCGCATCCAGCTCGCGCAGCACGCGCGGCGGCCACACCTGCGCCGGTGTAAGAGGATTTGGGAGGGTTTGGAAGGGTCTGGGGCCCCTTATGCAACCTGCTTGATAGGCTTTTGAATGGGGACTCTGCAACCCTGAGCGCTCTGAGAGCAGCTCGCTGGTGCGGCCTGCCCACGGCGCACCACGGGCATCCGTACAGCAGGGCCGCTTCGGCGGCGCGCCGCTGCGTAGGTGGGCAGCGCCCGGCGCACCCTAGGCAGGACGAACTGGCGCAAAGGCACCAGGAGCATGATGGGGATGGGGAAGAGGAAGGCCGCGACGGGCACCCAGGTGACGCCCTGTGCGCGCGCGCCGCAGGCGGGTCAGCCGCGGTGCGCGCTTGGGCCAGGGTTTGGCGGAGCGCTCAAATACAGGGTCTGTATACAGGGTCGCCCGAGAGCTCGGGCGCGCCCCGTGGGCAAGCAGCAACGTGCGCAAGCGAGGCCGCGCGCACGGCCTTCCCGCCTCCCGAGGCAGCAGCACACGGGAGCATCCGTCCCTCTGAACAGGCGCATGCCAAGCAGCACGCCGCCTCGCAAGCCGCCCTGGGCACGGCAGCTCCAGCGCCGGCAGCCCGGACATGCCCCGTGCAGGGGCCATGACGCGCGAGGGCCGGCCGCCCGGCGCAGGGCCGCCAGGGGCGCGCACATAGACCACCAGGAGCAGCAGCGCCTGCAGGCCGGTGAATGCGGCGACCGTGCGCAGCGGCACCGTCTCCAGGTACGCGGCGTGGCCGCCCTTCAGCAGCCTGCCGCGGTCGGTGCACGCTCGGCCCGCCCGCAGGCGCGCCTTGCCGGCGCGTCGCGCGCACGCTGCGTGCGCGCCTGGTTGCCGCGCCCGCGCCGCACCCGCGACGCAATGGGCACCAACATACTTGCAGGACCCTTTGGAGTCAGGACGGGCACAAGGACAAGCACGGTCCCCCCTCTCCACATGCCCAGGTGCGCCGATGTCAGGAGCAATCGCTCATGCAAAACAATAGGCTACTCAGAGAGGCTGGCCACGCGACAAGCAGACCTGCTTGCACCATGTGTGCTTGAACGCAAGAAAGCTTTGCGGGCGCGCACTTGGCGCGCTGCGCCGCATTGGTGCAGACGAAGAGCAGGCGCTCCCACAGCTGGCTGCCGCCCAGGCTCTCGATCGCCATGAAGGCGAAGTAGCCCCACTGCGCGCAGCACGGCGCTGTATTCACATGACGGACACGCCCACACGCCCTTCATCGATGGGTCCCTCGCAGAGGGCGGGCGCTGAGAGCGTCCCCTGAAGGCATGCCAGCAAGCGCTCTGCTGCGAGTGTCACTGCGCGTGCTTGGCCGCGCTCGCATCCTGTGAGGCGCGCGCAGCCTCCGCCCCGCGACAGAGCGCCGCCTGAGCGCCGCGTGGCCCCGGGCGCGGCGGGGATGTGGGGGCGCACGAGCACGGCGGTGGGGATGAGGCGCAGCAGCGGCGTGGCGCCCAGGCATGCGGCCAGCAGCAGCGACTGCAGCAGCGCGCTCAGCCTGTTCTCGGCCACCTCCACCGGCAGGTGCGGCTCCACGTGCCGGTCCCAGTCGAGCTCCGTCCCGCCCGCGCAACCTGCCGGCCAAGTAGGGTAGGGTTAGGGTGGGCCGCACGCGGCGCTCAGCTACGCCCATGCGTCCAGGGCGAGCGCGGCCCTGCGTACGTCTGCGGGGCGCGCGCGCCGCCTGTGTGCGGCGCATGGCAGGGCCTTGCTCACTGCGCCGCTGCCGGCGGCCCTCGCGGCGCTCCTCCAGGTGAGCAGGGCGCGAGGCAGGCGCGTCTTGGAGCGCGACGGCCAGGAGGCGGCCGAGCGCGAGCTGCAGCGCCCCTCGGGTGCTGAGCTGGGGGTCATGCTGCGCGCGCGCAGGGGCCCTGCCCATTTGGCGCGGGCAGCTGAAAGGCCGCACCGCACCCTCGGCAGCGCCATGCCTGGCGGCCGCGGCGCGCAGGGCCGCGCCGCCCGCCGCCGACCCCAGCGCGCTCGCACGGTCCCCCAGCCGCGCCATTGCGGCCGCCGCGCCGCCGCTGCCATTCGCAGCCAACCCCCGCTCTGCCACAGCCTCCGCGCCCCCGCCTGCCGCGCGGCGCCGAACGCCCGCAGCGCCATTTGTCTCCGCGCGGCTGCTGCCGTCCCAGGCGCCAGCCACGGTACCCATGGCTGCGTCGACAGGCGCGCTGCCCTGGCTGCCCGCGGTGCCGGGCGGCGCCTCGCCCCCGCCCTCGCCTGGCGCGCCCGCCGTGCGGCCCGCGCCGCCGACCCCGCCGTGCGCGCCTCGATGGTCACAGGGTGGCCCGGCGCCGCGTGCGTGCCCGCCATTCGCGCCCGCGCCGCTGCCGCCCGCCGCGCCGCCTGCCCTGCTGCCAGCCGCGCCGCCGCCTCGGCTGTCTAAGGCGCCGGTCGTCCCGCTAGTGCCTGCTACGCCGTCGGGCTCTACGCTGTCCCCGGCCAGCTGCCGCGGCCCGGCGCGCTCGTCTGGGCCGGGGTTCGGCGGGCTCCCGCTGCTCGCGCAGCCATTCCGCCTCGGCTGTGGGCGCACGCCCTGCTCCGCGACGCTGCCCTGCTCCGCGGCGCTCGCGCCTGCTGGCGCGTCGTGCCAGCCGAGGGACCCTGTGCCGCCCGCGTGTTTCCCCGCGGAGCCGTTGGCAGCGGGGCGCTGCGCTGCCGCGCCGGGCAGCGCCTGCTTGGCGTCGGCGAGCTCGCGGTGCAGCGCCTGGCGCAGCAGCTGCCGCCGCAGCAGCGCCAGGCTCTTGGTGTGCATGGGCGCCTGGGCACGCGCGCGCGCGCCGCGTCAGCGCTGCCGCCCTGTGGGCGTGCGGCAGACGTGGCAGTAACATGCGCTCAGATGACGTGTGGGCGGCGCGGCGCACGACCTGCAGAGCTGGATGCCAAATGCTGCAACGCAACCAGATGCGGCGAGATGCGCCATGGCACAGGCTGAAGGTTCACTTTGCCAGTTCCGACCAAGGGCATTGTGTTGGCATGGGAGTTGGGTCAGCCGCACGCGCGCGGGCGCGCGCGGGGCGCGCGCCTGCGGCAGCACGCCGTTGACGGGCGGGATGCCGAGCAGGCCGCACACGAGCGTGTAGGCGCCCAGCAGCAGCATGTCGTAGCCGTACGCGGGCGGCCGGCCCAGGTTGAACTCGGGCTGCTGCGCCATCTGCGCCGACACGTTGTGGTCGAAGTAGAACAGCACCGCGATCACGAGCGCCGGCACGGCGGCCGCGCCTACGAATGCGCCCGGCACGTCCCCGAGCGCCTGCCGCACGCGCGCGCCCACTCGGCCCCTCCCGCGCCGGCGAGGCGGCCGGGAGCATGCCGCAAGCTTGCATGGCGCATGCCTCAGCAAGGTAATAGCCGTGCCGCACAAGACTTGGCTTAAGACGCACACACTCTGCTGGCTCACCACACAGCTCTCGCGCGGGGCACGGGCGCAACGAGCCCGTGATATTACAAGGCAAGGCAGAGCGCACGCCTCCTGCGCGCGCATCAGGCCCAAGCAGCAGCGCTTTAAAGGGTGGGAGCCGGGGGGGCGGCCGGTGCTTTGGCAGGGGGCGCACGCGGGCGGTGGAGTAGGTCGCGGCATCCCGCCACGTGTCCGGGATGGGCAGCCGGCGCGGCACGGCGCCGGTACCGTCGCCGACCGCGAACGACACCCCGGACCAGACCACGACCTGCGCGCGCCACAGGCGCACGCTCGCGGCATGCTGGCCGCCATGTGCTGACACCCAATCCTGATGCAAAGCTGCCTGACCGCCGCTGGCAGCAAACTTAATGACAGCAGGTGCTTAGGGTGCATCACGATGCGCATTGACTGCTCTCACGAGCGAGGCGCTGATGCGCTGGAGCATCACCCGCAACTGGCTGCAGGAGTGCAAATACGGCGGGGCAGTGCTGCGGGCGGGGCGAGGCTGCCGCGCACCATGAGCGGGGCGCCATAGTCTGCAATGAAGCCGCGCACGGCCGCGCTGCCAAAGCGCCAGCCGCGCGCCTGCCGCACCTGCGCGCCGCCGCGCGCAAGGCCCTGAGCCCACATTCCTCGCACTACACGTTGGTGCAAGGCGTCTGCGGCGGCCCTGCGCGCCCCTGCATGAAGCGCGATGGGCACGTGCTGCAGTGCTGCAACCTGGTGCAAAGTCGGCCGGGACAGGCACCCGACGCGCCCGTGATGGGTTCCTGCCTCTGGGGGGCGGTGCCGCGCCGGCCTCAGGAACAGCGACAGGAGCGCTGCCAGCCGGCAGAGCTGCTTCGGCCGCCACCAGCCAGCAGGCGCCAGCAGGCCATGCCTGCTGTGTGGCCAGGGCCGCGGCGCACCCAGAGCGCGGTCAGCAGCAGCCCGAACAGCAGCAGCAGGCTCCACAGGCCGTTGACGAGCTGCCAGCTCGCCGACACACCCGCCAGCCTGCGCGCGCGGCCGGGCGGCCTCAGCGAGGCGCGGCGCTGGCGCTGCGGACGGCGCCACACAGGCCAGGACAAGCCCCGAACACGAGCCAGCGCTGACCGTCTCTCCGGCGCTCACTTATAGCGCAGGGTCCTGCTCAGAGCAGCCGCATGCACGCTGCTGCCTGCTCGTCTCATGCAGCCAGTGGAGACACCGAGACCACAAGGACACCCGGCTGCCCCAGGGACAGCGCGGGAGCACGGACGCATGCGGCGCCAGGCCGGGCGGCGCCGGCGGGCGCGCGCCGGAACTCAGACACGGCGCCGCGCACGGCCTGCTGCAGGAACAGCAGCGCGATGAGCCCGCCGAACAGCTCGCCGCTGAAGCGCGTGAACCTGCGGGCGCCGGGCCGTGAGGCGCGGGGGCCGACGATCGAAGGATCTGAGGCTGACCGTATGTGCACGGCTGTTAGGCCTCTGTCGCTCCGTGCTGCATCCACAGGGGGGGTCCCTGCCCGGCAGGGCCGCCAAGCGGCTGCCACAGTCACATGCGCCATGCATGCCAAGGAACGTTTCGCCTTTGGCGCGCGCGGAGAGGTGGAGGAGGGGGCGGTGGCCCAAGGGGGACGGCGCACCGGTCGATGTATCGGCAGGCGCCGCCCAGCGCCAGGGCGACCAGGAAGAGCGCCGTCCACAGGCAGACCCAGGTCGCCCAGGGCAGGAAGCGCTGCGGGCCCAGGCCCGGCTGGCCTGTTTGCAGGCACACCGCTCGTCACCATACCCGCGCTTCCACCCACAGCAAGTGAATGGATGGCGCGCAAGCAAGCAGACCGCGCGCTGCGCGCACAGCTGCTGAGCGGGCTGACCAGTGTCCTCTTGCGACAGCGGAGTCCGGCATGCCAGGCAGGCAGGCGTCATGCCGCACTGTGGCAGAGCTGCAGGCAGCTGTGCTTGAGCGGGAACAGCGGGGTGGGTGGGCGGCAGAGGGGGAGAGCACCCGCTGCAAAGTGGAACATATACCCCCAGATGAGCACGATCGGCTCTGCCACGCCGACGATGAGCAGCGGCTGGCCGCCGGCCACAGCCTGGACGAGCCCGGTCAGGGCGCAGGCGAGCAGGACCTGGACGCCCGTGACCTGGCCATCTGCGCGCGAGCACCGGCCTGAGCGCTTGCAACCGACAACGAACAGTATGTGAGCACGTCCTTAGCTGGGTGCCAAGCGCTGATTCACCTGTCTCGACGGCCACCTGTGCACCAAAAGCAAGCGCCGGTATGGCCGAAGCGCAAAATATGTACGTCGCCGGCGCGAGTATGCTGCAGCGCTCACGCTTGTCAGTGTCCAGCAAAGTTGCAGGCAACGCTTGAGAACTGCGTGCTGCGCCAGTTGGTTGGTTGCAACACGCGCAGCGAGCAAGCAATTCACTGTCAACAGGTGTCATACCTGAGGCCGCATGCCAGGCCGTCAGTCCAGTCTGACCGATAGCACCGTAGACGCGCAGCAAACTCGCTGCCTATCCCAGAGTTCAAACACACCCGCTTGATGGTCCTCTGCGGTGCATGGTTGGGCATGCCCAGGCCGAGCCAGCACCACGCACCCTCTCTGAGCAGCTCAGAAGGTGAGCTCTACTGCTGAAGTCAAGTACACAGACAGACGCGGTGGTGCTATGTGGCAGGCCCTACATATATATATTGTATGAAGCCTGGCTGCTTTCTGTTATTGCCGAGCACCTCCTCCCCTGACACTCCGCTTTTGCACACGGCACGCTCCTTCAACACCAGCGCCACGTGCGATGAAGGTCTTCACGGATGCGGCGAGCATGCGGGAGTTTTCGCGCGCGCAGCGGCGCGAGGGGCGCAGCATCGCACTCGTGCCGACTATGGTGCGCTTACCTGTGTCGCAGAGTGGCAGGGCACGAGGCTCACCTGTGTCACTGGTGCAAGGCTGCGCCTCATCTTGATGTTGGGACCGCCGCCGGCAGGGCTACCTTCACGAGGGGCACATGTCGCTCGTCGAGGAAGCGCGGTGCCGCCCGCCTCTCACTCACGCGCAACGAGCCAGAGCACGGTGACGGCGGGTGAGTTCGTTGTCAGGGTGGTGCTGGGACGTGCAGGAGGCGCGCAGACGTGGTCATGGCCAGCATATACGTCAACCCCACGCAGGTGCAGCCCGTCTCCTCGCGCAGGCACCGCCGATGCCGGGCCGGGCGCTGACGGCTGAGCGGCCGCGCAGTTCTCCGCGACGGAGGACTTTGGCGTGTACCCCAGCAGCCGGGTGGGTGCCGTCTGCGCTGAGGCTCCCCTCCACGGCACGGAGCGGCGCGGGTGCCGCGGCTGAGGTGCGCGCGCTCCCTGGCAGGCCGAGGACCGCAGGAAGTTGGAAGCGGCGGGCGTGGCGGCGCTGTTCGAGCCGGCCACCCTCTATGCCCCGGGCGCGCCCCCTGCCTCTGCCAGCTGCACAGGGACAGCCGCCTGGCCTGTAGCTGACGCGTTCCTGGTGTTTGCTCTTACTGCGAGGGCCTTCAGGCTGCGCAGCCTTGCTGCGCCCAAGCGAAGGCCTGGGGCACCTCAGGCTGTCCCATGCCCGGCAGCGGCGGGCGGCCAGCAGCCTGGCAGGGTAAAGGAGGCCACGGACGATCTGGCGGACCTATGGCCACCCTCCTCCAGCCCCTGCTGCTCACAGGCACAGCGCCGGCAGGCAGGCAGGCGGCCGGAGGCGGGGGACGAGCTGGCGCACGTGGTGGGCCTGCGCGCGGCGGCCGCCGGCGCGCACGAGACCTGGGTGGACGTCACGCGGCTGCAGGCGGGCCTGTGCGGCGCCTCGCGCCCGCACTTCTTTCGCGGCGTGGCCACAGTGCGCTCGCCTGGCGCCCGGCGCGCTTATGACCTGTAGCCGGCGCCCCAGGGGGGGCTGGTCACTGCGCCGGCGGCCTTGCAGCTCGCTGCAGCGGCCGGCTCGCAGTCTGCACCCCTCACCTGCGCATTGCACCGAACCGGACGCCGCAACTACGAGTCCCCTCTTTGTCGCTGAGCGGCTACCCGGCAGGCAGGCCCGGGTACAGCACCAGCCCCGCAGTCGACCGGCGTTGGCGCGGCCGCTGGTGCGGCCGGCCGCATTGCACATTGCGCCCGCCGCGGGCACACGGCCGCGCCATGTGCCGCGCAGGTCGTCGCCAAGCTGTTCAACATCGTGGAGCCGGACGTGGCCGTGTTCGGGCGCAAGGACTACCAGCAGTGGCGCGTGCTGACGCGCATGGCGCGCGATCTAGACTTTGCGGTGGAGGTGGTCGGGCTGCCGCTCGTGCGGGAGCCGGACGGCCTGGCCCTGAGCAGGCGCGCGCTGCGCGGACGCGGGAGAGAATCCTAAACTAAACCCTACCCCTTACGCGCTGCGTGGGGCGCGTGGGTCGGTGCCGGGCGGGGGTCCGCGGGGGCCGCCCGCCGGCGCGGCCCGGGCGCCAGGCCTGCCTCTCGCATGGGGTTGCGCCTGGCCTGGCATGGCAGGAAGAGCGGCGCCATTATTTGAGCAGCGTGCCGTGTGATTGTGCAACAGTGAGCGTGGAGCGCGCTCGGCATGGCCGGGCCAGCGTGCGGCGCGCCGGGCCGGCCGAGATGGAACATGACGGCCTGTCCGCTGGCGCGCAGCCGCAATGCGCTGCTGAGCGAAGCGGACCGCGCAAAGGCGCTGAGCATCTCGCAGTCGCTCAGGGTGCGTGCCTCTCGGGGCCTTCCCCTCTGCGGGCGAGCATGGAGAATGGCGGCTGCCCAATGGCACTGCTTGGTGGCCTCTGTGTCGGCTGTGCGTGATGGCTCGCTGGGGGGGCATGTGCTGCCACACACGACCTCAGGGTCGCCGTCCGGACAGCGCTAGTGCTTATGGGAAAAGAGGCTGTGCCCCCGGTGGCTCACCAGGTGCGCGCGGGGCGCGCAGTGGGCGACGGAGGCGTGCAGCCGCGGCGGCATGCCCAGCGTGCAGGCGCTGCGCGATGGCGTGACGGAGCGCATTTCGGGCGCGGGCGGCCGGGTCGACTACGTAGAGGTAGATGCGCTGTGCCTCAGAGGCCTGCATCTGTGCTGTTGTGCGGAGTCGTTACTGGCCCTCATGCTCTGTGCCCTCCCTGCCCTGGTGCCTGGCATGCTTTGCAACAGTGGCTGGACTGCAGGGTGCGGGTGGTGCTCTCCAGAGAACAACCTATGCTCTGTACTTATGCATGTGCTTGCAGCATCTCGAGTGAGGGCTAGTAAGTGCTATCAGGACCAGCCAGAAATATTCAACATGCCAGTCAAATCTTAGCGCAATATGAACCTGCTGTATTTGCTTGAGTAGCACAGACCTGTAGTGCATGATATCCCACCATGCGTGCGCCTGCAGCGCAGCATGCAGACACTCGAGTAGGGTCTTACTAGAAACGCGCGCCCGGCGGCAGGTAGTAGACGCGGAGGAGCTGACGCCCGCACAGGAGCTGGGCAAGAGCCCCGCGCTCCTGGCCGTCGCAGCATTCTTCGGCACAGTGCGGCTCATTGACAATGCTGTGCTGCCCTTGCAAGGAGCAGACGGAGAAGCAAATGCTCTGTGCTGACGCTCTGCGCTGACGTGCCAAGGCTGACGTATGTCGTTTGAGCGCTTGCACGCAGCCAGTACCATTGAGTCGATGCAGAGCCATAGACACTATTTACTGCACATGCATTGATCTTGAACTGGGCTTGCTGGTAACATAAACAACCTGGCCGGCTTCTACTTGTTCCAAGACAGGAAAAGAAACGGGTTGAAAAATATATATCAACTGACCCTGGACTGCTCAACAAAGAATTGCAAGCGCCTGCGATCGAAACTGCTATCCGCCTGCTTGCTTGCCATGGCCCTGTATATGCTTTGACTTCACTGGCGCACCTTCACTGTTTCCCTGTATATAGACAACTTGCCTCATAGCAACGCCTTTTCAACCAAAGTCCCCAGCTAACAACTCAGTTATATAAAGCAGAGCAGGCCAGCGCAGCATATGCGCTGACGTAAGGCAGCCATTGCATGTGTTGGTAAGCCCCTCAGTGGTCCGCCACATCATTGCTTTCACAACACGCATACGGGACCCTGCCCCAAGAAGCAAAGCACGAATTGCGCAAACTGCGCAGACCCCCTGTGCACGGCGCAAACCCCCAGAGTGCCCTGGCACGCTGCGGTCGGCGTGCAACTCCCAAGCACCAAGACACTCCATGGAAGCACAGCCAAAATGGTCAAAAAGGTCAGGCCTGGGCTCGTTTGCCTCTTGCTAGACCCTCACGCCAGGGCCCCCATGCCTGCCCCCATGCCTGCCCCCATGCCTGCCCCCATGCCACCTGCTCCAAGTGCGTTGGCGCCGCCGGGCCCGGCCATCCCGGCCGCCGCAACTGCAGGCCGTGTTGTTGGGGTCAGTATAAGTGCTGCTGCCTCTGGCAGCCACAGTCTGAGCAGCATGCCTGCCGGCCTCAGAATGAGGCCGCGCTGATGAGAAGAGGCCTGGCCTCCGCGCCTAGGCACAGCTAGGCTTTGGAGCAGGTCGTGCACAAGTTTGCGCCTGGGCCTCGCAGCCCGGCGCTGCTGCACGTTGTAAACTTGGGACAGCTTTGGAGCGGCCGCCGGCGCGGCTCCCGACCTCGCCTGCGACGCTTGCGAAACCAGCTTTCGCAGCGGCTAGGCCACACCTTCGTCCGCCAGGAACGTCTTGTCAAAGACGTACACGCCGAGGCCCTTGGCGACGCGGCGCAGCTGGCTCACGTACTCGGCGGCGATCTTGACGTCCGCCGCCTGCTCGTCCAGCATGTCTTCGATGTAGTTGCACGCCTCCGGGTCATTCGCCTCCACCGCCACGTCGTGCAGCTTCCACAGCTTGGTGAAGTTGAGCTTCTCCAGCGACCTGCGCGCGCCGGCACCGGCATGATAGGGTACAGGCCCTGTGCGCGGCCCTATGCGCGGCGAGCCCACCAGCGACCATGCTTTGACTTCCCATGCTTTGGCTGCCTGTGCACGCTAGCTAGGTCGTTAATATGTGACAGATGGTGAGCTGCAGGCAGACGTCCCACTGGCAGGCCTTGTTTGTACTCAGGAAGGCCCGCATGACGCACACACAGTCTGGGCGCCACATCACACTCCCAAAACACGACGTACCCGCTGCCGCCACAACAGCGCCGCTCTCATGCCGCCCATGCGAAAGCCTTTACGCAACAGCATACCTCCACCTCAGCAGTGCAAGGTATTGCACAGTCGCCTAACAGCACAAGGCGCACACTGCCCGAGGCGCCGCGCAGCCTCAGAGCGTCACGCGCCGCACTTTGCAGTTGCGGTCGACTCGCGCTGCATGCCTGCTCGACCCTGACTTAGAGGCACACCTCGACCTCGTTGCACAGAGCAAGCTCACATTAACCGCCCAACACCCGTTTCAAGGTCACCACCTCGCCCTGCATGCGCTTGCTCTGACGCCTGGCCACCCCCCAGAGCGCAGGGCGCACAGCGCCAGCTCAAAGGCGTAGAGCGCGTCGCCCTTGTCGGCGTGGTCGAACTCGCTCTGCGTCTGCACCAGAGCGTGCAGCTTCACACGGCCGCCGCGCTTGTTCTGCGCGCGGGCGGCAGCTCTGCGTAATCAGGCCAATGCGAGAGAGTTGCGTGAGTGACGCGGTTCAGCGACAGGGCGCAAGACGCACGAGACATGTTCCTATTGCCCCAGGTGTCACCAGCACCAATAAACGCTTCTGCAATAGCGTATTCACGATCATACCACTTGCAAACATTGAAAAGCGCTTCAATACGCTGCTACATGCCCATCACAGAACGACGCGCAACCTCGCACATGTGGCTGGCACCGCGGCGCCAGCAGCCTAGGAGCGCGCCTGGTATTTGATAAGAGACTGCGCGTGCGAGCGCTCCTCCAGGCTCTGTACCAGCACGCCACCGCCCATTTCAAAAAATGGTAGCGCCACGACAGGAAGCGCATGCGCTACAAGCACTTACAGTCTCACATTACATACCATCCCCCATCACTCCCTATATGCAACACTGAGCAAAGACTAGCAGCACCTGCGGGAGCGCTGCAGGGCACCAGACAGGCACGCCGCACGCACCTGCTCGTTGAAATACTTTGCTATGTTCGGCAGCGCAACGTTGTCGCGGTCAAAGTAGCTGTGCACGGCGTGGTACACATAGCTGCGCGAAACGCACAGCAGCCTCAGCGCTAGTGTCAAGGATGCAAGGCCCCAGCACAAGCACGTTTACGGCAGACCAACCAAAAGCACGCCAGCCTTCTGTGGCATCAAAAGTGCTGAACATGTAGCGCACACACCTGATGTTGTACTCGATGTTGATCTGCGCGCGCACAGCCCACGGCATCAGGGTGAGACGGCACAGCAGCACTCGAAATCCACGGATGCAAGGCGCAGGTAAAAGTGGCGTCGGCAGCGTCACTGCGCTGCAACCCCTGGGCAGGCCCAGCGACTGCATGCAGCCACAGCACTTGAACACCCTGTCATGCGTCGCACATTCAGACTCTCGCGCGCGCCTGCTCGTTAATTGCAGACTCCAGGGAGGGCTGGTAGTCCACGCGCGCGAACGACTCGCTCGGCGCCGCCTTCTCCACGGTTGCTAGAGCGGGCTTGACCTGCAAACAGCGGCGCGTGGAGCGTGCACTGCTTGGAGCACCGGATGACTGGGGCCGCAGCTTACATAATCAAACTGCCGCAACAGCCACTGCTGCCGCGCAGGGCTGACTGCCCAGCCACAAGCGCGCCGCGCGTACTGCAAACTCGCCGGGCACGTGCTGTCCTCGCCGCAGGCGGCCAGCAAATATCCAAGCAGCGCGCACCTCCTCAAACGGGCGGAAGTCCACCACCAGCTCTTCGTTTCCCTTCGAGTTGGAGATTGCGCGGCACGTCTGGCTGGGTCGTGCGAGCGGCCGGTACAGGCAGCCGGAACGCGGCCTGGCTCAAGCGCGCACCCGGCTGCCGGTGAGAAAGGTGCTGATGTATCAGGTGACTGAGGCGTGCACTGCCAGGGCACCATCTGTGCTGCTACAGAGCAGCCGCAGCCTGTGAGTAATGAGCGCCTGGGCACACCTGCCGGGCAGCGACACAACGGCGCGAGGCGCAGCCGAGGCTGCGATAAGGCGCACCATCTTGTCTGTCAGAAAACCTTCCCGCCGACCTTTTTGCCTCGCGCGCAACACACACTCTTTGGTGCTGATGGAGGTCCCCCCCCGGGGCTAATACCCTTATGACACACCGAGAAAGAGGGTGGTAGCTTGGTGTACGCTCTCAGGAGGGCAGTGCACTCGATGCCCTGCTAAGGCAGATCTACCAAGTGAGCGCCAGACTTTGCTTGCGCACGCTGCATGAAGTGTTGGACATTGGACTTTGGAAGCTGCGGCGCAAAGCGCCGCAGGAAGCAGGCCGGGGGCGCCCTTGGGCCAGCCACGCTCAGCAGCGAGCTCCCTGGGAGTGATGGTGCAGCACCCCACCTGCCCTTTCAGTTCAGCCGCTCGCTGCCGGGTTTCAGCTTGGCCTTGTTTGGTGTTGTTGCAGCTGCAAGCAGCGGCGTTCATGTAGGCTAGGTGTGCTGAAAACTTCGCCCCTGCTCGCAGGCGCAGGCGAGCCGCGCTTGGCAAGCAGGCGAAGCGGGCACAGGCTGGGGCACTCCCCGGCGCCGAGCACCGTCAGTGCGTAGCCTGCTCACTCGCCGAGTGAGGCAAGTTGTGAGTGAGCAGGTCTTGCCGGCTGCTTCGGAGGGCTGAAGGTCTTGCGCTGCTCCGCAGGCGAGCTAGATTACTTCGATGCAAAGAGCGACATTGCAGACGGCGCCGGTGAGGCCGCTCACAGCTCCAAAAGCTCCCGTGCTGTGAGGAGCACCTGTAGGGGTGCAGCATGAGCCCAACGCCCAAGCACCCAGCACTGCCACTGCCTCGGCTTTACCGGCCTGTGGCGCACGTCGCCCTTGCAGTCTGTGTGCAGGGCTGCAGCCTGCTGCGTAAAGGACTGCACGGCTGACGCTTGCTCGTCGTGGCCGCCTCCTCGGCTGACTGCATCGCCGCGCGAACAGGCTCGCCGCCAGGCGCCCTCACGCCTGGGGCGTCCCCGCTGCACCAGGCCAACGGCGGCTTCCAGCAGAGCCTGGACGCCGAGCGGCGCAGGAGCGGGCTGGGCGCCACGCCGTCGCACTCTCCCAAGGCGACCGTGTGGGTGCGCCTGTGCGGCCTGCCATGCGCTGCTCCAAGCAAGGCCACAGCGGACTCAGAGCCGGCCGCACGTCCTGCTGCCTGTTGTGCCAGGCTCGGACGGCAGGGTCGCCTGGTCAATGCATTGATCGTGCAAACTGCAGCGGCGTGCGCTCCTGTCGCTCGCTGCGGTGCAGCTGCTGCCACGCTTAGAGCGCCAGACCTCAGCAGGGAGTGCGTCTGCTCAGACGTCCTGGGTCATTGATCCACACACCAGGCAGCCGACCCTGCCGTGCGCGCGCGGCTGAGCCCGCCGGCCCTGCGCGCAGGACCGCGCCGCGCTGCTGCTCAGGCGGGACGCCTCGCGGAGCTGGCGCGCGGGCAGCACCGAGGGGCCGGGCAAGCAGGTGCATGCCATCGAGGTGCGGCATCGACGCGAGAGGCGCATGCACGGCTCGTCGCCGCTGCGCACCGCACCCTGTGTTGACGCTGTCGACAGAGGGTGGGCGCCACAGGGTGGCCGTCAAGGTTCCCTGGCAGGGCTGACGGCGTCTGTGTGCACCTCTGCCCCTGCACCATTCCTGAAGCATGCACACTCCAGCAGCCGCCCCTGCATGCGCAGGAGGCTGCCCTGGACGAGCAGGGCAAGGCCGAGCCCCCGCCGGACGCGGTGATGGAGCCGGAGGAGCCCGGCGCAACGTGTTTGCCCGCCCTGCCGCTCTTCACGTCCCACAGCGGCCACCGGCGCTTCATCCGCACGCTCAAGCCGCCCGCGGGGTCCTCCTTCAAGGCATGCCTGTCCCGCCGTCTCAAGAATGAGCAAAATATGAACTCCTTGCTGCTTTGGTCGAGTGTCATCCAAGTGGCACAATGCTGCGGTACTGGACGAAGGCGCTGGTAGCTGCGCTAACAGGTCAGTGTACATGTCAAAACGTTTGGGTATGTTACATCGGGTGCCAGCGTGCCTGATCAGCACTGGAGCACAGGCCACACCAAGCACAGGTGTGTCGCGTGTGAGTGTCGGCGCGCGCGGGTGCAGCGGCGGCATGCGCCCGCTGGGCAAGTGGACGGCATCGAGTGCTGGGAGGAGGCGGACGCGACCGCGTTCTGCGTGCGCGGGCGCGACTACATGCAGACGCGTGCCAAGGTGCCCAGCGCGCCCGCCATCTACAGGCGCGTCTCTTTGGGCAACCGCACAAGCTGTCGCGCTCAGCCGGTGATGGGGGCGACTGCAGAAGCTTTCGTGCTCAGCTGGTGATGGGGGCTGGCGCGCGCCCGCGGCACATTCCTGGCTCACTGTCTTCCCGTGTGTGCATTTATCCACACACAGGCTGCATCCAGTGAGACTGGAGCTTCAATAAGTAATTAAGCGTGAGCGCGGGCCGAACCACATGCTAGCAGCCGTGATGCCCTACTCAGGCAAAGTAGCTTTGGGGCATAGCCATGTGTCACAATGACGCGGCCGCGCAGGCTGCTGGGCGTCGATATCTACTCCTTCGACTTCAAAATCAGCCACATCGCGCGGCACATCCGGCTGCCGGACGCGCCGCCCGTGGGGCCGGCCGCGCTCGCGCGGCCGCCCGAGCGGCGGGTGCCGCCGCTGCTCATCATCAACGTGCAGCTGCCCATGTACCCGGTGCGCATGTCTGTTCGCTATCGACACCGTCAATCACAGCACGCTGTGCGCTCTTCAGAGGAACCGCTGCTGGGCAGGATGGCGCTTGCATTGTGGGCGGTGCTCTTCCTGCCGTGTAAGGTTGGGCGCGAGTAAGGTTGCACAGCTGTACTGGATGCTCCTCAATAGCACCGCCTCTGACCGGTGTCGCGCGCATCTAGCATGATTGCCGCGGGCGCCACCAGCAGCCATTGGCATGTTAAGAATGCAGGAGTGTGAGGCTGCTGACGCGCCAGTCATGCGCGGCGCAGGCGAGCCTCTTTGGCGGCGCGTCCGATGGCCACGGGCACAGCCTGGTGCGCGGTGCTGCCGCCCGCCACAGCCCTGAACCGCATGCGGCCACGCTCGCAGCGCCTTCCCGGCGGCTGGCACAGTGAGGCGCCTGTCATGCGCCCATGCTGCCTTGGCCTGTTGCCCGCTGCCGGCAGGTGCGTCGCTGCAGCAAAGATATGCAGTGCTTGTGACGCCGGCGCCCGCTCCGCAGGTGTACTACTTTGGCCTGCCGCCCGGGTGGGAGCCGGCCCACGCCGGCAGCGACGCCGCCGTTGGCCTGCTGGAGCGCCTGGTGCACAACGGCGTGGAGTCCGACGGGTGAGCACCTGCGCAGCCTGCAAAGTGTATACAGGCCGGGAGGGCACTGGGCGCAGTCCCCTTGTGCCTGCTGGCGCAGCCCGGTTTAGCGGTCACAACCCTTCACATACGCCTCCCTGTCCCCACGCACGCACAGCGCTGCACGCACCGGCAGCTGTCTGGACGGCTGGAACGCGCCCCAGCCGCGTTTGTCCTGCACCTGAGGCACTCTCTGTGCCCTGTGTGCTCGATAGGAGGCAAAGGGCGCCTGAGACTCGAGATGAGATAAGTGCCTCGCCGCTTCCCTGCTCACGCGGGCGCGCGGCACTGCCAGGACGCCCACGCGCGAGCGCCTCAAGCTCATCCCGCGCGTGGCCAACGCGGACGCCTGGGCGCGCGAGGCGCCGCTGTCGGCCGCGGAGCGCCGCCTGCTGCTCAACTACAACGACAAGCCGCTGCTCACGCGGCCGCAGCACAAGGTCCGGCCGCCGCCAGCTTTTCGCAGCGCGTGCGGCGAGTGTGCTCTGGCGCGCCTGGGGCGCGCCTGCACATGCTGCCTCCTTTCGCCATGGCTGGTAGGATCGGTCGTGGCCAGGGGGTCCGCCTCATCAACACTCTGCTGACACGCTCGTAGGGGAACATGCGACAGCCTTGGCAAGGGTCTCACCGCAGGACGACACGCGACGGCCTGCGAGCCGCGCAGCGCACGTATCAGAGGCATGCACAAAGCAATGGTGTGGGGCGCAGTTCTATGTTGCGCCCGACCTCTCGTATATGGAGGTCGACGTCGACGTGCACGCGTACGCGTACCTCGCGCGCAAGGCCCTGCAGGCTTTCATCCCGCGGCTGGGCTCCGTGGTGTTTGAGACCGCGTTTGTCATCCAGGCGCGCCGCGCGGCCTGCCTACCCTTTGATGGCGTCCCGTGCCTGCCGGCAGGAGCAGCGGCCTGGCTGCCATGCAATGGTGATGCGATTGACTAACAAGGAAAATATTGCTGACATGATCTTGCTGACCTTGCTGACACACAAGTTTATTCGTGTCTCTCAACAGTATCTCAACAGCGGACACAGCATGACCTAGAGCCCCAGGTGTGTCGACATCACTCGGATCGCATCTGTCTGCTCGCCCTGCCACCGGCGCTTGCCCCCATGCATTCAAATTCACGGTATGAAGTGGCGCAGACCTGCCCAGACACGGTGCATGCTGGCATCGCGGGGCGGTGAGGCTGCATGCGCCGCGGTCGCGCCAGGGCAACCGGGAGGAGGAGCTGCCGGAGGCGGTCCTGGCCTGCGCGCGCGTGAGCCGCGTCGACTTCAAGCAGGCGCGCGCCGGCTGCTTGCGGCACTGGTCCTGCACGCTTGCTCGCACTTCTGCATTCTGCCGCACAGATGAAGGGAGCAGCGGTAACTAGCACTTCCCATCACTCGCACCATGCGGCCCGCCTCGCGCTGGCTGTCGCATCGCGGTCCTGTGCTCTCGTGCAAGGCAGGACACGGCCTGGGCTGGTGGGTGCGCAGGTGCGTCCGTTCCCCGCGCGCCTGGAGCGCACGGCGAGCCGGGGGCGCCTGGTGGTCCAGGGCGGCTCGCCGACGGGCTCGGCCCGGCACCAGCCGGTGGCGGCGGGCGCATAGCCTGCCGTGCGCGGGAGCATACTTGTGCTGCTGCTCGGACTGTGTTTTCTGCTGTGTCAGGTGTCGCTGTGTGTCAGAGTCCGACAGCGATGAAGCCGCTGTTTGGTTGTGGTGTGCGCTCACTGGAACTGCAGTGTGTCGCCCACGCGGTGCGTTCGGGGCTGCCCGGGAGGTGTGAAGAGCCACGCATGGGTGTTGCTATACAATCGACGCTTGCGCAACCTTGGTAAGTCGAGTGAGGCGTGTGTCATGCCTAGCATGCAATTAATTTGCCTTGTGCAAGGCAAAAAATAGCAGGAGCTTCTAGGGCTATGTGAGGGTCTCGAGCTCGAGAGAGAGAGAGAACAGAGCCTTGCCAGAGCGTTGCGACGATGTTTGGCGGTGGCTTTCCCTTTGGCGGCGGCGGGCATGGCTTCCCCGGAGGCTTTGGCGGAGGCGATCCCTTCGGCGGGCGACGGGAGAAGAGCGACAGCACGCGGTACTACAAAATACTGGGCGTGGAGGCGAGCGCAAGCGATGCCGAGCTCAAGAAGGCGCACAGGAAGCTCGCGCTGAAGCACCACCCCGACAAGGGTGCGTCGGGCTGCCCTGCGGCAGCGAGCTGCCGGGCGGGAGGCAGCAGCTCCCCTGGAGCTGCAGGCTGGGCAGCTGTCCTCGGCTGTGACCGTGTTCTGACCAGCCCAGCCAGCGCCCTCGACCACGGAGCTGTCTGGCATGCTGCTCGCCTGGTGGCTAGAAGGTTCTAACGGCTGAAAGAGCCCGCCTTCTGCACCGGCTGGCCCAGCAATGAGCACCTCTGTTGGCCGGGCAAGCGCTGCGCCCTGGCGACTGGCGGTGTGCACGGCGCCGGGGCGCGGAGCTGCGCGATTTGCCGCCCGGCGGGCCTCTGTGCCGCATGTTTGGTGGCAACAGCTGCCCCGAGGGTCTGCAGCCACGGCAGGCCTGAGAGGCTCGCGGCCGGGGCCTGCCGTGCAGCGCCCTCAGCGCGTGACCCGCCCTCGGCGCGGCGCCGCAGGCGGCGACTCCGACAAGTTCAAGGAGATCAACGAGGCGTATGACGTGCTGCGGGACCCAGAGAAGCGGAAGATATATGACGAGGTGTGCTGGCCGCCCGGCCGCTGTCCATACCGCGCCTGCAGGCCCACGTGGCGGGGGCGCGCGCCTGAGCGCTGGCAGCTGCGCGCCGCAGTTTGGCGAGGACGCCATCAAGGAGGGCGCCGGCGCGGGCGGCCCGTCCGGCATGGAGGACCTGTTTAGCATGTTCACCGGCGGCGGCATGGGCGGGCGGCGCGGCGCGCCGCGCGAGCGCCGCGGCGAGAACGTCGTGCACCGGCTGAAGGTCGGCCTAGAGGAGATGTACATTGGCAGCACGCGGTGCGCGTACCCTTCGACTGATCCACCCGACTCGCCGCAGGCGCCGGGCACTTTCCACAGAACCTGCAGAACCGGGTGGCTGACGTCTGGGCTGTGCGTGGGCAGCAGCTACAAGCAGGGCCGCTACAGGCAGGGTGGCGCGGCAGCCACGGGGCCGCTCACGGGGGCTGGCGCTGAGGGCGCCGTGCGGGGAGCGCAGGAAGCTGTCCCTGGCGCGGAACATCAAGTGCGACGTGTGCGCGGGCCGGGGCACAAAGTCGGGGAGGCAGTACCCCTGCTCGGTGCGCCCCCCTGCTTCGCACCGGCGGCGTCGCGCTGCCGTTGCCGGGCAAGGTTGAGGGTCGCACTGGTGCCGTCTCGCGCTGCCGTTGCGCGGACAGGTTGAGGGTCGCACCGGTGCCGTAGTGCAGCCCAGTGCAGCCGTTGCGGGGCAAGGTCGAGGGAGGCGTTCCCTGTACCCTCTCGTGCGGATGGCGTTGCTGAGTGCGGGGCGCGCGCGCGCAGGAGTGCCACGGCACGGGCGTGCAGGTCATGATGCGGCCGCTGGGCCCCGGCATGATGCAGCAGATCCAGCAGCCCTGCAGCAACTGCCTGCAAACCGGCTTTGCGCCGCCGCCGCAGGACCTGTGCGCCTCCTGCAGCGGCAAGGTGCGCGGCGTGGGGCGGCCGTCTTCTGATGAAATCCTTGATGCGGGCGTGCGTATCCTCCCAGCGTGCCTGCATGCTGTTTTGCCCGAAGCCGCCGTTGCAGGGCAAAGTTCGGCTCGCGTGAGCGCGGGCTCCGGCCGGCTGTTGCTGCGCCTCTGCGTGCGCGCCAGCGCGTCGCCTCACGCCGCACGCGTGCATCGGCGCTGGCGCGAGCAGCAGCCGCTGGGCCGGCCCTGCGCAGGGGCGCGCGGCGCCGAGCGGTATTTACCCTAACCAACCCTAATCCTGACACGGCGCGGCCGGCCGGCGCAGGGCCTGGTGCCGGAGAAGAAGGTCTTCGAGGTGCACATCGAGCAGGGGCACAAGCACGGCGCCAAGGTGGTGCTGCGCGGCGAGGCCGGCTGCAGCGACCCCAACGTGCAGCCGGGCGACGTGGTGTTTGTGCTAGAGCAGCGGCCGCACAAGCAGTTTAAGCGCGTCGGCAACGACCTGGTCCTGGAGAAGGTGCGGCTTGCTTGGCGGCCTGTTCTTTTGTCTTCAGGACAAATGCATGCGCCATGCTGAGGTCTGCCACCTCAAGTGCATGTTTGGGCCTTGCTTTTGCGGTGGCAGCGCGGCGCTCGCGTGCCTAGCTGAAAAGTTTGGCAGCCAGCGTGCACTTGCACACTATGGCTTCTCCGCGGCTGCGTGCAATGCATGGCATACTCAGACCGGTGCCCGGGCGCGCGCAGGACATCTGGCTGACGGACGCGCTGTGCGGGTGCACGTTTGACATCGTGCACCTCGACAACCGCGTGCTGCAGGTGCGCGCCGCGCGCGCGAGAGCCTGCGCTGCCTGTTTTGTGTCGTGTCCCACCGGGAGTGTATGGGGAAGCGGGTGAGTGCCTGCTGGGCTACCCCCAGGCGTCTGAGCAGGTTACCTGCTTCGAGCAATCGCATGAGGCTGTGATGAGAAAGGCTCATTGCGAGAGTGGCAGACCAGGCTCTGGACCGCGAGCTCGCCTCCCGCGGCGGCGCGCCGCCACGCAGGTGCAAATGCGCGCGGCGCGCCGCGCAGCGGCCCGCGCGCGCCGGCGGCCGCGCCTCAGCGCGGCGGCGGCCGCGCAGGTGGTGCACCCGGTGGGCGAGGTCATCAAGCCGGACGCATGGATGTGCGTGGCGGACGAGGGCATGCCCGTGCACGGGCGGCCGTACGAGAAGGGCAACCTGTACATCCGCTTCGCCGTGCACTTCCCGGACCGCCTGGACCAGGGCACGGTCGACAAGCTGCGGAAAGACCTGCCGCCCGACCCGGCCGGCCCGGCGGCCAACGGCCGCATGGAGACCGAGGACGTCGAGCAGGCGCGGCGCTCGCAAGCATAGCATCTCCACGCTTGGCCAGCTTCTGTGTTCCTGCAAGGCGGCCAGCTGCATGTGCGCTTGCCAGCTGCGTGTGCGCTTGCATGCTGCGGTGGCTGGAGTGCGTGGGCGGACGTACATGCGCCTGCACAACTGCGCATGGTACCAGAATGAGGGGCGAGCCAGGGCAGCGGCCATCGGTCTGTCAGTGTCGTCCAAGTGCCTCCTGAGGGTTCGAGCACCTGCAAATGTCTGCCAGACGTGCTCCTGGTGGGCGAGAGGGGCCCCAGGGTGCTCCTGCTGGGCAAGCCATGGGCACGGCCGGGCGTCGTGCCTCTGCGCCGGGCGGGTGCGTGCCAGCAGGCGACAGGCAGAGCGAGTGATGTTTGCATCAGCAGACCCGCAGGGAAGCACATGTTTCCATGAGCACCGCGTTTCTGCGGCTTGGTGCGCGCGCTCTCGCTGCATGGGCCGGCAGCCGGCCGCGCCGGCCGCGGGCGGGTCAATCACCCTACCTCAACCCTATCGCCGTGGCCGACGGCGCGGACGCGCGCGCGAAGGTGTCCATGCGGCCGATCAAGGACATGGAGGAGGAGCTGCGCGCGCGGCGGCAGTACGCCAAGGCGCACAGCGCCGAGGCGTACGAGAGCAGCGACGAGGAGGACGGCATGCCGCGCGGGCAGAAGGTGCAGTGCGCGCAGCAGTGAGCGCGCGCCGGGGCGCGCGGGCGTAGGCGCGGCGCGCGCTTCGCGTGCAGAAGGGGCAGTGCGTGCAGCAGTGAGAGCGCCGCGCACCGCGCGGGTTAAGGGGGCACCGCATGCGGCGGCGGGCATGCCGCGTGGGCAGAAGGCAGAAGGCAGTGCGCAGCAGTGAGCGCGCGCCGCGGCGGGCGGCGCGGCGCGCGCGGCGGCGGGCGGCGCGGCGCGCCCGGGGGGCGCGCTGCGGCCGCGCGGGCCGGCGCGGCTCCGGCGGGGGGCGCGGCGCGCGCGACGAGCGCCGCCGCGCGCCTGCACCGAGGTGGCGTGCCGGTGCCATTTGTTTAAGTACGTGTGGGCGGGGTGCGGCGCGTGCGGCATGTGCGTGCGGCGTCCCGTGCGGGGCGCGCCGCCGCGGCAGCGCGGGCTGCAGCGCCTGTAGCGGGAGGCGCAGCGCGCGCGGCAGGCTCGTGCGCTGTGCCGCGCGGCCCGAGGAGGACGGTGGTCGCTGCTGCCTGCGCGGACGTTGAGCGGGGGGCCCAGGGATGGGGTGTGCCGCTCGGTGGGGCCCTGGAATGGTCACGCGGGTGCTGCACTGTGAGTCTCATTCTTGCGTTGGCATAGGGTGGCGGTGCCAAACGGGGACGTCGTAGGCAACCTCCTGCTGCTCAGAGAGCCAAGTGCCTAGGTAGCTGCGCGGCTCGGGGCCGCATGAGCAATGGCGGCTTAAGGCGTGTAGGCCAGCGCGTGCGCTTTGAGCCCTGTTTGTGGCAGGCCTGTGGTCCGCAGTGCTGCAGAGCCGACTGTGCCCGCTGCATGGCAACCGTGCCGCCTGCTCATGCGCGTGGACGCCTCTCAGGTGGCTTGGCAGGGGCTCAGTCGCTGTTATCGTATGGCGAGGCCACGGGTGGTCTGGCGCCGGTCTGTCCCACAACTCCGCATTAACTTGGACGTCCACCAGTGGGGTGTCCGCCAGAGCGGCCGCATGCGGGCGAGCGCGTTTTAGGGGCGGCCCGGGAATGCGCAGCATGCCCGACAGGCACTGCCTGTAGGGACAGGTGAAATTGCATGAGATCAGCATGTTGCCGTCAGTGTGTCCCCACGCATCTGTGTATGCTGTGTAAGCCATGTCCCATGCCGGACGCTTGTGTTGGGCTGGAGTGTGTAGCGTGGCCAGCTACTCAAGCTCACGTGCAGGCCCCACAGGTCCAGACCCAGCGATACGCACGTGTCAGCATGCAGGACTGCGCAGGCCTCACAGTGTACTTCCGGCGTATAGGGTGCATGCATGGTGCAAGGCCCGGCCGCATTGGCATGCAGGACTGCGCAATCTCACACTACACTTCTGTTGTGTAGTGTGCAAGCATGGTGCAAGGCCTGCGGATGTTTCAAGACCACCGGTGACGTCCTGTATAACATGGGACACCTGGAACGGATGAGGACAGAGGCGCAAATGACAGTAATATGGTGCAGGCCTGCGAGCGGGCGGCGCTTGCACCCCTGCTCTGCCCTTGGTGGGCTTCAGCACGCGGATCAGGCCGGGCCCATGGCAAGGCTGATGGGTAGGCGCGGAGCGGTGGGGCAGACCAGCGTAGGACATGGAGTTGTAACCTGGAAGCTGCAAGGGTTACTGTTTGATACGAACTTCGCCAGCAGTTGAATCATCAACTTCAGATCGGCTTGCGTGGTACGATGCAACGTCGCAGCTTCCGATGGTGATCTTACCATACGCGGATAAGCACTTTACAATGCTGGAGCATCGGTCAGTTGTCTGCAGTTGTTAACACGCGTCAGGTCGACCGTGGGCACCTTGAGTCAGAACCAACAGAGACTGGGATTGGGAGCGAACGGAGTGCTTGCCGGCCTGTTGCAGAACCAAGGCAGAGCTGAGGAGCCTCTGGGGCTTGCGGGCCGCTGGAAGTGGCGCGAGGCGCCTCGTGGTGTCAGAGAGGTGCAACCTCGCCTCAGACCGAACCGAGCGCGCGTCGTGTGAAACCGTGCACCCCAGGTCTCCGGGAGCACCACGTCTCCCACGGCAATCACGCATTGGGGAGGGGCCCCGGCTGACGTCCGTCCCCGACCGCCCCGCGCAGCAGGCCCCGCACCAGGACCATGCTGCGCCTGCTCGCGCTGCTGGCGCTGGCGGCTGCGGCGGCGCCGCTCGGGGCGGGCGCGCTCGAGAGCGTCACGGTCACCGCGGACCTGACGCTCTTCGGGCCGGCGGTCGTGCCGGCCACGGCGCCCGTGCGCGCGGCGGTGCTCGCCGCGCTGCCGGACGCGCTGGCGGGCGTCGCGCTGCTGGGCCTGCGCCTGGGCGGCGCGCAGGCGGGCCTGGCGCCAGACGGCCCCGCCGTGCAGGCGGCGGCGGCCGGCGAGGCGGCCGCGGCGCCCGCTCAGCGACCGGCGCCAGGCGTGCCCCGGCGCGCGCTCGCACGCCCTGGCGGGCTGCTGTGAGCTTGGGTTTCAAGGAGAAGCCAGGCGCCTGGGGCAGAGGAGTGTGTGCTGCTGGCGTGGCGGCGGCGTGCACGCGGAGGCTGCACCGGAGAGACCAGGGGGAGACAGAATGCGCGACGTGTCGCGGGAGTGCGGCCGGCATGCGTGCGCCTGTTATGACGGTGACGCGCCGCCCCCCCGCAGGCGCGCCGCAGACGCAGAGCAGCCAGCGGCGGCGGCCGCTGCATAGCGTGGTGTTTGCGCTGGAGGTGGAGGCGCCGGCGGCGCAGCTCGGCGCGCTGCTGGGCGCGCTGCCGGGCGCCGCGGAGCGCCTGCCGCGGCTGCTCAGCGCGCGTGGGTTCAGCACGGCGTCCGCGCTGCTCACGGGCGAAGCCCTGAAGCAGGCGCGCACGGCCGGCTCTCATGGGTGATCGCGCCGGCGGCGCCGCGGCTCTGTGTCTCCCAGGCCGCTCTGCTGTCTCTGGTATCGCGCTGCACGAACTGTCAAACAGGCGCACAGCTGACAAGGCGGGGACCGCGTAGGCGCCGCCCGAGGCGCCCGCGGCCGGTGGCGACCCCGGCCTGCTGGCCGCGGTGGTGGCGACCAGCGTCGGCATGGGCGCCATGGCGGTCCTGGCAGGCGCGCCGCTCCGCGACGCTCTTGAGCCGCCCGCCTGCCTGCTGGGCCTGCCCGCCCAAAGGTGCCCGCAGCGACGACGGCGTGCGGCGTGCGGTGTCGCGACGCGCTGCGCTGCAGTGCTGGAGCACGGAGGGTAACACGCATGCCTCCCTGACGCCGCAGATCGTTGCACACACCGCCCCACAGGTCTCAGGAATCCAGGCACGGTGCTGCAGGCAGGCCGCCGGACGCGTGTGAGACAGTGCCTGAGGCGCGCGGTCCGCGCAGGCGTGCTCCTGGCGCTACTGCTGCGGCAGCGCGGCCGGCCGCGCGCGCCGCCGCTGCGGCAGCTCAGTGGCTCCGACGTGGAGTCCGGCAAGGCGGGCGGCAGCGCGTGGGCGCACACCACCGCCAGCTTCACCTCCGCCGCGACCACGCAGTGCTGCAAGCGCGCGCTCGCGCGCGGCGCCGGCCCGGACGAGCACGGGTCGGCGCACGGGTCGCCCGTGGCGCCGCCGGCGCCGCGCGCGCAGGACCGCCCGGACGGCGCGCGATCGCGCGAGGGCACGCTGCTGGGCGAGGGCACCGCCGTGCTGCAGGGCCTGCCGCGGCAGGCCTGCGCGGGCGCGGCCGCGCCGCCGCCGCCGCCGCCGCACCCGCCGGCGCCGCCGCTGCAGCGGCAGAGCCGCCCGCCGAGCGGCCAGGCGCACTCGCGGCGCAGCAGCATGTCCGCCAGCAGCACGGAGAGCGCGGCGGGCCGGCCGCGGGCGGCGGCGCGCGCGCGCGGCGCGGCCGAGCTGCCCAGCTGGGACGCCGCCTGCGACGCGGCCGCGGCCGGCTGCGTCCAGCCCGGCGCGCTGCAGCTGCAGATGCCGCCGCGGGCCAGCGCGCCCGGGGGCGCGCTGGGGCCCGGCCCAGCCCTGGCCGGCTTGGATGCGATGGCCGGCAGCGGCGGCGGCGGGAGCGTGCCGGCGCCCGCCGCCGCACCGCCCGGCAGGTCGCCGTTTGCGGCGGCGGCCAGCAGCCTGACCTGCAGCCCCCCTGGCAGCAACAGGGCATCGCCCACGGAGCCGTGCCTGCGCTCTGCGGGCGGCGGCGCGCAGGCGGGCGGCTGCGGCCGCGAGCTGCGGCGCATCGCGAGCGCGGGCACGGCCGCTGCCCTGGCCGCCGGCGCGGCCGCCGGCGCGCAGCGCAGCCTGGACAGCCTGGGCCTCGCAGCGGGGCTGCTGGCGCCGCGCGCGGCGGCGTCCTCGCTGGGCGCGCCGCTGCCGCGGCGCTGCAGCATCGAGCGCGCCGCGTCGGCCGGCGACGCCGAGTGGGCGGCCGACGGGCGCATGCTGGCGCTCGGCACGGGCGACCTTAACATCTGCTTCCGCGACCTCAAGTTCATCCGCAGCGTCGGCGCCGGTGCGCCCGGCCGCGCGTGCCCGGCCCTGCGCCGCGGCGTGCTCCCCGCGCCGGGCTCCGGGCGCCCGAAGAATCTCACAGCCCGCTGCTGCCATGCAACGGCCCGACCGCCGCCATGGCTGAGCCTGTGCTGGGCGGCCCGGCAGGCAGCTTCGGGCGCGTCTACCTGGGCATCTGGCGGCAGACCAAGGTGGCCATCAAGCTGCTGGCGCACCCGGCGGACGTGTTCCTGGACGGCTCCGGCGAGCCGCACGGCCTCGTTGACGACCACGACAGGCGCGCGCCCGCCGCGCGCGGGCCGCCGCACCCCGAGCAGGAGCGGCGCGCGCGCCGAGCCCACCGCACTGCCACCCTGGACCCTTGTCCTTGGAGGCCCGCAGCTGTCCGCGGCCGGCCTTTGCCCTGTGGAGCTGCAAAGCGCGCGCCCCCTCGGACCTCACAGCGCATTGCGGTGCCTGCATGGGCACCGCCAGCTGTGGCCCATTGTGCAGCCATTTTCACGGCTTTGAGCTCAGCTCAGGTGCGTGCTGCCGGCAGGGAGGCCTCGGAGGCCAGGGCGGCGGCGCTGCTGAGCGCGGTGAAGGCCGAGGCGGCCATGATCGCGTCGCTGCGGCACCCCAACATTGTCATGTTCATGGGTGCGCCCCCGTCTGCACGCATGCTGGCGCCCGAGAGATTGTCGCAGCGCTCGCACGCCGCCGCGCCCATCGGCACGGCCTTGTTTAACTCCCAGCCGCCATGCCGCCCTGCCCGGACTGACGCCGCCGCGCTGCGGGGCGCAGGCGTCTGCTGCAACCCGCCGCTCATCATCATGGAGTTCTGCCAGCGCGGCAGCCTGTATGACGTCCTGAAGCAGGCCTCTGAGGACCCGGTGCGCCCCCGCGCGCAGCCCAGCCTGCCTCGTTTCACGCAGCGCCGCAGCACCAGCGTGACTTGGGGGAGGGGCCGCTTGGTGGGCTGGGGTCGGCCTGGCGCACGGCGACGAGCGCTGGGGCCTGTCTGTCTGGCGCGATGCACGTGGCATTGCACATGCGGTTGCCTCCGCTTGGCGTGCAGTGGCCGCCCCTGGTAGGAAGCGCAGACGCGCCAGCCAGCCCGCTGACGCATGCGGGGCGCTCGGCAGGCGGCGGCGGCGGCGCTGACGTGGCCGCGCCGCCTGCGCATGCTGCTGGAGGCGGCGCAGGGCATGCTGTACCTGCACAGCATGTCGCCCGCGCTGCTGCTGCGCGACCTCAAGTCCGCCAACCTGCTGGTCGACTTCCACTGGACCATCAAGGCGCGCCGGCCCAGGATAGGGTTTGCGCATAAGGGTAGGCTATATGGTAGGGTATAAACCCTGTAATTCAGAGCGCAGGGGCCCGCCGCACGCCCGTGCGGCAGCCGGCTGCAGCCACACGAGGCGTGCGGAGCGTATGTGCCGGGAGCACGCGGGCGCACGCCGCGTGCCCGCCACTGCCGCCTCGAAGGCTCCTGGGACCGCGGCCTGAGGCCCGGCGCCGCGCGCAGGTGTGCGACCTGGGCCTGGCGCGCAACGACGAGCTGTGGAGCGACTCGTCGCACTCGGCGGCCAGCAACCCGCGCTGGGTGGCGCCCGAGGTGCTCACAGGCGGCGCCCACTCGACCGCCAGCGACGTCTACGCCTTTGGCATCGTTATGTGCGCGCCCCCGGTCTGCATCGCGTGCAGCCGGTGCATGTGCGCGCGAGATGCCCTGTCGCCCATGCCGCGCCGGCCACGCTGTGCAGGGCGAGACCTGGCCGCGCTGTGCAGGGCAAGACCTGGCCGCGCTGCGTGAGGCGGGGTCTGGCCGCGCTGCGTGAGGCGGGGTCTGGCGGCGCTGGGCGAAGCAAGACGTGCGGCGCAAGCGCTTGAGCGGCCCGGGCGCGCGCGCGCGCAGGTGGGAGGTGCTCACCTGCCTGCTGCCCTGGGGCAGCTGCAGCCCCTGGCAGGTCGTCGTGGCGGTCACCGAGCACGGCCGGCGGCCCGAGGTGCCGCCGGACGCCGAGCTGCTGGCGCCGCCGCTCGAGCCGGCCGCCAAGGCGTGCTACCTGGCGCTCATGCGGCGCTGCTGGGCGACCGACCCGGCCGCGCGGCCGAGCTTCGGCGAGGCCGCGTCCGCGCTGCAGTGCGCCGCTGCTCGCACCCGCTGTCGCCACGGGCCGCGCTGCTGCCGTGCCCGCTGTTGACCCGGCGCCCGGCCCCGCGCGGACGCCCAGGGCTCTAAACGCCGCGGCGGCCCGCGCGCGCAGGACGCTCATGGAGCTGGTGGTCGAGGCGAAGCGCCCCGCCGCGCCCGCCGCGCTCGCCGCGCCCAGAGGCTTTGCGGACGCCGCGCGGCAGCCGCTGCCCGCGCAGGCCAGCCTGGCCGCGCCCGCGCCCCAGCCGCCCGCCGGCGCGGGCGCCGCGCCACCGCCGGCCGCCGCGGCGGCCGCCAGCCCCTTCAGCGCGTGCGCGTGGCAACGCACGTTCAGCCCGCGCGCCTCGCTGGACGGCGGGCCGCCGAGCGCGCCCAAGCGGGCGTTGGCGGCGCACAGCGCGCCGGGCGCGCCCCCCAACCCCTTCGTGACCGCCGCCGCGTCCTGGCGCGCGCCGTCCTCCGCGAGCGCGGCCGCCGGTGGGCGCAGCCTGTCTGGCGCGTCCTCGCGCGCCCTGGAGGGCTCGCTTCCGGCCGGCGAGGCCGCGGGCGCGCGGCGCGGGCCCGCGCATCGTGACGCGCCGCCCGCGGCGCCCCGCGCCGCGCTCCATGCTCCACGCTCTATGCGCGCGCCGCTGGGCGGTTTCACGCCGCCGGTGCCGACGGAGAGTGAGCTGGCGCTCATCCGCGCGTTCACCGGCGCGTAGCCGGCCTGACCACGCGCGCAGCCGCGCACGTGCGGTCGGGGCATGCGCGCCGCACTGACCGGACGAGATCCGCGCTGGCTCATGGGCGCATTGAGCCCGGTAGAGCGCGTGCTGGTTTTGCTAGGCGCCCTGCGCAGCTCGGCAGGCGGGGCGTGCGCGTGCATGCGCCACTGGGTCTGTTTGACCCCGGATCGGCTACTGACAGCACTGCGCCCGCCTGCTCCCTTGCTAGAGTCTGAAACGGCGAGGTCGGGTCAGGGTCCTGGGGTGTTTTGAACTTTCGCTTTTACCTGCGACACGGAGCATGTCACATTTCATCTGCTGGTGCGCAGCAAGACCAAGGCGTTGTCCGTGGGCGCTGTTCATGTCTAGTATCCGCCCGGCAGCGCGGACTTGCTGCAGGCCTGCTGCCCAGTATGCTGAGGGGCCCGGCACCGCGGCCGCCCAGTGCTCACGTGTACTCTTCTGGTAATGTGAGGCAAGTTGGGCAGCGCATGGTGATTGAGATACAAGGCGAGGGGTAAGGCATGCGTGATGTGTTTTCGTGTTGCAGCGCAAAAAAAGCATCACGGCATGCCCTGCCCTGGGCAGGGCGGCGGCCGTGTTGCCTTCGCTGCAGGCTCTGCGGCCTCAGCACTGCTGTGTGTTTGTTCTGGCCTCCAGGCCACCGGGCCAGCCCGCATGGCCACCCGGCACCCCCCTGCACTGCGTCCCTGCCAGCCTCTGGCTGCGCCGTCTGGGCATATGAAAGCCCAAGCCCCGCCCTAGGCACCTTGAATTCAGAACTGCATAGCACGCATGCAGCCACAGCCGACGCGCGCACGTCCGCCAGGCGAGGCACGCGCGTGGGCTGGGGCGCGCAGCGCGCCAGAGAGGGTTGGATAGCCTCATCTGCTTTCTGGGTAAAAGCGGGACCAGCCTGTGATGGTGGGGGTGGCGGCTGAGCGCCCAAACAAGGTGCACCCTGGCATGTCAGAGCTGTTTCGCGGTTTTTTGCAGTCATTGGTGCCGCCCGCATGTCACAGGGCGCCCTCGCACTAGGGTCCTTTTGCATGCGGACGGTGCGGCTGACATGATGCTTTGGGCATGCCCTGGGCCCTGCAGCCTGCCTCTCTTTGGGTTTGATGCGCGCTCGTGATGCACACAGGGGTTCACGGGCATGGTGCAGCATTTATTGCAGGGTCGAGTTTGCATCGCATGCCTCGCTTGCCTCGCTGGTGGGTCACTTTGCATTGATTGGTTTGGCAGCCACGAAGGAGTTTGTGCTTAGCACTGCAATTGCTTATAGCACTGACGACATGAAGGCTTGAACAGTTCGAAGGGCATGCCTGCTACCTGCTTGTGTGCATGCCTATGAAGCAGGGCCATGTCGCCCTTGCAAGTCGTGACTTGCAGCGGAGGATCAGGCAGTCGTGTGGAGTGTGTGGCGAGGGCTACATCGATGGGCTCTGGTTGCTGCCACCCATGGCCTGGCAACTGTTGCAGCAGCGCCTGTCGCGCTGTATGTGGTTCATAGACATGGTCGGTATGCGCTGATGAGCAGGGCTTGCTAAGCAGGCCTGCTCAGGTAACAGCTGAGCAAGACTTGCTGGTGGCACCACAGCGAGCTGTCGTCGCATGAGGCGCGGCGAGTCCAGCTCACCGATCCATGCCTCCGCTCCACGTTTTCACTCTGATGCCATGTACGTCTCCTCCATGTATGTGTCGGTAGCATGCATAGAATAAATGATTCAAACCCTTTCACCGCCAGCTGGTCCTTTTTTTGGAAGGCGCGACATCACAGGCCTAAGAAAAAGTGCTGCGTAGTATGAACCCCTGCCTGTAGTCACTCTTTGGGCGGGACATGCGCTGCGGGCATTGCGGCGCAGCCAGGCCCCCCGCACCTGAACCCCATTGGAAGTGCTTTCGGCACTTGACCATGCAGGGCCAGCTGCCGCAGCACAAAGGCACCTTGAGAGCATGGACAGCGCCGGAGCCTGCCCTGGCAGGGCGGCAGCTTGCGCTTGCGCCACGAGCCAGGGCCCGCAGGCGCTGCCCAGCGCGGTGCCGGCTCTCTGCACAACAGGCACAGGCGGAGCACTCCGCCAGCGCCGGCAGGCAGGTGGACGCGCTGCGGCCGAGCCCCTCGGCGTGGCAGCAGGATCCAGCGGTTGCTGAGCCCTGCGTTGAGAGCGCCCGCTCTACACTTACAGAGCCCATCTTGTCCGGCAGCGGTGGAGGTATTTTCTTCTTCTGGCGAGTCGCACCCCCTGCGTGCACTTTTCCTGCACTTTGTCGGTGCCCCACACAGCTGTCCTTCACGCTTGCAGCGCTTGGTGCTCAGTTCTTGAGTGCATCTTTTCAACTGCTGACCTCTATCCCTGGCAGTGCAGGCAGCTGGGCGTCGTCAAGTACTTGCAACAGCACTTTGACCTGGCCCGCGTCCAGCTGCGCGGCGCGTCGGCGGGCGGCCTGGTCGCGTGCCTGTGCGCCTGCAGCGTCGACCCTGAGCGGGCGGTCAGGTATACGCCAGGCCTGTGCACAGCTGACAGAGCGACGCTGTTTCGCAGGCCAGGCTATATGCACTTGCAGGCGTTGCTCGCAGGGAAGCCAGCACGCTCACGCCGCTATGAAGTTGGGGTGGGGCCCGCCACTGACTGTGAGGACTGCGCGGCGGCAGGCTGGCGTATGAGATGGCGCTGGAGGGCAGGGTCTTTGAGCGGCGCCTGGGCTTGCTGGGCATCTGGGGCGGCCTGGTCCGCGCGTGGCTGAACGCCCTGCTGCCCGCGGACGCCGCAGAGCTCTGCCGGTGTGCGCTCAGCACCGCCGTGTCACCCTGAGCGGATGCTGCTGAGCGCGGCATGCCGGCAGTGACCTGTCTTGGTTGTGCGTGTGCCAAGTGGGAGCATGCCTTGAGCTCCCCACCAGCTGCCCATCACAGCGTCCAACTGCCCCAGCTGAGCATGCTGGGCTGCATGCTGTCGTATCCCAGGAGCCTGCAGGTGGCTGCGGAGTAGCAGCACATGCAAATCGGGCTATCATCCTGTCATGGCATCACTCAAACGCCGGCTGGCGGAGTGTTTTCCTGCGTTCCCTCGAGCATGCCTGCGCGCCGCTGACAGAGCGCGGCCGGCGCCGTCCGCGCGCGCAGGGGCCGGCTGAAGCTGGTGGTCACAGACACGCGGAGCTGGCGCGTCGCGTACCTGGATTGCTGGACCACGCGCGACGAGCTCATCGACGCCTGCATGGCTTCCGCCCACGTGCCCTGGTTCTTCGACCTGCGCCCCGCGGCCCAGTACAGGCGCGGGCTCAACACCCGCCGGACGCGCTTTCACAGTGTTCGCCGCGGCTGCCTGCCCCTTCTCGCCTGCATGCGCTCGCCGCGCACGGGTGTCACATGCAGCCGACATGCGCGCATGGACGGCCTCTGCTAACTGCCGCTCCTTCGGCAGGGGTCGGTCATACGTGGACGGGTCGCTGCAGGCAAGCGCCCCATGCCTCAGGCGCTCGCTCTCCTTGGGTGGCCCAGCCTCTTAATGATATACCAAGTCTCTGTTAGCAAGCACAGCTCAAACGCGAGTGGCCCGAGGTGAGCCTCGGCCTGACCCAGAGCTGATTCCATGCGGCTGCCACAGGACTTCATCAAGTGGGAGAACAGCGAGCTGCTGCGCTGCGGCGGGCGCGCGTTCCTGCTCGACTACTCCCAGGCGCGCGCTGCAGCCTGCCCCGCGTGCTGGGCGGCGTCGGAGACTGGCATGTACCAGGGCAGTGTCTGCATGTGCAGGCCTGTGACTGGTCGATCGTGCGGTGCACCTGTATGAGCAGCATCAGCAGCACGTCTTTTACTGGGGTCCGATGTTGTTTACAGTCGTTTGTTTGGGCTCCTACCAAAAGCACATCTGCTCTCACACTGCTTGCTTTCTGTCACGACGGGGGTGAATGGAACGCAGGATGAGCTGCTGAAGTACACGCGCCTGGACTTTTTAAAGCTGCGGAGCTATGAGGAGGTACATGCGCTGGTAGAGGCGGGGTACGCATTTGGTGCACGCCGGGATAAGGCAGGCATGCTGGATCGCCACTTTGGTAGCCTGCGCCGCGCGGCTCCTGTGGCCACTCCCGCTGCCGGCCCGCCACACTGATTAGCTAGGGAGACAGGGTTTACTGTGCTGTGCGTGAAATGCGCTTCCGGTGCCCTGTTTATGAGTCTTGCAGCACCCAACAGGTGCACACACACAGCGCTGGATGCGCTCACTGCGCCTGGTTGCGTTATGGGAACATGGAATCAAAGCTAGGCTAGACCCTCAGCATGTCTGTAGACGAGTTTGTTTCGTGTCTTCAGGCTGTGCTCTGCGCTCTCCGGGTCCCTCCTCGACAGCCGTAGACAGCTGCGGTGTGCTGATACACGCATGTCGTTCATTCATGCAAGCGTTGCAAGCACGCTGGATCCGAGCCCGGTCGTCGAGCTGGAGCGCTACTGTCGCGACCCTGTGCGGCGCTGTGAAGGGGTGCTTTCTTGTGTACAAATTTGCTTGGTTGCGGGTGGAGCGTAGCATTAGGTTACAGTGCATGGCAGCAAGAGACACTCTTGCAAGATGTGCAGAGAAATGCATGCAAAATGGAACAGCTCATCCTTTTCTTGTCCTTCTTCTCATCTGCAGGCTGAACCCTTTGTCAGAGCTGGCGGGGCAAGGTCCCCAATGCATGATTGGCGCCCCAAGGCTTGACTTGCGCACGCCCGAGAGGGCTGCGTTGGGATGGACATGTTTTACGGCTCGGATGACGGTGCTTCGGACGCGGGGCCATCATAGTGCGGGCCCAGCTCCGTGCCTGTGTGCGCAGTGTCTCTCAATTGATGCTGACGTGCGCAGACCCGCAGTGCGCTGCACAATGCGTGCGAGGCCGGCGATGCGGAGCTCGTGCGCCAGCTTTTGGAGCAGCGGCGGCCTGCTCCGGACGGCATCGAGCTCCCCCAGGTGCCTGCCTGCCTGGTCGGCCCGGGAGCACGCTTGGCATGTGCCTGTTGGCTGTGGCGTGCGTGCACATCAACGTGCTGCTCAATGATGTGCTCCGCAGGAGGCCGGAGAACCGGAGCGGGAGCTGGATGTCAACGAGAAGGACGAGGACGGCTGCTCGCCGCTCTTTGTCGCGCTGCTGAATGGTGCGGGGATGCGCCGCGGCGTGCCGCTGCCCGTGGAGCGGCTTGCACTTGAGGCAGCACGCTCATCATGCACCGGGCTCTGGGGACTCGGTCCGCCGTTTGCAGAGCTGAGCACTCGCTTGTCCTTCATTGTTTGAACACAGGTGGGACTGGCGCGCGGAGGCACTTGCCGCGGGAGGCACTTGCCGCAGTGTGCCAAGCGGACAGTCAGGTGCTGGGATGCGGCGGGCTTTGCGCGAGGCTGTGCACACGCCGGCCGCCGCGGCCGCGCAGGGCACCTGGAGTGCGCGCGCGCGGTGCTGGATGCGGGCGCGCGCGTGGGCGTGCGCTGCGAGGGCGCCGGCACGCTGCACGCTGCTGCCTGCTCCGCCGCGCTGCCCGACCGGGCGGCCTTTGGCGCGGCCGCGGTACAGCTCCTGGTCGCGCACGGTGCCTCGCCGGCCGACAGGCGCGGCCCGCGGCCCTGACTCGGCAGTCCGCCGTGCAACAGAGTGCGGGCAGCCGCAAGCGGCCTATGCGAGGGGGGAGGTCGCTTGCAGGAGTGTTATGTGCAGGTCGGGTCCCCCCTGCCACGCTGCGGTCCCCCCCCGCCATGCGCGGCACAGACGTGAAGCGCGCGGCTGGCCAGGGACGACCACGGGCGCACCGCGCTGCACTGGGCGGCCGCGAGCGGCCTGTGCGAGGCGGCGGAGGCGCTGCTGGCGGCGGAGGGCGCCGCGGGGGGCGCGCTGGCGGCGGCCGGCGGCGGCGGCGGCGCGCCTGGCGCAGCGCCCCCCGTTCTGCTGCAGGAGATGCAGGCGCGACCAGCTCGCGGCTGGCCGCATGTGGACCGCGGGTGTCGCCGACGCTGACAGGCTCCGTGTCAACTGCATCCGCGTATGTCGTGGCGGCCTCGCTGGCGCAGACATTGGGTGCTGCCCTGACGTCCAGCGAGGGGACCCTCGACACCCTGGGGACACCACTGATCTTCCGTTACGAGACTCGCCGCGCCCCTGGGGCCCGGCCGCGCAGGACAAGCCAGCAGATGCGGCGCAGCACCTGGCGCGCAGCCCGCGCAGCACCCATGCGGCCGCTGTATGTGCCACGCATGCAGGCGTCGATGCATGCGCCGCACGCGCGCAGGACAAGCAGGGCAACACGGCGCTGCACCTGGCGGCGCGCGCGGGCCATGCGGCGGCCGTGCGCGCGCTGCTGGCGGGCGCGGGCGGCGCGGCGGCCGCGGTGGCGCGCCGCAACCGCGCCGGCCAGCTGCCGCTGCACGCGGCAGCGGGCGCGGGGGCGTGGGCGGCCGCGGCCGCACTGGCGGCCGCCGCGCCGGCGGCCGCGGCGCAGCCCGACCGGCGCGGCCTGACACCCCCGCAGTGGGCCATCAAGCGCGGCCACCCGGTGTGCGCTGCTCTATTGCTGGGGCGCGCTAGTCATCCGTGTACTGGGCAGCAGCAGTGAAGTCGCTCGGCCGAGCGGTGGCTGCCGCGCGAGCGGCCGCGGACAGTCACGCCAGCCCGTTCCCCTTCTGTGCTTAACTCAATAGTGACACAGACACAGGTGCACAGAGCCAGTGACGCGTCTCTGTGCACTGGGCAGGAGGCCCAGGGCTTCTGTCAGGTAGGCAGAGCCTCGCAGCGCAAGTGCGCTCAGCTGCACAAGCGCGAAGGCGGGTGAGCGCGCGCGCGCGCGCGCGCAGCAATTAGCGGCGGCGCTGGCGGGCGGCGGCCTGGACGGCGCGCTGCCCGGGGGCGACTCTGGCAGCGACGGCGGCGGCGGCGGCGGCGGCGGCGGCGGCGGCGGCACGCTCGTCCTCGCGCCGGCGGAGTGCCTCGCGCACCGCACGGCGCCCGAGCCGATTGCGCGCGGCGGGCCGGACCCGCCGCCCGAGAACGTCAACCGCCTGCATGTGCTCACGCACGCCGGTGCGCGCGCTCGCCTGAGCGGCTGCAGGCGGTGGGCGCTCCCGCTCTCTGGACGCGTGTTGCGCGTGGCACAAGTGGCTTCTGAGCCTGGCGTGCGGGATGCGGGCTGCACCTGGTGCACGGTCGCTGCAAACTGGACACGTCGCTTGCCAGCATGCCAAAGTGCGCCCGAAGTGGGAAGTGGAGGCAGGCCGCAATGCTTTGCTGGGAAACACCTGCCCAGCAGGGCTCTGCCAGGCGTCTGCATGGGCCACACTGATGTAGCCAGCCATGTCAGCTGCCCTGCGTGGTGACGCACCCGGAGCATGCGCGCGCGCGGCGCGTGCACAACCACCTGCGCTCGTGCGCGTCCAGCCCTGCGTAGCGGCGCCAGCGCCTGCTCGCATGCATGGCGAGTGCCCTGGCACGGCCTGAGGCCTGAGCGCTGCGCGCCGGCAGGGCGCGGCATCCTGCGCGGGCGCGAGTTTGAGCGGCTGCGCTGGGAGGGCGGCCCGCTGCGCGCGGCGCTCGCGGATGTGCTCCGAGTGCACGAGTGGGCGTACGTGCGCGCGCTGCAGCAGGCGCGGCCCGCGGCGTCCGCGCACCGCGAGGCAGACCCGCCCAACACCCAGCGGGCAGCTCGTGCGCTCTGCGCAGACGCCCTGTGGACCAGCAGAGCAGCCCCGCCGTCCTGTCTCCACAGCGAGGGCAGTTGATGCGCTTCGCCGGTCCAGAGGGCCTGTCTGGAGGGCTGGCGGCCGAGCGGGGCGAGGCGGGCGGGGCCAGGCGTGCGGGGCGCTGGCGGACGGCGCGGCGGCGGTGGGTCACCTGGACGGCGACACCGCCATCTCGGCGGGCACGTTTGGCGCGGCGCTGTCGGCCGCGGGCGCGGTGTGCCGCGCGGTCGACCGCGTGGTCGCCGGCGAGGTGCGCGCGCTCCGCGCGGCCGCGCCCCGGCGATGCGCACAGCAGTGAGCGTATGCGCCGCAGTGTGTCCCGCACTTACAACCGTACTGAGGTACTGCCAGCGTTCATGAGGAGCGCATATGAAGAAGCTGGAGCAGGACAGCGCTTGCCCGGCAGCGCACACCTGACCGTCGCCACATCCGCCGCGCCCAACGCAGCGCACCACGGTGTGTGCACGCACACCACTCGCTGTGTGTCCCAGGACCCCAGGCTGGTTTCCCGCCCGGCGCGCCTTCACAGACCCTGGCGCGGGGTGCTTTCGCTGCCCTGCCGCGCTACAGTCTGTAGACTGTGGGCGAGCGCGCGGGCGCGCGCGCGCCAGGCGCGCAACGCGTTCTGCGCGGTGCGGCCGCCGGGGCACCACGCGGGCCCGGTCGGCATCGTGACCTGCGCGAACGACCCGCACGGCAGCCTGGGCTTCTGCCTGCTGAACAACCTGGCCATCGGCGCGGCGTACGCGGTGTCCACATACCGCGCGGCGGGCGCGCCCCCACCCACCCGCCTTCGCAGGGGCGTCGCCGGCGTGGCGCAACTGGGCCAGACCAGCCGGGAGGATAACACATGCGAGGGAAGGTGAATGCAGCAGGTGCAAAACCACGGCTGAGGCTTGCTGGATCCAGACCCGACAGACCGGCCCGGCGTGTCTGGCGTGCTCGGCACTCGCCTGGCTATGCACAACCGCGTGCAGGCCGCGCGGGGCGGGGTGCGCTGACAGGGCGCGCGGCGCGCAGGCGTGCGGCGCGTGGCGCTGCTGGACTTTGACGTGCACCACGGCAACGGCACGCAGGCGTGCGCGGCCGGCGCGGCGCCCGGCGTGGCGCGCTACGCGTTCAAGACGCCGACGAGCGAGGGCGTGCAGACCTTCCCCGTCTTCCGCCCCTGGCTCGACTTTGACGACGCGGACAACATCCTGTTCGCCAGGCGCGCGCGCGCGCCGCGCCGCAGGCGCCTGCGCATGGCCCTGTCGTCAGTTGCGGCATTCCTGCTGGCTGCAGTGGTACCTGCCTCTTGACAGGCAAGCAGGGCAGGTTCGAGCGGGACGGTAGCACAAGTCTGCCACGGCTGTGCCTGCTTTTGTAGGCCAGACGACACGCACGCCGCCGTTGAAGGTTCTGGGGCTCTGCCGCCTGACTCGGGCATGCGGACTCACGCGGTGCTCTGCCTGCGCGCAGCGTGCAGGGCTACGGCCGGCGCAGCGCGGCGGCGGCCGACAGCTGGGTGTACCCGGGCTCGGGCGCGACCGCCGACTCCCGGCCGCCGCGCCGCGCGCCGCCGCCGCCGCCGCCGCCGGGCGAAGTCCTGATCGCGAACGGCGGCGTGGGCGTCGCGGCGCATGCGAACGGGGCGGCCTCGGGGGCGGAGCTGAGCCTGGGCGCGGCGGCGGGCTGCGCGGGGCCCGCCGAGCACGCCGAGCCCCCGGTGGAGGAGGACCCTGGCGCGGAGTTTGAGGGCAGCGACTCGGAGCGCCCGCCCGCCAGCGGCCCGCGCGTCATCAACGTCGGCATCCCTGGCCCAGGCGCGGGCGGCCTCCCGCCGCTGCGTCGACACTTGTGACCGCTCCCGAGCTGTAATGGCGACGACAGATGGGCGCGCCCGCCCTGACTCAACTTGTGTGGGCGCCCCCTGTGCGGAGCTGCTCTGCGCATTCACAGGTACATGAGGCCGCTGCTGTCAGTGCACTTGGCCGGGGTACCTGCGCCGACAGACACGTCTGCTGCCCGCGGAGGTGTGTTATGGCGCCGGAGGAGGTAGTGCGGCTGCGCTGCAGAGCAATCCTTTTCCCACCCGTGTCCTTCGTCACGCGGTGCGAGGCGGCGCGCGCAGGCGCGGACGTGCCGATGTGGCGGCGCGCGTGGCGCGACAAGATCCTGCCGGCGGTCGTGCGCTTCCGGCCGGACTTGGTGCTCGTGTCGGCCGGCTTTGACGCGCACCGCAAGGACGACATGAACTTCCGCTACATCGGCATCCAGGAGCGCGACTACGAGTGGCTCACCGACCAGATCGTGCAGGCGCGCGCCCCTTGTGCGCCGCTGCCGGGCAAGGGCCGTTCAGGCTGCAGGTGTGCAGTGCCAGGCTGTCCAGGCTCGGGCATGGCTCGGGCATGATGCTCACCGGGGTGCAGCCTGTGCTTGACCATCAGGCTGCATGTCCTGCCTGCACAAGCACAGCGCGGCGTGGCTTTTGCACAGTCTACTCATGCATGCAGGAGTAGCGTGCGATGAGGTCGGCCAGCCGCATGCGCTGCCGGTGGTTTGAGCGTACTTCATCTGATCAGCGTGCCGCGCATGGCGAGCGCCGCATGCAAAATACGCGCCCCAGACACCGCGCCTGTGCGCGCAATACCCTGGCTGCCGGCGACGCGCGCCCGCCCCGCAGCGCAGGTGGCCAACCGTTGCTGCAGGGGCCGCGTGGTGTCGGTGCTGGAAGGCGGCTACCGCATCCAGGGCGCCTGCGTGTCCGCGTTTGCGCGCTCGGTGGCCGCGCACGTGCGCGCGCTGCAGGAGGCCAACCACCAGGCGCGGCGCTGATGTCGCCGCCGCGACATCGCTGTCCTCCCTTGGACTATCATTGTCACTGCTCGCGTTGGGTGCATGGCCTGTCGAAGCTGCACGAGCCGGTGAGGAGCTCTGTGCGCGACATCCTGGACCTGCTTGGGGCTTGTCCTGCTGGCCAGCTCCCGCTGGACTTTTCAAGGGCGCCAAGGACAGATTAAAGCAGTAATATGCAGGACAACATGCCCCGCATGAGGGCGTTAAATCTGAGTGCATCAGCAACCTCGCTGCGAGGAGCGCTGAACGCTTGGAGCTGACAGCAAGCCGTTCGCAGGAAGCACGCGTGTGGGCGGCCCAGAGCGGCCGGTGTGCGCGGTGCAGGTGTGGGACGCCGCGGACGCGCGCTGGGAGCGCGAGCGCGAGGCCGAGCGCGAGGCCGAGCGCGCGCGCCGCGCGGCGGCCGAGGCGGCCGAGCACGCGGCCGCCGTCGCGGCCGCCACCGCCGCCGCCGAGGCCGCGCTCGCCGCCGCCGCCGCCGCCGCCGTCGCCGCCGCCACGGACGCGGCCGCCGGCGCCGTCGCCGCCGTCGCCGCCAGCGACGGGCTGCCAGTCGTCGACGGGGCGGCCGCGACGGTCAGCGCTGTCGAGGTGGTGGTTGCAGAGCCTGCGCCCGCGGCCCCGGCGGACGAGCCAGAGCCCAAGCGGCGCCGCCGCGCGCCCGTGGACTATGGGCGGCTCAACGCGGAGGTGGAGGCGGAGGCTGCGGCGCGGCGCGGCGGCGGCGCCGCCGCGCCGCCGGCGAGCGCGCCCTCGGGCGTTGCGGCGCCCGGCGCTGCCGGGGCGCCCGCGGCGGACGCGCTCGCGGCAGCGGCGGCGGACGCGGCGCCCGGCAGCGCGGCGGGCGCTGGCGCCGGGGGCGCCGCAGAGGCGGCGGAGGCGCGCACAGCGGCCCCGCTGGAAGCTCCGGCCGGCGGGCGCGCGGGCGGCGGCGCGCCTATGCCCGGGGCGGCCGGCAACGGACCCGCGGGTCAGCCCATCGCGCCAGCGGAGCAGACCGGCCGAGGGCCAGCGCCCGCGCCTGTGCCAGTGCCTGCGCCTGCGCCTGCGCCAGCGCCCGCGACCGAGGCTGCTCCGCTGGCGGCCCCTGACTCTGAGGAGGCGAAGGCTTCCGTGCCGCCTGCCGAGCAGGCGCGCCGACTCTCCTGGTGCATTCGCAGCAAGTCTGCCGTTTAAATCTATTGTGGGCAATGCTTGGGCCCACGAGCAAGTGGCCGAGTGGAATAGTGCTTCTCATGTGGTGCTCGGGCGCGCGTCTTGCCTCAGACAGCGTGCCGCGCACAGGGCGCCCGGCCCAAAGCCCCGGGCGCGGCGCCTGCGCCGGCGCCCCGCGCGGCCGCGGCCGCCCCCGCGCCCGCGGAGCCGGGCGCGGCGGGCACGCCCGCGGGCGGCAGCGATGAGGACGAGGAGGAGGAGCTGGACATGTCCAACGTGGATGCCATGATGGCGGAGGAGGAAGACCTGGAGGGTTGATGCTATGATGGTCGATGCCTGCTGCTTGCGAGGGCGCCCTTCACGCGCGCTCGGGGGTTGCGGCGGCGAAGCGCCCCGATCCGCTGTCATGAGCACGGTGCGGTCTGCGGTGCGGTGTGTCGAGGGGCGCACTGTATGCGAGCTTGTCTGTCGCTTCACAATGTCAGGAAGAACGAATTACAGCCGTGTATCAGCTTTGGCTGGTCTTGGCTACTCACCTGTTTGTGCATCCTGTGCATTTCATGCTTGTGCATTCCCCTTCACATCTTGGCAAGGCCCAGCAAGGGCTTATTAAGCCCTGCCTCGCCATCCTTTCAAAACGCACCTTGTGGAGCTGCAGAACCTACAAGGCCTAGGGCGGCTACTGCGGGAGAGCACTTCTCAGTTTTTCCCTGTAGAGAAGCAAGGTACACCTACTACGTGTGATTCTTCCACCCTCAAGCGGAGCTAACTGACTGCTGCCACCGGAGCTGAGGCTGTGCGCGCGCCCTGCGTGCACCCTGCGCCCTGTGCAACCGCGCCGTAGACGCCCCTGTTGAGGCAAGCGCACCCGTCTGCTCACCCGTGCGTGTGGTCGCAGTGCATGACGCATCTTGCCGCAGGCTGCGTGTGGCTAGCTACAGGGCCCGTGCCGCCCAAGTGGGCGTGTGTATGCCCGGTATACCGCCTGGAGATGGCAGGCTCTCGTCTTGCCGTGGGAGACAGAAGGCCGGAGTGCTGCACAAGCACGGGGTACTGGCAGCGGGAACTGTGCTTGCGATGGGGGACACCGCACCGTGGTGTTTCAGGCACCCGGCCTGCTGAGTAGCCTGCCGGGCCGCGCGGGCTCGCCGCGGGCAGGTTGGGCCGCCCCTGCATTGTCCGTTTGGCCGATGATCTCAATAACCTTGTCACGTACCACCTCTCCCTCTTCTGTGTCTGAACATGCTGTGCGCTGGTCTGGATTGCTCAGGCCACGATGGGTGGATGCGCGACAGATCGTTAACAGAGCCGAGCGGCGTGTCTGAAGCGCATCTGCTCACCCTCCGCGCTGACTCAAGGCGTGCGCGGCGACAGGCACAATGGGCAACGTCATGTCCAAGATGCTGGCCACTGGAGGTGATGCCGGGCGCAGCGACTGCCCGCTGCTGGCCGCCCTGTGCGGCGGGGTCCTCAACACTCACACCCCAGGTGCAGCCTTCTCCAGCGGGGTGCAGCATAGCCTGCACTTGACGTTGCATTTGAGCATGTAGTGTGGCGCCCAGCCTCTCAAAATGGTTCAGCTGCTGACTGAAAGCCCGCACGGCAGGCACTGCCGGGCGCCTGAGCGCCGCGGCCGCGCGCGCCGCCGCCGCCGCGACGCTGGACGCTGTCGGCGCTGCGGCCTCGGCCGCCCCGCTCGCGGCGCGCGCCGCCGCATCGGCGGCCTGGTGGCCGGCTTCGCGCCTGGCCGCAGCGAGCTTGGCCGGCGCCGGCGCCGCCGCCTGGGCGCTCGGCATGCTGCTGGCCGGGGCAGAAGTCGAGGTCCGCGCGTGGCGCGGCGGCGCCAGCGGCGACGGCCAGAGCGCGCTGGCCCTGCGCGCCGCCGCCCACGTGTCGCGCCGGCCCACCGCGCGCCCGTGCCGCGCCGCCAACCTCGCGCAGCCCAAGCCCGCCTCGGCGCGCGCGCGCCCCGCCGCCGACGCCCCCGAGCCCGAGGTGCGCTCAGCCCCCGGTGCCTCTGCTGGCTTTGACCTCCTGGACCGCGCGTACACCTGCAAGCGCCGCTCAACCCATCTGCGGGTCCGCTTGGCTCAGAGCACTCACAAACCGCATAGCAAGCGTCTTGAGCAGAGACCCACACAGAGCTTGTATGCAAGTCGACGAGCACTTGCGCTGCATACGCACCGCCTGACGCAGTGCCTGCAGTCACACCAGCTGACGCCAGCCGACGCGCGCGCCGCGCCAGGCCGCGCACCCCCTGCGCGACAACCTGCTGCTGCGCCTGCTGGGTCTGGAGGACGACCACGCGGCGCTGGGCGCCAAGCACCAGAAGGCGATTCGCGCGCTCGACAACCTGGGCGGCCAACTGGCGATCGCGGTGGCCGCCTGCGTCGCGGCGAAGCACGAGGCGGCCATTGCGCACGCCCAGGCCGCGGACATGCAGCGCGAGCTGCACGCGAAGCTGGCAACCGCGGAGGCCGACTGCGTCGCGGCGCAGCTCGAGGCGGCCATCGCGCGCGACTGGGCGGCGGGCATGCAGCGCGAGCTGCACGCGAAGCTGGCGGCCGCGGACGCCGCACGCGTCGCGGCGCTGCGCGACGCGGCCTCTGTCAGGGACTGGGCAGCAGGTTCGCGGAGCGAGCTGCAGGACCTGCGCCGGCAGCTGGCGGAGGCGCGCGCCGGCCGCGCCGCCGCGGAGGAGGCGGAGGCAAATGCAAAGGCCTATCTGGCCTTCATGCGGGCGACCGGGCTCGGCGCAACGACGTACTGAGCGCGCTGTGGACAAGATCGTTGCGGTGTGCGCTACTGTTTGTGGGAAAGCCTGCTCAGCAGGTATTGTGCGCCGACTGCCAGGGTCCAGACTTGATTATGCGGGTACCCTTGGGTCTTTCAGTGCACGCTCATGCCAACGCCGCCTGGCTGGCGCAGAGCTGTGTCATGCCTGCCTGAAGTTCTGGGTGCTGCTGCCAGGGTTTTGGGTTCACACGCACCTGCCTGGTGCTGTGTGTGCTGCGTGCTTTGAACCTGTGCTTTGCTTAGTAGTACTTGCAATGAGGTTTGTCTACTGGACTGGGGAGAGTGCAACTTTCAATTGTCGATGCGTCAATTCCACAGTGACAGCGACTGCTGTGCATGGTGGCAGCGCGGCTGTCCCCAGCATGCCCCGGCAGCCCCCGTGTGGGGGCATGACCGCATGGGCTGGACAGCCCCAGGTGGCTGGCACGAGTGTAAAGTGCCATACCAACATCCACCCCCGCCCAGCCATGCCTTCCTCTCTTATATACTGGAAACGTTACATGCGGCGCACACGTGAACGCATACATGTTGCCAAGGGGCAGTCGTAGATGTGAAGCGCAGGGCTGCTGGCACAATGTGCGACATGCCCTGCCCCCTGCCGGGCCTGCATGTTCCTGGCGGCACAGGGTAGGGGGGGAGCTCGAGCTTTGAAATCAAACTTGTCGTCGCATGCTGCTACCGGCAGCGCGGTGCAATATACCGCGTGAGACCGCGCGATAAGCGTGAAGCGCCATAAAAGGACCAGCAGACGGAGTCTGCGCCAAGAGCTCGTGGGAACTGGCGCATGGTCAACCTTGCAGCAGATGGCTTCACATGCAGCACAGCAGAACAGGCAGGTGCAGCCGGTGCGCTGCCGGGCAGGACAGACAGTTCGGCGGTGCTGCGAGGCTGCCAGCTGCTCGCGCGCTTGCAAGAGGCAAGCACGGCCGGGGCACGGCGGTCCTCTCCAGCGCCGACCACACCCCAGCCAGTACGACTTGGAACGGCTGCCGAGCCCGGCTGGTGTATGTGCAGGTGTCTGAGCGCTGCTGATTCGGCCACACAGGCTTGCAAGAGCGGCCTTCTGTGCAAGCGCTGGGCGGAGGCAGCCTGCGGATGCCTGGCGGAACCTACAACCGTGCCTTCACCAAGGCGCCGTAAACCCAGCTTTGACGAGGAGCGGCTCGCGCCGGGCCAGTGCTCGTCAGCATTGGCAAGCCCGGCAGCGCAGCATGCCAGTTGCTGCCTACCCGCGTCGGCAGCCGGCACAGAGCAGCAAGTCAGACCGTCAGGGGTGCCCCGCGCGGCTGCTGCGCCTGCCGCCTTTTGGCCGCCGCCCCTGGCAGCAGGCGCAGCCGGCGCCTCCAGATCCCCGTCAGTCTCACATCCGGGTCGGAGCGCGTGGTCCGCCGGCCCGCCCGAACTTGCCACCCAGGGCGCCGCCAGCTGCGAGGTTGTCAGCATATGCTGCCGATATGGCACATATGACACTTTTGTTCTCGCTGCGTTCTCGTTCGCCACTTCCACTGCGGAGTTTGCTGCACGGACCGGCATAGCTGCAGGCGATGCGCGCCGCCGCCAGCCCATGGTGCGTTTCTGCCTCTGCCAGCGCACTCACGGCGACAGAAATGCTCCGTACATGCGCCCTGTGTCTGAGCCGTGGCCACTGAGCGCTTGGGGAAACTGGCGCCCGTGCTTCTCAGGACTCCCCAGCCTTCAAAGACTGGGCCATCCGCCGACACGCGTGCGACGCACCCGCTGCCTGGCCTGCTTCCGATCCCCCAGAGGCACTCGTCGAATGACCTCCAGCTGCTGGAGCCTAGCGTGAGGCAGGCGCATGCTGTCCAACGGCGCTGCTTTTTCTGCATAGCAATGTACCATGTATCCCGCGCAAGCCTGACTTGGAGCAAACTGTCCTGCTCGGATCGGGACGCTGGGAAAGCGCAGAAGGCGCTTTGCCATGGCCCTGTGCAGATGTACTCGTGTGTGCCGTCGTCAGACACATGTGAGCACTTTCAAGCGAGTGATGAGCGTGAGCAGGACATAGGTTTGGGGCAGTGGTGGTGAAGCAGCGGGCGCATGCAAGCAACGGCATACCGCCCAGGCACACGCAGCAGCTCTTACAGACCATGGGGTGGTGGTGGTGATGTTGTGGACATATTGATACAGTCACGATACGTGGCCCACAGGCTGAGGCACAGCGTGCCTTCAGCCGGGCGGGGTCCTGGGCTTCTTCTGGCCGCGCTGCAGGCGCTTCTTGCCTTCGGTGCCCACGCGCTGCGACTTCTGCGACCGCGTCTTGACCTTGCTGTTTCGGTACTTGTGCGGGTCGTTCCGGTCCATCCTCTGCCCCGCCCGTCCAGGTCAGCTGCTGCACATCAGCCCAGCTCTACTCTGCAACCATGAATGAGCAGCAGCGGGGCCGCACCCTCGGGTCTCGACAGCCCTCACCTCCCTGCAGAGCCAGGTCGAGAGTCAGCAGCTCATTTCGCGAGCATCAGGCCAAGTAGTGCCGGCAGGGCTCCACTCATTGCAGCCAAGCTCGCTGGCAGCCACAGGGCTGCGGGCGCCAAAACGGGCGCGCCTCCCAAAAGCGCGACCCCGAGCCGGCGCCCGCCGCGCTGCGCGCCAGGCGCTTGTTGCAGGCGATGCAGCGCTCGCCGAGCGGCTGCTCGTTGGCACAGTACCCGCCTGTCCCCGCATGCAGCAAGGACCGATCCGTCGACCTCTCCTCACATGCACCCAGAGCGCATGCAGCAGGGGCAGCATGGCGGGGAAGCGTGTTGAGCGCACATGTCATCCGGTGCGCCCACTTCATCTCATGCCCGTCGGTGTTCTCCTCGTGACTGCACGCACAGCGAGCGCTGTTGAGCACGCCGTGCCATATCTGCGACAGTAAAGACGCCTGCAGGTTCTACATGCCTGCTCTGCAACGTGCTGGCGCTGCTGCAAGCGTCCATACCGAGGCTGTGAACAAGGGCGGGACACAGCATCTCCGGAAGTCGTGCACAGACAGCGCCCTGCCTCCTGCAGGCGGGCGCGCACCACAGGTCGCACGGGAAGCGCTGGCCGCAGCAGGGGAAGCGCAGCCAGCGGTGGCTGTGCCGGTAGTGGCGGCAGGCGCCCGCCTCGGGCAGCGGCTGGCCCGGCTGCACAGCGGCAGCGAAGCCGCCGGGCGGCGGCCCGGCCTCGCTGCGCGGCGCGGCGCCGCCCGCCAGCGCCGCGCGGCGCGCGCGCGGCGCGCGCGGCGCAAACGCGACGGCCTGGAACAGAACGCCCATGCGGCTGTGGCAGCGGCTGCAGTCGCGCTCGGACGCGCGCGCCACCTGCACGCCCCTGCCGGCCGCGCCGCCCGCGCGTCAGCTGACGCGCGCTGACGTGCGAGTCCCAGGGCAGCAGACCCGTCGCGAGCCCGCCCAGCTTGTCGCGAGCGGCCGACTCTCTTTCGGCGAGCGCACCTCAGGGCGGCCACCGCAGAGCAGGAGCCGCACTGCCCGACGAAGAGGCTCGGCAGCAGGTCCACCGGCGCGCAGCCCTCCACCTGCGTCACCCCACACAGGCTCATCCCTTGCATGGTAAGAGCAGGCTAAATCGCCGATACATGCCTCCAATGCAGCGACAGGCAGGCGGGCATAGGACGTGTGAATGCACAAGAGAGGGCGCGCGCCTGCGTCAGCAGCCCGACCGCTGCGCTGCGCTCGTGCACAATACGCGGGGCGAACGTGAGCCGCCATGCCTGGTGGCAGCCGCCGCACTCGCCCCTGGGGCCCAGGCGGCAAGCGCCCGGTCAGCGGGCGCATTAATGTGCTGTCCGGCGCAGGGAGGGCCGTTCAAAGAAATGCGCCCGCACGTCGATGACACCATGCCGTCGCGCGCCTGCGCGCCGGCCGCTACCGCCTCCGTCGCAAGCGCCATATTGCCTGCGCGCTGGCAGCGTGTGCATGCCACCTGCGCGCACCAGACCGCGCTCTCCTGGCGTCGCTTCCTGCAGGCATCGGACTGCTGGGGATGCCCTTGCCGCGCGCGCATAGCGCGTGAAATGACGCTACTTCGGAGCATGCCAGGACGAGCGTCTGCGCGATGATCCCACACCATGACATGCAAGCAGAAAATGTGAAGCATCACCGGCACACATACCAGATGCATCGCAGCCACCCTTGCCGAAGACAAGCTAGCGTCCCGTGCTGTGCCACAGGGCCCATCGTCCGCCGGTCGGACAGGGCGCCGGAGCGCCCGGCGCGCCTGCAGGACCAGGCGCGCGGGCTCCAGCGCGTCCAGGCAGTCCAGCTTCAGGCCCTGCAGCTGCACCTCCAGGCCGCGGCCCGGCGCCTGCCCCGCGCTGCCGCCCATGCCGCGCGGCCGCGCGCGCGCGCGCCCGTCCTCTGAGCCGGCCCCGCTCCCGTCGCTGCTGCCGCTGCCGCTGCCCGCGTCGCCGCCCCTGCCCGCGCTGGTGGAGTAGCTGCCAGAGGTGCTGCTGCCGTCCGAATCATAGCTCGACTCCTCCGTGTGCGGGGCGCTGCGCGCCGCGGCGGGAGCGACGCCGGCGACCGGAGCGCCGTTGGGAGGCTCCCCCGCGCAGCCCCGCCCCTGGCCCGGGGCCGCTGCGTCGGCCGGCGGGCCGCCCAGCCCGCGGCCCGCGCCGGCTGGCGACGCCCGCGCCGGCCACCACAGGCCTGAGCCCAGCGGCATCGCTGGTCCCCCGCGGCCACGCCCGCTCGCATCCCTTGTCTGGTAGCGTGCGGGCGCGGGCGCCGCACCATCGGCTGGGCCCCCAGAACCCGCCAGGCGCTCTGGGCTGCTGCCGAGCACGGGAGCGCGCGGCTCGGCCGCGGGCGCAGCGTGCAATGGCCGCCCTGCATCGACCCCGAGCTTGGGGTCATGCTGGCGCGCGGGACCCGCCGCACGGGCCTCGCGGGCCTCGGATACGGGGGCGGGCGCCGCGGCCTCAGGCGGTCCGTTCGCATGGTCGCTCAGGTCAGCTCGGCCGCGGGCGGGCGAGGTTGCGCGGGCGGCGGCCGCGGGCGCGCTGCGCCGCCGCGCGGCCTCTAGTAGCAGGTCGTCCACGGCGTGCAGCAGCTGCGCGGCGCGCGTGTCCGCGAAGCGCACGAGGCAGCGCAGCGCGTCGGGCCGGCCGGCCAGGCCCGCCGCCTCCGCCGCCAGCAGCCGCGCCAGCACGGCCGCCTCCTGCGTGCGCGCTGCCACGCCTCGGCCGCTCGCGCCCGCCCATGCAGCACACCAGCATGACATATTACTCATTGTGCACTCGTAGTGCACCACCATTATGGCAGACAGCGCTCAGACTGACTGAGTGTACAGGCAGGGTACGTTGCAACAGGAGAGAGCTGGTAGCTGGGTGGGGCCGCACGCCTTGTCAGGCAGCCCGGGGCCGGGCGCCAGGCTGAAGCTGCGCGGCGCGGGGTAGCCGGGCGCGGCGGCGCCCACGAGCTGCAGCTCCCGGCCGGCCTCCCAGTCCGGGTCGTTGGGCCGCAGGGCCAGCGCGAACTTGAAGCCCTCGCGGGCCGGGTCGGCGGCGCCGCTCAGCTGCACGGCCGCGCCAAAGCGCTGCCGCAGCCAGGCCGCCTCGCCCGCGAGCGCGCTGAGCTGCCCCTGCCCGCTCTGCGCGCCGGCTGTGTGGCGGGGCCTGCGCTGCGCGGGCGGGCGGGCGACCGGCGGGCGGGCGGCTGCGGGGCGCTCGGCCGTGCCTGTGCCGCGGGCCGCTGGCGCACGCGCTCCAGGCGCCTCCCGTGCAGCGCCACCGCCTGTTTGGCAGCCGCTGCCACCGGTCGCCACAGGCGCCTCCCGCCCCTCAGCGCCGCCTGCCTGGCTGCTGCTGCTGCTGGCGGCCTCAGGGCCCTCCTGTGGGGCCGCGCCGCCAGCTGGGCTGTCACTGCCGCTGGCTACCAAGGCGTAACGACGCACTGTGGCGCCGTGCGCGTCCGTGCTCTCATACGCCTCCAGCAGCTGGGGCTGGCTGAAGACGAGGTCCTTGAAGGACGACACGGCCTCATCATAGATGTATCGCAGGCGCAGGCTGCCGCCCGCACCTCCAGCGCGCAGGCACTTTCTCAGCTGCTAAAACCCATTCAAAAGATGGACACACAAAATGCAAGAAATACAAGCGCAGAAGACGCGCTGCAATGTCTCAAGTGCACTGCACTCTCACCAGCCGCACCAGCCTGTTCAGTTTCATGCTGCCAGCGCCGCTGCAGCTCGCTCGCAATCGCCCTGGAGAGTGCTGACGGGAGCGCAGCATCAGGCAGCTGGACATGGACATGCTGCCGTCGCTCGGCCGCGGTCAGGCCGTCATCGACAGCGCCCTTTTCTACCGCAACCGCAACTGTCAGCCTGTCTATGTCCACGCTGCTGGCTTCAGCTGGTGCGTCCACGTGGAAGGTGACAACCACTCTCCCCCCGCCTCTCGCGACCTCAACGCTGTCCGGCAGCGCAGCTTTAAGAGCTGCAAGCTCCTCCTGCAAGCGCTTCAGTGCGCTAACCATGGGCGAGCGGACTGCCCTGGTGTTGTTTGGGAGGCTGTATGATACATGACATGCATGTCATGCATGTGTCTCAAGCCCCTTGCTTTTCAAACTTTGCACAGCACACATGTGATTGTTATGCCATTCCCTCGGACTTGCAACACATGGATGGCACTCCTCTCAGGCTCTGGTGGGCGGAGCCTGCTTACATTTGCCCCAACCAGATGACTTTCAGCTATTACTTCCATGCCTCTGTCGAAGCAAAGCTGTGAAGAAAAATGAGGCTGCGTCAAGGGTAATACCATGCCGCGGCGAGGTTTGCCAGGGGCCTCTTACACGAGCGCCAATGAACAACACACAAAAGCGCCCACGTGAGGCAGACACGGGGCTCAACCTCGCAACCTGCGTTTGATATAATTAGCAACTCGAGCATGTGCTCAAGGCGCGCAGCTACGCGCACAGGCGCCTCAGCTGCAGCAGCAGACACGCAACTACCAACAAGGCTGGCACGCCTCTGCAGCAGGCTAGAAAAGAATTTGTGACGGCGGCCGCAGCGCCCGCCTAGCCCATGGTGTACGACGGCTTGGACAGGTTGATCACCTGCGCGCGCGCCGCCCGGCGGGCACGTCAGCGCCTGTCTCGAAGGCATGCATGCGCATTTCACCATTCGGGACTTCGATCAATCGCCGTGGGAGGAGAGTTCCTGACTAAGGTAGTATTCACACGGGAGGCCATTGCCCATTGCCATTGCGTACATATGCCCCTGCATATTCGCCACAATACCACCACAACATGCAATGCCGTATCCGCAACTCGCCGCCCTTCAAACGACGTAGGCATTTGAGGGGGAAAGCTAGGCCTTGTCGGTGGTGCACGTGCTCTGAAAGAGTTGAAACTGCTGGGAAGCAGAGCAGTGCAGTCCAAAAAACAGCCTAGCATACTTTGCTGACCATCTCTATACGTTTTAGTGTGCAAAACACGCCTGTTTTGCAGCAGGAGGTGCACTTGCTGTCCCCTAATTCTGCAATATCTGCAATGGACCTCCGGAGGTCCATTGCAAATTGCGGCAATGTCGATGTGCAATATGCACGCAATATGCATACTCTGAAGGGACGTTGCATTGCAATGGCATTGCGGCGCAACGCCGCCCCGTCAATGGTGCGCAATACCTACGTGTGAATCTCTCCTAATTATAACAAAGATGAAGATAAAAATTGTTCGCGTCACCAACGGCGTCGCTTCACCAAACAACGCGTGCGCGCGCGCCGCGTGTGCGAGGCAGGCGGGCGCGCGCCGTGGTCTTGTCCTTGGTCATCATGACCAGACTGTTCTTGATGCCCTGCGAGCCCATGCCGGAATCGCGGAAGCCCTGGAAGGGGAAGTGGTCCGGGCCTGCGCAGCCGGCCGAAACCCCCGGCGTCGGCCGCAGGGTTTGCCCGAACCACGCCCGCGCCATCAGCGCGGCACGAGCGGCGGGGGGCGCCTGCATGCGCCTGCAGGTGCCGGGCGCCTCCGGCCCCTGCTTGCAGCGGGCCGCCACGCTGCAGTCCGGCGGCGGCGCGCGGGTCGGGGGCGTGCGCGAGGGCGCGGCGGGCGCACCGCGCGCCGGCGCGCCGTTGACCTGCACCGTGCCGGTCTCCATGGCGTCGCTGATCGCGATCGCGGCGTCCACGTCGCGCGTGAACACGCAGCCCTGCGCGCAGCGGCGCTGGCGTCATGGTCACTGCAGGGCAAGGCGGAGCGGAGGACAGACGACCCCTGGCCCAAGCATGCAGCCTATGCAGCGGGCAGGCGTGCGGCTGGGGCTGGGCGCCGGGCGGCCACCTGCAGCGCAAGGTTGTTCGCGTTGCAGTGGTCGACCGCCTCCTCAACGGTCTTCACGCGGACCTGCGGCCGCGTGGCGCACTAAGGGCTGCCGCATGCGTTCGCGTGCGCGCCTGGACATGCAAAGCAGCCAGCAAGACCGCAGCTCTCACGCCGAGCGCCACTGCGCGACAACAATTGCCAGGAGCGCGCGTGCGGGGAGCGCGCACCACGGGCACGATCGGGCCGAACGGCTCCTCCCACGCCAGCCGCATGTCCTGCGCCGCGGCCGCCAGGTCAGGCGCCCGTCGGCCGCAGGGCGGTCCGCCCGCAGCAAATGCGCCGTTCAGGGCGCTCGGCGCACACATTGCGAAGTGATGCTGCGATGCAGGCCGGCGGCCCGCATGCGCGCCCCGGGCTATATCAACATAAAACACGTTTGCTGCGCTACTATGGAGGGTTGGCTCGAGTGATGCCACTTTCAATTTGGCGGGGCCCCGGGAGCGCGCCCGAGTGACGTGGTCCACCAGCACGGGCCAGATCAGGTTGCCCTCGCGCTTGTACGGCTGCAGCAGCTTGGCGCCCTTGTCCTCCGCGTTCTTGACCAGGCCCTCGATGAAGTCCGCGCTGCTCTTGCTGATGACCGGCGTGATGGACGCGTTGTCCTGCGCGCGCGCGCGGCCGCTCGCGCGCTCCGCGGTACCCACTTGGGTGCACACAGGCAGGCCCTTATCGCATTCTGAGCTTGGAAACGCCAGCCCCCTGCCAAACCAAACACAGGAGCTGGGACTCTCGACACAGGACACCCAGGCAACGCCAGGAGCGGTGCATGGAGCTGTGCGGAGGGGGGCTGGTCCGGGGGGCGCCTCGGGCCGCCCGACGCTCAGTTTGTCCACCGCCGCCTTCACCTTGGCCACCAGTTCGTCCGCCACGCTCTCCATGACCAGCACCTGCGGCGCGCCGCCCCTTTGCGGACCCAGCAGTCCATACCCGCGGCTCCGCATGCGCCCGCTGCAGGCTCCGCCTCGGCCCTGGGGGTGCCGGCTGCACGGCGTGCAGCCCCGTGCCGCCGACCTGCCCAACCAGAGCACATGCCCCAGCTGCGCCCGCAGGACACGCGTGCATTGTACTCTTTCTGGCCCAAACAGAGCCGCGCCCCGGGCCGGGGCGGCACCAGCTTGACCGCGGTGCAGCGCTGGCCGGAGTAGGAGAAGCCGCCCTTGACGATGTTGGCGGCCGCAAGCGCCAGGTCGGCGTCCTCGCACACGATGCACGCGTCCTTGCCGCCCAGCTCCATCTGCACCGGCACCTGCCGCCCGGCGCGTGCGCGCGTCGCATGCGGACACTCCGGGCAGCGGCGGGCGGCCGCAGGCGCTCTGGGCACGCGCTCACGGAGCGCGGCGGCGGGGCGGGCGCGCGAGGCATAGGCGGTGCGGGGGCGCAAAGCGCGGCCGGTGCGCAGGCAGTACTGGAATTAAGGCTAGGGCGCACCATGCCAGACTTCTTGCAGATGGCGATGCCGGTGTCGCCGCCGGTGAACGAGACGCAGTTGACGAGCGGGTGCGTGGTGAGGTAGTCACCGATCTCGCTGCCCTTGCCCGTCACGTAGCTCACCACGCCCGGCGGCAGGCCCGCCTTGGCGAAGCACTGCACCATGTGCGCGGCGGCCGCCGCGCCCTGCGTCGGCGGCTTGAGCACCACCGTGTTGCCCGCCATCAGCGCCGGCGCGACCTTGGAGATGGCCAGGTTGACGCTGCGCGCGCGGCCGCCCGCCTCAGGGGTGGGGTAGCCCCATCCGGCCCCTTTCGCCGAGCAGTGCGCGTCAGACTCGGGCATGCTGCAAGCAGGCCGCCGCGCGCCGCCGTCCGAGCCTCCGCATCCCTGCTTATTCGAGGCGCGGGGCAGGAGCGCGCGCGCGGGCGCGCCACAGCAAGCGCCTGGGAAGAGGGCGCGCGGGGGGCGGGCGGGGGGCGCGCACGGGTAGTTGAAGGGCGGGATGCAGAGCACGACGCCCAGCGGCACCTTCTGCGCCAGGCACAGCTTGCTGCGCTCCTGGCCCGGGAACGAGTCGGAGAGCAGCAGCTTGCCCTCGCCCAGCCAGCGCACGCCCTCCTCCGCCGTGTAGCCCGCCAGGTCACCCGAGCGGATGACCTCCGTCAGCGAGTCCTTGGCGCCCTTGGCCACCTGGCGCCGGTGGCACAGGATAGGCTATAGGGATAGGGTCAGTGCACGCTCAGCGCCACGCGCGCTCGGACGCAGCGGGCTTCACAGACAGCCCGCCGCGCGCGCTCAGACGCAGCGGGCTTCATGGACAGCCCGCCGCGCGCGCTCGGACGCAGCGGGCTGCGTGGAAAGCCCCGCGCTGGAGAGGCAGGCGTGCCGCGCTCCGCAGGCACCTCCTGGGCCGCTGTCGGGGCGTGTGCGCTGCCAGGTGCACAAAGGCGCGGCTCAGCGCCGCCGCTGCCGGGCGCGGAGGCGCGGCGGCAAAGCGAAACAGCACGTCCCTCGGCGGCCCCAGGGCAGCGGAAGCCGTTCCACGTAAGGCGCCCCAGCCTCAAGAGGCAGGCGTGCCACCAGCGGCTGCCAGGGCCTCAGCTGCACGGCAGGTCGAGCGCCGTGCACGAACTCGCCGCACCTCCTTGACCAGGCAGTCCGCGATCGGCTGAGCGTTGTTCTTCATGAGGTCGTCCACCTGAGCGTCCCCGGAAAGTTTGGACGGCGCCACGCGCGTCCACGCCGGCGCCATAATAGCTATGTCACACCGTGTGCCGCAGTGGGTTGACGCCACAGGCAGGCGGGCACGGGCGGCACCTTGTGCAGGTACTCTGCCCGCTTCCACAGCGGCAGCCGGGCCCAGCTGCGCTGTGCTCCCCGCGCGCTCTCAAACGCTTCATCGACCTCCTGGGTGGTGCAGGCTGGCGCGCACGCACCACCGCTCGGATCAGCAACGGCCGATGGCTGCTGCGAGAGGCGCAGGGCTGCTGGTCGGGGCAGCCAGCGTGGCACCCAGGGATCACCTTGCACTTTGTATGCGGCTTCGTTTGTCGAGGGGTTCCAGTTCGACACCTGCGCGACCGTGCAGATGTTGGGCACGGTAGTTGAGCACAGCCGGGCCTGGCTGGGCACTGCGATGGACCATCGCTTATTAAGATGCTTTCCCGAGAGTGCATGCAGCAAGGCAGACAGGCTCTGGGCAGCCACGCGGCACTCACGGTCTTGCCGCTCTTTGACGTCCTCCACTCGCCCTTCACATAGAACTTGAGCGTTCCATCAGACGTATAGATTTCGTCATAGAAACCAGTCATGGTACCAAGGGTGGCGCACAGACTCCGGAGGTGCGTCTGATAACACTGTGTCCTGCGCAATACGCTGAACATGGGCGGGAGCAGGAGCGGCAGCTTTGACCTAGGCCTGGAAACCCGCCAAGCTGCCACTCTTACAAGGGCCAGGGTGTACACATGTCATCATCGATCACACATGACAAGGACTGGGAGCAGAATCATTCACTCAGGCCTTCTGACGCAGGCCACCCTCCCACCTCCGGCCCGTCACCTGAGCAGTGCCCCAGGCAGTGCGCGGGCGCCGCCGTGCCGCCGGCCGGCGCGAGCGCTGGGTGCCGGCAGCCCAGCAGGCAGGCGCGCAGCGCCTCGGTGCCCGTCCGCCGCTGCGCTGACACGGCGAGCACCGGCAGGCGCGTGCGCCGGCGCAGCGCGGCCAGCGTGGCCGCCCGCCCGCGCCCGCCCGGCCACAGGTCGACCTTGTTGGCGACCACCAGCGCCGGGCGCGCCAGCAGCGCCGGCGAGAACTGCCGCAGCTCCTCCTGCCGGCCGATCACGTATGCTGGTGAATGAAACACAAGCGTGAATCAGCATACTTGGCTGCTTACGGGAAGCTTGGCTGCTGACTTCGGCACAGGGCATGCATGCAGCACCTCTGCAGCCGCACACGCTGCACCCCAGAGCCCCTGGACGAGCAGGGCGCGCGGATGAGAGGCGCGCGGAGGCGGGCGGGGGCACCTGCAGCATGGCCAGCTGGTCCCAGGCGCGGGGCCCGTCGTCGCCGTGCAGGCCGCCGGCCAGGTCCACCACGTACGCGAGCAGGCGCGTGCGCTCCACGTGGCGCAAGAAGTCGTGGCCCAGGCCGCGGTTGGCCGACGCGCCGGCGACCAGGCCCGGGATGTCGGCCACGACGACCGTGCCGGCGGCGGGCCCGTCCGCGCGCAGCGCGCCCAGCTGCGGCCGCAGCGTCGTGAACGGGTACGCGCCCACCTGCGCAGAAAGCGTGGGGCACGTCGAGCACCTGCAGGCGTCGCGCCGGCCCGCTGCAGGCGGCCGCTCGAACGCTGCCAGGTGTGCGGGACAGCAGGCGCGCAATGCGCTGCCAGCCAGCGAAAGGGGACTGTGCGACCTCGGCTGCATGAGTGCGGAGCGGCACGCCCTGCCTTTCAGACGTGTATGCGGGCGTAAGATCTCACCCCGTCAGAACGCGGCTCAGCCGCAGAGGCGCACCGCGGGCTGCGCGGCGGACAGCGAGCGCAGCAGCGTGCTCTTGCCGGCGTTGGGCGCGCCGACGAGCCCCACGTCCGCCAGCACCTTGAGCTCCAGCCGCAGCTCCACCCGCTCGCCCGGCTGGCCCGCCTCGCACTCCCGCGACGCCGGCCTGCGCAGCCCGCCGCCGTGTCCCTCGAGCTCACTGGCACGCACGCATACATGCAGCGGCCACAGGGCTGCGGCCGCGCTTCCGGGCGCAGCGCCGCGGATGAGCCCTGCCCTAAACCTAGCATGCAGGCATTCAGGGCATTGCGGGCGGCGCCTGTTGCGGCGGGAGCGGAAGGCGGCGTTGCCGCGGCCGCCCTCGCCGCCGCGCGCGACCGTGACGCACTCCCCGGCCGCCACCAGGTCCGCGACGCGCTCCTCCGCCGCGCCGGCGGCGCCCGCGCTCGCGCCGCCCCAGCCCGCGTCATCAGCGCGCTCCTCGCCAACGTCATGGCCGCCGTCGTCGCCTGCGGCGCCGGGCGGGCGCGGCGCCGCATGTGGGGCGAACGCCGGCGCGCACGCCTGCAGGAACGACTGCTGCCAGGCGGCCTCGGCGCACGCGGGCGCCGCCGGCCGCCGGAACACGACGGTGCCGAGCGGCACGCGCAGCACGCAGTCGGCGCCGCGCACGCCGACCTTGCGCTGCTTGCGCCCGCGCTGGCCGGGCGCCGCACGCTGCAGGTGCTGCAGCGCCTGCAGGCTCCGCGTGCTGGCGGCGCGCGCGGGCTCGGTGTCAGGCCGCCGCGCTGGGGTGCGGGGCCGCCAGGGCACACCCGCGGACGACAGGCGGCTGAGAACATTGTCGGGGGGCCTGGAGAGTTTCGCACAGCACAGACGAGAGCAGCAGAAGGCAGCGCGGCGACGCCGCCGAGGGCTATCAGGCGGCTCCAGCGCAGAGCTGGGCGCAGCGGGCGCGCGGCGGGGCGGCGCACCGGGGGCAGGCCTGGACCAGGACGTCGCCGCCGCGGCCGCCGCTGCCGCCGTCCGCAGGCTGGAACTTGCCCTTGCCCGCGCTCTTCCACAGGCTCACGCACCCGGACCCGCCGTCGCCCGCGGCCACCACCAGGCGCGCCTGCGCGGAGGCTCTGGCTGGGCGCCAGCGCCGACAGAAGGGAGTGTGGCAGGCTGTGGGAGGACGCTGCCAAGTGCTTACGACTGGCACCAGAGACTTGCCTTGTCTACAAAGACCTTGTCGCGTCGCCTGGGCGCAAATGTGTCGCCGTCCAGCTCCTGCTCCTCTGCCGGCGGGAAATTGGCCTGCTCCGCGTGCAGGCACGCTCTGCTGACCCGCCACGGCACCGAGGTGCCAGACCGCTCTGCGAGGCGCACCCGCGCTGCTCGTGTCAGGAGCTGCCATGTTTGCAGAGCAGCAGGTCAGCAGCGTAAGACACATTTTGTCAACACACACGCCTCACAAGAAGTCTTGCTTGCTTAAAAGCCAACACAGCAATAAGAAAGAAAGGCAGTAGAGTCCCCACCAGCGGCCAGGCGCGGCGCCCCTTGTGCCCAGCAGGTGCGCCAAGCAGCAGCAGCTCGCGCAAGGCCCTGCCGCCTCCCTGACATCCAGGAGCGAGTCAGGAAGGCGGGGAGCCGGGACGAGAACTCGACACCTTGGACCCTACAGGGGTAGCGCAGCACACAGCGAGGCGCAGCACTGTGCCAGCGGTAGCTTTGCAGGCAGCGTGGCCCCTGGCGCCTACCTGGGCTTGCGGCTGTAAGCGGGAGCGGCTGTAAGCGGGACCGGTCCTGGCTTGGCGCTGAAGTGTAGAGGTGGTCTGCGCCGCAGGCTGAGCCGTGCACCAGTTGAGAACCTGGGATGGAAGCTCCAGAGGGAGGGGACGCGGCCCCCGCCGTGGCGGAGCGGACCGTGGACTTTGGATGGGAGGACGATGCGCCGCTCGGCGGGCGCCGCCTGAAGCAGGAGCGCGAGAAGAAGCGCAAGCTGAAGCCCGGCAGCTTCGGTGCGTGCCTGGCCTTGGTGCTTCAGCCGCACTGTGCCTTGGTGCTACAGCCACCCAGACTGGCAGTGCCGTCCGAGCGCTGGCGCGGCCCCAGAGACGATGGGCCTGAGCGCGGCGATACTGCGGGGCATCAAGCGCAAGGGCTACCGCCTGCCGACGCCCATCCAGCGCCGCGCGCTGCCGCTGGCGCTGTCGGGGCAGGACGTGGTGGGCATGGCGCGCACCGGCTCCGGCAAGACGGCCGCCTTTGTCGTGCCGCTGCTGGAGAGGTGCGGCCGCGCGCCGGGCGCCGCGCCCGGCAGCGCCAACAGCCGGCCTCGCAGCCGCCGGCGCTGCTGGGCTGCTCGCTCGAGCAGGCCACTGCACTCGGGGCCGCGCGCGCCCGCGCAGCACGTGGCAGGCGGGCGCTGCGAGCGGCTCCCTCTGTCCCCGGTGCGAAAATGGCGCGCTCTCGCCGGGCAGCGGCTGACGCCGCGCGGCGCCGGCGGCGCAGGCTGCGGGCGCACTCGGTGCGCGCGGGCGCGCGCGCGGTCGTGCTGGCGCCGACGCGCGAGCTGGCGCTGCAGACGCACAAGGTGGTCAAGGAGCTGGGGCGCTACACCGACCTGCGCACCGCCGTGCTGGTCGGCGGCGACTCGATGGAGGCGCAGTTTGCCGAGCTGGCCGCCAACCCGGACATCATCGTCGCGACACCCGGCGCGCGCCCGCCCCAGCGCCAGCCCGCGCGGCTGCGCCTCTGCACGTGGCGCCTGCGTCCCGTGTATGTGACATGTGTGTGTATTGTGTGTGTGTGGGCATGGACGCCCGCGCACGTACGGCTGGCCTGGATGCCGAATCAGGGAGCGCGTGCGCGTGGCTGGGGGGCATGCGCTGGCTGAGCCTGCCCCTGCTGCGCAGGGCGGCTGGTGCACCTGCTGACCGAGGTGGAGGGCCTGAGCCTGCGCACGGTGCAGTACTGCGTGTTCGACGAGGCCGACCGCCTGTTCGAGATGGGCTTTGCGGACCAGATCCGCGCGGTGCGCCGCCCGGCCCCTGGACAGCGCGCGCCGTCCGGCGCCGCGCCCTGCACAGAGGCGTTCGGCCGTGCGGCATCAGGCCGCCCGTCGTGCATGGTCAGCTGGGCGGCGCGCGGACGCGAGTTGCCGCGCGCTGCGCTGCGTCTCATGGAGACCCTCTGGGGTTTGTCAGTCCTCACGTGCCCCCCTGGCGGCGCAGGTGCTGGCGCAGATGGGCGAGGGCCGCCAGACGCTGCTGTTCTCGGCCACGCTGCCGGCCGCGCTGGCCGAATTCGCGCGCGCGGGGCTCAAGGACCCCGCCTTTGTGCGCCTGGACGCCGACACCAAGCTGTCGCCGGACCTGCGCCTCTGCTTCGCGACGCTGCGGTGCGCGCCGGGCGCAGGGCCGCGGGCGCGCGTCAGCAGCGCGCCTGCCAGGCGCTGAGGCGTGAGCGCATGCATGCTGCGCGCTGCATGCTGCCAAGCTGCAGCGTGTGCGCTGGTGATCACGCAGGCGCGCCGCTGGGACGCCGCTGCTGCCGCCGGGTCCTGCGACAGCAGGCCGCGCCATTTGGCGCTGGAGCGCGCGCGGATAAGCTGCAGTGCGCCGTTTAATAACCCTACCCTAACCTGATGCGCGCGCCGCGGCCGGCGCGCAGGCATGAGGACAAGGACGCGGCGCTGCTCTGGCTGCTGCGCGAGGTGGTGCCGCCGGCGTCGCCCACGCTGGTGTTCGCGGCCACGCGGCACCACGTGGAGTACCTGCACACGCTGCTCGGGCTGGCCGGGCTGCAGAGCGCGTGCGTGTACGGCCAGATGGACCAGGCGCGGCCCGCCGCTTCCTGCCAGATGCGGCCGTCCGCGCGCCCGCCTGTCCTGGCCCTGCCTGCGCTCGCAGCGCGCGCGCGGCTGTCGTGCGGGGCGGGCTCACGGAGGCGTGGGCGAGCGCGGCGCGGGCGGGCGCGCGCAGGCGGCGCGGCGGATCCACATCGGCAAGTTCCGCGCGGGCCGCGTGAGCGTGCTGGTGGTGACCGACGTGGCCGCGCGCGGCCTGGACATCCCGCTGCTGGACAACGTCATCAACTTCGACTTCCCGGCCAAGCCCAAGCTGTTCGTGCACCGCGCCGGCCGCGCGGCGCGCGCGGGTCCGCCCCGCGCGCTTGCCCTCAGTCACACGGACCGGCCGCGCATATCGAGTGCTGCGGAGGCGTGTGGTCTGCTCGCGCGCCGTCGGTGCGGCAGCAGGGAGCGGCCTGCGCTGCCTGTGAGCGCCCGGCAGCACGTGCTGAGGCTGTGCGCAGGCCGCGAGAGCCTGCCCATGGAGCACGCAGCAGCGCTCGAGCAGCAGTCGGGGCGCCCGCGCGTCCCCGGACGCAGCGCAGACCCTGCGAGGGTGGGGCCGCTTTGCCGGCGCGGCCGCGCGCGACCACGCCGCCCCTACCCCACGCGCAGGGCGGTCCGGCACCGCGTACGCGCTGCTGACGCGCGAGGAGCTGCCCTACCTGCTGGACTTGCACCTCTTCCTGTCGCGGCCGCTGCGGCCGGCGCCCGAGCAGGCGCTCGGCGCGGCGGCCGCCATGGCCGCGACGCTTGACGGCGGCGCGTCCATCTACGGCGGCGTCCCGCAGGCGCGCGCCGGCGCCGCCGGCGCCGCGCCGGCGCCGCGCGCCGCCCAGCGGGCGCGGCGCCGTGCGCGCGCCGTTGCAGGCGCAGGGGCGCGCTCGCCCGGAGCGCTGCCGCCCCGCGCCGCATGCGCTGCCAGGCGGGAGTGCCGCGCTGGCAGGCCGGCGTCGGCGCGCGGCGCACCCCGGGGGCTGGCTGTGCATGGGGCGCGCCTGGTGGCTCCCAGCTGCGGCAACCCCGGTGGCCACCAGCGCGCGTGCGTGCACCACCACCCGGCCTGATGTCCAGCACCGCGTGCCGCTGCCAGCAGACCCGCTGCCGTGGTGCGCGCACAGGCCGTGCTGGAGGGCGCGGTGGAGCGCGTGACGGCGCTGGTGGCTGCCTCGCCGGAGCTGCAGGCGCTGCGGCGGTCGTGCGCCAACGCGTGGGGCCTCTACCGCCGCACGCGGCCGGGCGCGGCGGCCGAGTCGGTCGCGCGCGCGCGCGCGCTGCCGCCCGGCGGCGTACACCCGCTGCTCGCCGCCGCGGTGCCCGCGTCGGCGCTGCCGAGCGCGGAGGCGCAGGTGCGCGGCGCGTGCCGCCCCGCACGCGTTGACACGGGTGCGTGTATGCTGCGGTGGCGCATGCATGCCCGCCGGGTCATAATAGGGTCCGTGCCCTGGGTCCGGGGCCCCGGGCGCGCTCTGTGCAGCAAAGCGTGTCGAGGGCCAGGACAGGAGAGCGCCGCCTGCGCAGGCTTCTCGCAGCTGCTTGCCATGCCGGAGTGTTAGCATCAGATTCGTGTGCTGCGCCGCCCGACACGGCAGGTCTGGGCAGGGCGAAGCAGAGGCGGTCCCTCACACGGCATGTAGGATGCCAGGCGCGACGCGGCAGCGCGCGCCGAGCTTCATAGAACGAGCATGTAGGGGTTATGGGCGGGACTCTTGGAAAGCCACCTTAAAAACTCACTCCCAAGAGTCCTAGAGTCCAAAATTGCAAGATTGTATTTCTATTAGGTTAGCGGGCGGCAGGGCGAGCTGGTGGACATCGCGGCGAAGCTGCGCGCTTACCGGCCCTCGGCGACCGTGCTTGAGGCCGAGGTCGCGCCCGCGCGCACCGGCGACGGCGGCACCGGCGCGTCCGGGCGCGGCGGCCCGCAGATGTTCCTGGAGGTCATGCGGCTCAAGCGCGGCACGCACGACGGCGCGATCCAGGCGCGGCCCCCTGCCGGCGTGCGCGCCGCCGGGCCTGCCGCCCCTCCGTACCAGCGCACCTGGGGCACGCAGGCTCGCACGCTGCGGTACGAGGGCGCGAGCGTGGGGCAGCATGTGCAGGCTTCGGGCAGCGCGCCACCCACGTGCGCAGCAAGGCGCCGGACCTTTGCGAGAGGTCCGGCGCGGCCGCAGGAGCGCCCGCGCGCGCGCGCGGCTCAGCAGCGACGCGCCCGGCGGCAGGCCACGAAGCGCGAGGCGCGTAACCTGGCGGCGTCTGAGGCGGCGGGCGCGGACACAGCCGGCGGCGCCGGCGGCGCGCCCGGCGACGCTGGCGCTGTCGCGCTGGAGGAGCAGCGGCGGCGCGCCACGGACGCCGCGCTGATGGGCGATGGGCCGGGCTGCAGCGGGCGCTTCCGCGACGGCGACTACTTTGTGCCGGCCGCGCGGGCGGACCGGCACCAGGAGGAGGGCTTCTCCGTGCGCGGCGGCTCCGACCGCGCGCTCGCCGGCGCCGTGCTCGACCTCATGGCCGACGACGAGGCGCGCTTGTCCACCTTTTTTTTCTTTACAACCTCGTGAAGCGGGGGGGGGGGGGGGGGGGGGGGGGGGGGGGGT
>JAABUU010000665.1_pt1 | contig 73426 bp, 57 predicted proteins | sample 5559301 | NCBI WGS metagenome assembly JAABUU01 (sample SAMN10711884, study PRJNA513360) | rock metagenome | isolation source: Antarctica rocks | place: Antarctica: Victoria Land, Richard Nunatak white
CGCAGTATCTTACCGATACGCAGTATCTTACCGATACGCAGTATCTTACCGATACGCAGTATCTTACCGATACGCAGTATCTTACCGATACGCAGTATCTTACCGATACGCAGTATCTTACCGATACGCAGTATCTTACCGATACTTTGTCAAGGTTTTGTTAAAAATTTTCTTTAAAGAAGACGGAAAAAAATAAAAGAAAGTTGATGACATAGTCTGACCTTTAGAGAAATCTAAAGAAATAAAAGATAAAGAGCTTTTATGATAACAATGTGAACAGGCTGATGACTCCCAAGAGCTCATATCGACGGAGTCGTTTGGCACCTTGAATTACATCGGGGCCATAAAATTGGTAACAATCTTATGGAAATTTGGCTATATGCTGGAACATCCGAGTATCTTACAGGACTTTGTTTTGTAAAAACAAATGTAAAACTTTGTGAGTGCGGACAATCAGCAGGGAAGTTGGTAAAAAATATAGCTTATCAACCCCTCAACGACTACACGCCAAATATGCTAAAAATTTTTAGCATAGTGATATAGTCTGATCTATACAGCGATGTATAGGCAAATAACAGCAAAAATATTGTTGTTTGCGTTAAATTTGTGAAAAATTATATGAAAAAATCTCCTTCAGATAAATTGTCCAACCTTCAACGAAGGGTTAGTTGGCACGCTTTTAGGTGACGCGCATCTTAGAGCAAAGAAGAATAAGAGCAAATATCAATATGTGGTTTTGCAGTCAGGAGCGCACAAAGAGTATGTGTTTCATCTTTACGAAATTTTATAAAATTATACTACCAGACCGCCAAAAGAGTATATTTTTAAAGACAAAAGATTTCCAGGTAAAATATATACTCGATGGAGCTTTTATACTACTTATCAAGAATGCTTTAGGTTTTACGGCCACCAATTTTATATGGACGCCAAAAAGGTGCCAATAATCCCTTGTTACAATGAATGTCAAAAGGATAAAAGTATAGAATATTCCGAAAGAGAGCAAAATATAAAGATAGATAACAACATATATAAAAGACGGAAAACAGTGCCAAAGCTCATTCATAAATGGCTGACACCTCGTGCATTAGCCTACTGGTAGATGGATGATGGTGCTCAGAAATGGAAGGGAAAGTCATTGGGTCTACGTTTTTGGACTGACAGCTTTACACTATCTGAAACACTATCGTATTGAGAGAAAAATCTATTCTAAAAGTATCCATTCAGAAAAAAGGTAAAGCTTCTAGGATCTACATTAGTAGCAATTCTTATCCTATTTAAAAAAAATATATTTTTGATTTCTTAATACCTGGTATGATTTCTAAATTCCTGATTGAAAATCCACGAAAGGATTCTGACTTGTGTATAGTCAAAAAAGTAATCGCGGAAACAAAAAAGAATTCTTTTGTTTTAGGAAATCAAACAAAATTTAAAGAAGGATCAGGATTTGTTATTCTATCCTTATAGACACAACTTTAATTAACATAATTGCGATGACAATCCGCGGGAAAACCAAGTGTCGAGTATAAAACGGGTGAATTGACAAGAATCTCTCAATTAAAGGATAGTACGCACTAATAAATATAGTATAAAAGGCGTAATACTGTTATACATATTTATTATAGATTGAGACAACTTGCAGCGAAGTCTATTTTTACGCTATTTGCTCTTTTTTGTTTGATAAAAAGAGTAAAATATTGAAATAGAAACGTTCAACGACTAGAAAGTGAGTAGTGTAAACAATAATCTTTCCACGAGCGCCCGTTAATTCGTTTTTATATGTGTATTATATTATGGTTAAAAAACAAAAAAAGGTGATTACCAAAGGTATTAAAAATACCAAAGACGGTTTTCATTTATATTCCAAGTATTGGCAAGACTACAAAAAAAAGCTGCCACCATTGCCTAAAAATCTTTTCGATATTTGTATTGGAATGATTCTAGGTTATGGCTCATTATTATAATAACAGTACTAGTCAATTTGAACCAGGTTATAAACTGAAAGAGTTTTTATTTCATTTATTTATTCTCTTTTCTATATATACTTTTATGGATATGCCAGGTCAACGAATTGATCTAGATAGCAAAAGAAAAGGTCTTGTAAAGAGATAACAAAGTTTTTGGTTTAAAACTTTCTCTTATTATTCTTTTACAGAATTATGGAACTTATTTTGTAGAAATGGAAAAAAACAGATATCTGAAAACCTTGTAACTGATTATCTAACACCCATTGGCTTTGCTTATTGGATAATGTGTTATCGATCTTTACAGAAAGTTTGATTATTCATAAGAAGCGCAACAAAGTTTCACAAAACTCTTTAACTTGCTTGCTGTAAAACAATTAAATAACAAATACGGTTTAAGTTGTGAAATATGATCTCACAAACAAAAATATTGGGTGATAAAAACTCAGTGGAAACTTTACATTTTCTCTATAAACCTTATTTGAAACAATCAATGAGATACAAATTGCCATTAATAAAAAAGAATCATACAAAATAGTACGAGTTAAAGACATAGTCTGAGCTAATCTGTGAAGATTAGAAATTTAGGATAAAGAGCCTAAATGATAACAATTCTGGTCGACTCATCATATCCTGGAGCTGCAGAAGGTTCCAAGGGTTCGGCTGTTCGCCGATTAAAATGGTACGTGAGTTGGGTTTAGTGCGTTGAGAAACAGTACGGATCCTATCTTTTTTGGGTGTATTATAAATTGAGAGAACCATTCCTTTGTACGAGAGGACCGGGAATGATAAACCTCTGGTTTACTAGTTGTCACAACAGTGGCATAGCTGGGTAGCTACGTTTAGATTAAATAACTGCTGAAAGCATCTAAAGCAGGAAATTATTTCTCAAAACAAGTTTCTTTATTCGTGGAAGATTACCACGTGATAGGCGAGAGGTGTAAAAGTAGCAATATTTGAGCCTACTCGTACTAAAACACTAAATAAATTTTTTGAAAAGGAAGGTTTTCCAAGGGGAAACTGGTATCCATCCCTTTTCGTAGAAAAGGAAGGGATACCAAAAAAAGTAAAACAATAACAATCAATGATTTCCTTTTAGGAAATAATTATTGCTATTGTTTTACGTATTCAAACAACAGTAGCGCAATCAATGATTGCTGTTGTTTGAATACGTAAAACAAAAGAATATAAATAATTATTTGCCTTTGTTTTACGTAGTAAAAAACATACCGACAGCAAATCAATGATTTCCTTTTAGGAAATAATTATTGCTATTGTTTTACGTATTCAAACAACAGTAGCGCAATCAATGATTGCTATTGTTTTACGTATTCAAACAACAGTAGCGCAATATTTATTCTTTTTCGGCAAATCAATGATTTATATTCTATTGTTTTACTACGTAAAAAAGATACCAACAACAATAATTATTTATATTCTTTTGTTTTACTACGTATTGCTTTTAACGCTTCTGTCTGTAGATACGATATCTATGCACTATTCGATATCTCAAAATTTGGCAGAGTGCAACCAATTAACTGAAACTATAAAAATCCTTACAGAGAATGGGGAGGTGGACCAAGAAAGCATAAATAAGCTTTTTCGAAGAAAATGTGAGTTGTTGCAGTCACTCTCAAAGAATAGAACCATTATAAATCAAATGCACGACAAATTTCCTTTTGTGCACATTCATTCCTTTTTCAACAAATCATAAGATTTTTTTTAAGGGATACGTAGATTTTTTATTTATTTTTTTTTTTTACTGAGTATCCCTTCTTCACACTGGCCAATTTCTTTATTTGTTTTCTGGATGCCTATTTGCCCCTACCCCGTAGAAGCAAACAGGCATCTAAAATGTAAAGTTGTTCTATTCCTTTTTTAAAGAGAAAGCTCTTATTATCTTTGACGATCAAAAAATTGAGTATCTCTTCAAAAAAAACATTTTTTTTACAATAAAATTTAGACCGTAATAAAAAACAAAAACCTTCCTTGAAAGTATGTATTCTAATGGATATATTATTATAAAAATTAATGGTACTGTTTGGATGTAAGGTTGAATAATTGAAAGAAAGTAATATATGCGAATTTTTTATTATACTACGTGTCCCTTGCAAGACAAGAAATGATACACTATAGACTCTCCATGATCTCCCTTCGGGAGATAATTGTTTTCCGAAGGAAAACCATGAAAAGATGAGCGAACCGGTGAAAGGACCACTCTCAGATGGTATGAAGAGATAAAAAGTACCAAAGGCTTTTGGGTGGGTAAGTGAAAATATCAAAAATTCTTGGAAAGAGAATTCTTTTCCTTAGGTTTTTTTCTTTGTTTTCTTTATATAACACGTGATTACCTTTTATAGGTTAGGGTAAAGATTATATCTAACGCGATTTTAAAGGTCAGTCTTCTTCGCATAATTTAAAGTAAATATCCTTTTATAAATAGATATCTCATTATTTTTATATAAATGACTTGTAAAAGTGACATATAATATATACTTGTAAATTTCAGATACATTTAAAATTTACTGTACATATTGTATGAAAATTCTGTAATGCAAAAAGCTGTACAAAAGGAAAAACCCTAAAAAAACAAATCACAAAAGGCAAAGCACATTTTCCACTGTTCGTTATATAGAGTAATATACAAAAGAGATACAATATGATTAACAAAGGTAATAGTATTTTATATACTTTTGTGCCATAATAAATGTGTGTATTTTTATACCTAAAATGTATACAAAATTAATGTTTCTTTCTTCGGGAGATCATGATTGTGCTTCTTTTGTTTGAATACGTAAAAAAGATACCAACAACAATAATTATTGTTGTTGGTATCTTTTTTACGTATTCAAACAAAAGAAGCACAATAATTATTGTGCAAAGCACAATCATGTTTTTATTGATATAAATTTTTTAACATTGTTCTTCTTATAGAGAATAACAACAAATATGCAAAAAATAAGAAAAACAAACACTTGTTTGACCCTTGCTCAGAATGAACGCTCTAGATAGGCCTAACACATGCAAGTCGAACAATAACAATTTTATAATATTAAAATGAGCGTATATATGACGAAAATTTTATTAAGTTTACTAATAGTCTTTATACTTTTATTATATTTTACTTTAGATTTATCGTTAAAAGATAGAAAAAAAATAATTTTGTCTACGCTTTGGTATTGCTTTTTGTGTGTTTCTGTAAGAAAAATAGCATTATATTTAGCTTATTAAAAAAAATTGAAATCTTTTAAAACTCTATATTTGGTGTGATTTATCTAAGTCAAACAACTTCTCACATACAATTCTTGATTGACCTTTTGCACCAAATAAAAAATCGTAAAAGCAAAATAACCTTTGTCTTGATACTTCCAACAAAAAATTAACATTTATGCAGTTTCTTAAAAATTTAAAAAAAATACAGGAGCGTCAACCTTTTTATTACTTTTATATTGACCTCTCATTGCTCGAATTCTTTGGTAGAAAATATCCATATTTGATTTTTTTAAGGGATACTTCGCTTTCTTTTATGGAACGTTTGGTTACACAGAAACTTCTGATCTTTCTGTCTTCAAACTTGCTTGTTTCGCTTTTTCTTGGTATTTAATTAGTACAAGCCTTATGGTTTATTGTGTTTTTAATGTTCGCTTTACAAGAGATTATTTGTATAATTTGTTAGGTAAAGATTTTGTTGTTAAGAAAATTGGAAACCCTGGTCTTCGACAGCTTTTAAAATATGGAGGTGCTGCAGTTGTCGGAATAGGTATCAATGACGCAGGACGATTGACGGAATCGTGGGTAAATGTCAAGAATGCCCAAACGAGTTTAGAGGGAACTTTGAGTTCGCTCGATCAAGATACTAATTTATCCGCTAAAGACAAGTCACGAATTGCGAAAGAAGCTTTTGCAACAAAAAACCAAATGGTGATGAAACCTTGTGAAGGAACTTTTGATCGACTCGCTAAGATAGATGCTTATAAAAGTGCGACTACTAGTGTCTCCAACGCTGCTAGTAAGATTTTTGGTAAATAAAGATTAACCTTTAAATTGTTCTTTTTGAAGGCTTTTCTAAAAACTTTTGACTTTATAATCATTTCATGATTATTCTGTTATACTATACTTTTTGATTTTGTAAATTTACGGAAAAGCTTATCATCTCCTTATAGATCTCTTGAATATATTCGCTCTTTCTTAACGAATCGTAGATGTTAATTGCTGCTCTCTATAGAGAGCATTTTTTTTAGTAAGATCGAAAAAAGGAATCTTTTTTTTGGTGTCTCTTTTACAGAGAAAAGAAAGAACGCATTCTTTTAAATAAAGAAAAGATAGACTTTATCTTTTTTATATTATTTTTTTCCTTTCTTTTCACTATACAAATATAAGAAAAACAAACAAGAGTTTGATCCTGGCTCCGAATGAACGCTAGCGATAGGCCTAACACATGCAAGTCGAACGCATACTTTCTAGTATGAGTGGCAGACGGGTGAGTAACGCGTGAGACATCTACCTTACAGCCTGGTATAAATATCTATATAGAGGCAAAATCTTTATATATGAGTGAATCCCAGATATTTTGAATAAAAAAAAAGGCAAAGAACCGTTGTAAGATGAGCTCGCGTAGGATTAGGTAGTTGGTAAGGTAAAAGCTTATCCAAGCCGATGATCCTTAGCTGTTCTGAGAGGATGATCAGCCACACTGGGACTGAGACACGGCCCAGACGCTTTCGAGCGGCAGCAGTGAGGAATTTTGGACAATGGGCGAAAGCCTGATCCAGCTATATCGCATGAATGAAGAAGGCTCAATTGGTTGTAAAATTCATAGTTTCATTATAGATTATGACATTGATGAAATGAGTAGTCCCGGCCAACTCCGTGCCAGCAGCCGCGGTAATACGGGGGGGGCGAGCGTTATTCGAAATGATTGGGCGTAAAGGGCACGTAGACGGTTTTTTAAGTGGACATCTTCTCTTTTTTGTTCTCTAAGGATAAAAAAGAAAGGATTATGGAAATCTTTCTGTACTCGGGAAAAAGACCAAGGCTCAACCATGGTGTTTCCCACCAAACTAAAAAACTAGAGTAAGTTAGAGGAAAGTGGAATTCCTGGAGGAAAGGTTAAATTTTATGATATCAGGAGGAACGCCCAAAGCGTAGGCAACTTTCTACTGCTTAACTGACGTTGAGGTGCGAAAGCATGGGGATCAAAGGGGATTAGATACCCCTGTAGTCCATGCCGTCAACTATGAGAATTCACTCTTAGAGCACTGCCGATTGATGTGAGAAAAAATCATCGTTCAGCAGTTCGTTTTAGGGGTTCTAGCTAACGCGTTAAATTCTCCGCCTGAGGAGTACGACCGCAAGGTTAAAACTCAAAGGAATAGACGGGGGCTCACACAAGTGGTGGAACATGTGGTTTAATTCGACACAACGCGCAAAACCTTACCAGCCCTTGACATAAGCTTGAATACATCTTTTATCGGATAATTATACAGTTTACAGGCGTTGCATGGCTGTCGTCAGCTCGTGTCGTGAAACCAATATATAAATAAATAATCGCGACCTAGAGGAGCGATCCTAAAGTAAAATCCAACTCATAACGGTGGAACCCTTGTGTAAAGGCATTGATTTACAGATATATCAAAATAAGCAAGGGCAATACCGTGGGAAGTCGATAGATAATGTATTCGTGAACAAATAATAAAAGAAAGACCTATTTGTTTTTGTATCAAAAAAATACAAAAATCAACCAAAAAAAAGTATTATAAAGGAACAAAAGTGTGGTATCTTCATACATTGTATTCTTATAGACTTTATAAATATATAATTTTCTTTCATTATGTAAACATAATACTGTAATATTTGACCCCGTAACGACTTTGTTATTTTTTTACAAAAAAAAAAAGGCAGGATATCGGATTTTATTGGATATAAAAATTGAATATGCCGGTATAACACGTTGGCTCTTGTAACACTATTTTGAAAAAGATAGTAACAAGATGAAGGTATAGTCTATTCCTTATAGTAATATAGGGGTTATTGCAGTAATCATGGTTTTCCTTCGGAAAACAATTATCTCCCGAAGGGAGATCCAACAATTATTGTGCTTCTTTTGTTTTACGTAGTAAAACAACAACAATAATGTAAAAGAATACAAAACTGTATTTTCTTGAATACAAAATGTGTAATTTACCTGGTTACTGTAAACATTGGAGATGTTTGGTTAAGTCCTTTAACGAGCGCAACCCTTTTGAAATGTTGGTAGTAAAGAATAACTCTTTAACCACTCTTTTCATACTGCCGGTTATATACTGGAGGAAGGGAAGGATAACGTCAAGTCGTCATGACCCTTATGGGCTGGGCTACACACGTGTTACAATGGTAATTACAAAGGGAAGCAATGGTGCGAATCGGAGCGAATCCTTAAAAATTACCTCAGTTCGGATTGTTCTCTGCAATTCGAGAACATGAAGATGGAATCACTAGTAATCGTGGATCAGCACGCCACGGTGAATCTGTACCTGAGCCTTGTACTCACCGCCCGTCACACTCTGGAAGTCGAGTGGATTGGAAGGATTCTTCACTTCATTATTAAATTTGGTGGAAAGATTTTTTTGTATAAAATCTAAAAAACCTATATTTGGTTTTGATAGTGAGTCTACCATGATCTGTTTGGTAACCGGAGTGAAGTCGTAACAAGGTAACCGTAGGGGAACCTGCGGTTGGATTGACTCTACCGCGGTTTAGAGAAATTGGTTATCTCGTCAGGCTCATAATCTGAAGATTGCAGGTTCAAGTCCTGCAGCCGCACATCAATATTTTAAAAAGGCGAGAAAAAAGGGTGTTTTTTTGTATATATTTCATAAAAAATATATACAAAAAAATCGCATCTTCACTCTTTCTTTCTGTAATATAGAACTATAGGGTAATATAAAAACATTTTATGAAACTTTTTAAATTTTTTACTTCCATACAGCTCATTTAGAAAGCTTTTTTTTCCCTTTGCAATACTGTTACTTTATTTCTTTGCTTTCACTAGATATTATCTGCTTTTTGTTTTTTTTGCTGTCTTAGGTCTACACTGCAGCATTGATATAAGTACATTTTGTGGCTTTATTGTCAATTTAACAGCGTATTTCTCTATTTTTTTCTTGGTTTGTTTGTGCATACCTTTCATTAAAAAAAAATACCATTTTTTATAGGAAAACCGTTTTTTGAGAAATATCTACCAACTGTCGGTTTTGCTATTTTTGCTTTTATTTTGCTTGAAATCACTATTGGATTACTATTCATTATTGAAACATATTCTCTTGTTGTGAGATGGGAAGAATATATGTTAACCAAGGAATATTCATATTCTCTTCTAGTAGATCTGGCAAAAAGAGAGTGGAGTATTGACTCTTCGATACAATCTTCTAGGAAAGATCAAGAAATAGAAGAGATCATTCGCTATATTTTACATACTTTAAAGGAACCCTCTTTTGGGGTATTAACTGAATTCTCAAATAGTTTCATAGAAACCTTGGCTATGATTGGAAACTAATTTATAAAAAGTTTTTCTTTAATAATGACCATAAAGGTATGGTCATTATTAAAGAAAAAAACTTGTACCTTTTTTTTGATTGTTTTCAGATGGAATAAACAGCTTTAGACGCATGGTTCGATCATTCTGATCCAACAATTATTGCGCATATGTTGTTTTACTACGTAAAACAATAGCAATCATGGTTTTCCTTTGGAAAACAATTATCTCCCGAAGGGAGATCATGGTTGGATCAGAATGATCGAACAATTATTGTGCGAAGCACAATCATGGTTTTCCGAAGGTTTTCCAGAGGAAAACTGGTGTCCTAACCTGTCCCAAAGAAAAAGGGCAGTTTTCGGCACCTTTTCACCCCTTTTCCCAGAAAAGGGGCAGGGAAGGGATACCAGGAAGGTTTTCCGGAGGAAAACTGCCCCTTTTCTACGGGACAGGTTAGGATACAAGTTTTCTAACAAAAACAAAGAAAAGGGGCAGTTTTCCTTTGGAAAAGTTCCGGAAAACCTAAACCTTGTATCTTTTCAAAAAATGGTTGACAAAAAAAACCTTTTTGAAACAAAAAATGCAAACCTGACAAAAAATGCGAAGCATTTTTTGTTTCAAAAAGGTTTTTTTTGTCAACCATTTTTTGAAAAGACACAAACTTTGCATTTTTTGTTTCAAAAAGGTTTTTTTTGTCAACCATTTTTTGAAAAGATACTTTTTGTTTGTGTCGTGGCCCTCCCTTCAAAAAGGTTTTTTTTTGTCAACCATTTTTTGAAAAGATACTTTTTGTTTGTGTCGTGGCCCTCCCTTCAAATACCATTTTTGTTAGGAAAACCTTCCTTTTCACCCCTTTTCCCAGAAAAGGGGCAGGGAAGGGATACCAGGTTAGAAAACAATTATCTCCCGAAGGGAGATCATGAAATAATACATTCACCAACGTTTAGGTTTTATTTGTATTTAGTTTTATCGTAAAATGCAATTATAGAGCTGTATGGTCATTTTTGTTTTGGAAATTATGTAATTCTTCCAAAACCTTCATATAGTAATAAAAAACATTTTAACGACTGATCAACCATATTTCAATTCAATTTATTACAGTCAGATCTTTGAGAACAGTTGGTCATTTAGTTTTTGTGTAATAATGAAGTTTTTTATGAAAGAATTCTTAATTTTTAATCCAGTTTTTTATGAAAGACGTTTTAAAATTTGTAAAAAAACAAATACACTCCTAAAACAAATAAGCGTTAACTTTAAAAGTATATCCTTTGAGCTCAAAAAATTATTAGAAAAGTTTAAAAACGATAATTGTTAGAAAATTTAGAAGACAAGAATTGTAAAATATCTTATAGACCTTTTGCAAGGGTACAAAGAAGGAACACAAAAAACAATTTATTAGAGGGCGCATTCGACATACCACAAGTTGCTGCCATCCAACAATAAGACGAGTATTGTTATAGTAAAATTGGCCATGATATCCCAAAGGGATATAATTGTTCGATCATTCTGATCCAACCATGATCTCCCTTCGGAAGATAATTGTTTTCCCTTGGAAAACCATGATTGCTATTGTTTTAATACGTAAAAAAGATACCAACAGTAGCGCAATAATTGTTGCTATTGTTCGTATTTTTTTGTTTTAATACTGTAAAAATGAGGGTTGCTATAATTTATAAAATTTTTTCTATTTTTTCAATCAATTCTATTCGTAATTTCTATATTGTTTAAAAGAGCAATGTCAAGCTCGAAAAATAACAGATTACACCAAAGAGAGAAAATTGTCAGAAGTTTCCATCCTACCTTGTTATCTTTTTGTTCTAACTGCAAACGTATAGGTAAAAACTCGGGATATGGTATGAAAAAATAAGAATAGTTACAGCTTTTTTTAAGAAGAATACGAAAAGAGAGAAGATATGGTACAATAATTGTTTTATAGTGAATAATTGGCGAATCTATAAAGAAACAATATAAATATAACAAAAATAAAAGCATCAAAGGTATACAACCAAATACAACGTTTTTACATAAATAAAGGATCAATCTATAAAAAAACAAAAAGAATGGAAAAATAAACCATATCTTTGAATATAATTTGCAATAATATATAAAACCTTTTTCCGAGATATAAAAGAATAGTATACAAGTAGGCAATAAGAGGCTCCAAAATTTTGTTATAAAAGGTATAACCAAACAAAGGTTATAACATAATGTATATATTCCCCAAAGAAGCCTTAAATAGAGAAAAAGATAGCAAAAAAAAGACCTACACTTAGTATCCCTTGAAGTTGCCATGTTTTTGTTTTTCAAAGAATGATTTATATTCTTTTGTTTGAATAGGTAAAAGAAGAGCAATAATTATATTTTCTACACTATATTTTTGTAGATATTCTGCATATTCTTATATTTATATTATGATAAAAAAGTGAATATGAGTAATAGCAGTTGGTGCGAAATCTTCAATTTTTATGCACTTTTTAAGAAAGTATGAATTACATACAAGGCACAGAGTGAATATTTCAACACCTTAAAACAAAAAAAAACAGAAAAGATTATTGAATAATCAAATGGTTATACTCATCCACTTGGTTATAAACCATTGTACAGCAATATTATGTTTGGTGATAATACCTTTTGAAGGCGTTTCAGCAATTATAATGATCTCGTATCTTTTCGAGAATTTTATTTCTTTGAGTTTCAGCTTTTTTTGAAGAAAGGTTACACCTTTTAAATATAGTTCTTCCATTCTTATTATTTTTTCGTAATATTCTATACTATTAGTAACAAAATCCAGAGCAAATGGTATTATAAGAGGTAATGGTAGCAACACAAATGGTCTCATATAAGTTCTCCTATTATTAGGCTGCAATTATTTTTATGAAAAAAGAGAGCCAACCCTTTTTACGATTTTCAGTATTCACCACTTTTTCTTATAAAAAATTGTAATTCCTACTGAGCAAAGAAACACAATGAATACAAAATAAAAAGAACAAACGCTATATTTTATCTTTTCGGACCCTTTACAAAGACTAAAAACTGAAAGGATAATATATGGCCAGTATAAATTTGTACTCGATAAGCGGTAATAACACTTTTCAGACTTCTCTTAAAGGTTCTATTAAAATAAGGAAATTCAAAGAGTATCACAAGGTGACAAAGTTTGAATATTATTCATGGTTGCGCATAGCGCAACAATTATTGCGCTACTGTTGGTATCTTTTTTACGTATTCAAACAATTATCTCCCGAAGGGAGATCATGGTTGGATCAGAATGATCGAACAATTATTGCGCATATGTTGTTTGAATACGTAAAACAATAGCAATCATGGATTCTTTCATTATTGTGCTTCTTTTGTTTCCATTTTTTGTTTGTGTCGTGGCCCTCCCTTCAAAAATGGAAAGAATAGCAATAATTATTTATATTCTTTTGTTTTATTACGTAAAAGAAGAACAATAATTATTTATATTCTTTTGTTTGAATACGTAAAAGAAGAACAATAATTATTTATATTCTTTTGTTTGAATACGTAAAAGAAGAGCAATAATTCTTTCCTAAAAGGAAAGAATTGTTAAAATTATTATTAGTTGGTATTTTTCTTATTGCCCGTATATCTATTGATCAGAACTTCTGGTCTAACCCTTTCTGGTGCGAGCGGGTGCGGTCTATTTTTCATCGGGGCCGCTAGAATGTATCCTGCGTCTGTCAGCTTCCGCTTGGTGCCCTTGGTCTGCACGCTGGGTGGCGTCTCTTGCACGCCTTCACTTATCTGTCTGGCTTCTTACTCCCTTAGAGTATTATTGTTCCGACGCTGTTGCTGTGGTTTAAGAATGGCATACTCCTTTACCACCAAGAAAGGTTGGAGTGTAAAAACGTTTTACCTAGAAAACTTTCTGCCTTTTCTAAAGATCTATAGTTATATAATTCATAAGATATAAAACAATTACCTGCTAAATTATATAACAAAACGCATTATGAATAATAGGTATATGGGCAAAAATATAAATACCAGAAAAAGTTACTGCTAAAAAAATAGGCATAAAGCGTCTTTGCCCCAAAGTATACAAAGCTTTAAGATGAATTTTACAGAATTGATAGAATATCTTTTATAGTATGTTTTTCATTTTTTATGTGAATTTTATATTCTTTCAACAATTGTATAAACTTTTCTATTATATTGCAACAAAATGCAAATAGAGGTATTAATGATAATGTTTCCATTTTTGAAAAGATACAAGTTTTTACGTATTCAAACAAGATACTCTAAACAATTATTTGTTTATACCTAGATTATCATATATATGAAATATCCTTTTGCTTTTCGTTGTAATGATTTTATGGTAAACTTTTTGGATTAAAGGGATTTTTGTAAGATATCAAAGGTCACAAAACTTTTTGGTATTTTTGCTATAAAATATATAAAACTTTTATGATCAACAGATGGTTATTTTCTACAAACTGTAAAGATATAGGAACACTATATTATATATTTGATGCATTCTCTGGTATTTTAGGTACTATTTTTTCTATGATATTTCTTATAGAAGCTGCAGAATCATAAAAAAACTGCCTATCTATCCCTTTTCACCCCTTTTCCCAGAAAAGGGGCGAAAAAGTGTATCTTTTCAAAAAATGGCTGACAAAAAAAAAACCTTTTTGAAGGGAGGGCCACGACACAAAGTTTGTATCTTTTCAAAAAATGGTTGACAAAAAAAAACCTTTTTGAAGGGAGGGCCACGACACAAACAAAAAATGGTTTTTTTTTTTTGAAAAGATACTTTTTGTTTCAAAATGCTTTTTTTTTTTGAAAAGACACAAGCTTTACATTTTTTGTTTGTGTCCTAACAAAAACTACGGGAAGGGATACCAGGAAGGTTTTCCGGAGGAAAACTTGTGTCGTGGCCCTCCCTTCAAAAACTACGGGAAGGGATACCAGGTATGGACACAAGTTTTCGGCACCTTTTCACCCCTTTTCCCAGAAAAGGGGCAGGGAAGGGATACCAGGAAGGGATACAAGAAAACCTTCAAGAAACCTAATCTTCAAAGGGATACTTTGTTTAAAGACGGCCTTCATAACGTCGCAATTCTAGGTTCAGTTGCTTGTACGCCTATTAGCAAGAGGGATACAAATAATGAGAGAACCTAGGAAGAAATAAAGCCTGAACAGCTCTAAAAGAACAGAAAAATAAAAGAGTATACAATAAGTTCATTACTTATACTTATATTATAATTTTTTTTTGGTTAAAGAGTTAAAGCTTTTCTCCATTATTTTTTGGACTCACAAATAATTCATTTATCTTTTTTACCACGATTTAAAGATAAAAAATATAAAAAATCCCTTCAAAAAATACAGATGATGATTATAAAAAAATATAAAATTCATTTTTATCATCTTACATTTTCTATAGACCTTCTATCCCTTTTTGAATTTGTAATCTGATTTTTTCATAATATATCACCAATTTTGTAACAAATAATGATTTATATTCTTTTGTTTATCGAAAGGGGATGGATAACAGGATAATTATAAAAAATCCATTTATTTGATTTTTCTTTACTTTTTTCTATTTGAGAAACACAAAAAATAGAAAACAAAGGCATAATATATATGTAATATGCCATCATACCTTTATCCTGACAAAAACTATAAACAAAAGAATCTAAATCAAAGAAACGAACATTCTATTATAAAATGAATTTACCTTTTATACAAAAATAGAAAGATACTCTATAGTATGTTTTTATATTTTTGTATAAAGACATACATTCTATTATAAAAGGGGCTTTCCATTAATACAAAAATAGAAAGATACTCTATAGTATGTTTTTTTCGTAATTCTTTTGTTTTTTCTCTATCAAAAGAGCAACAATAATAATTTGTTGTATACCTTGCCTAGAGGCAGATTTGAACTGCCGACACGAGGATTTTCAGTCCTCTGCTCTAACCAACTGAGCTACCTAGACAATCAGATTGCAGTTTTTATTATAAAATAACTTATAGACCAATACTTTTTTTGAATATTTATATTCTTTTGTTTTATGAAAAGTTCCGGAAAACCAAAACCTTGTATCTTTTCAAAAAATGGTTGACAAAAAAAACCTTTTTGAAACAAAAAATGCAAACCTGACAAAAAATGCGAAGCATTTTTTGTTTCAAAAAGGTTTTTTTTGTCAACCATTTTTTGAAAAGACACAAACTTTGCATTTTTTGTTTCAAATACCATTTTTTGTTAGGAAAAGTTCTGGAAAAGTTCTGGAAAACCTTGTATCTTTTCAAAAATTGATGTATATATTCCTTTTCCTCGAAAAGGTTAGGGTACAAGGACAGTACCAACAGCAAATAATGAATGTCGTTATTTTTTGTTGCTGTAAGTGTAAAATGACAACCTTTATTTATTTATTAAAAAATACTTTGTATTTTGATTATCCTTTTATTATTTGCTCTATAAAAGTTACATATATTCTTTTCTACTCTCTTTTGCCTATCTTAAAGAATTTTTTCATTCACTCGCAGTTAGACGCATTGAGCAAACACACATTTTTGCATGCCAAAAGTGGGTAAGACAGCAACTTTTATTTTGAAAAGGGTCATTTGCATGGTTCGATCATTCTGATCCAACAATTATTGCGCATATGTTGTTTTACGTATTCAAACAATAGCAATAATGGTTGGATCTTCCTTCGGGAGATAAAAGATAAAACAATTATCTCCCGAAGGGAGATCATGGTTGGATCAGAATGATCGAACAATTATTGCGCATATGTTGTTTGAATACGTAAAACAATAGCAATCATGGTTTTCCCTTGGAAAACAATTATCTCCCGAAGGGAGATCATGGTTGGATCAGAATGATCGAACAATTAGTGTTGTTGTTTTACGGAGTAAAACAAAAGAAGCACAATCATGGTTTTGAATTTGGCACCTGTTTTCTTTGTCCTATATGGTGCTTGTAGAGATTTCTATATGCCATCTTTTGACAATAATACAAATGACAATAATATAAATGACAATAATACAAAGAGGACAAGTAACAATACAAAAACAATAAGATCTGAACTTATGCCAAAGGTCGATATCGACGGCCTTTATGATTGATATTCTTTTGTTTGAATACGTAAAAGAAGAACAATAATTATTTATATTCTTTTGTTTGAATACGTAAAAGAAGAACAATAATTATTTATATTCTTTTGTTTTACGTATTCAAACAATAGCAACCATGATCTCCCTTCGGGAGATAATTGTTTTCCGAAGGAAAACCATGTTTAAATGATATATTATGAAAAAGTCAGAAGTTTTTTCAAAAAACAATATAAGAGGAGCCTTTATTATCTTACAATATTGTAATATAACAAATCTTAACAAGTTATAAAAACTCAGAAATTTTAAAAATTGTACAGCTTAACACAATGATACAATTTTTATTGTTTTTCCTGACCTTTTTTTATACAATCTTTTAGTTTCTAAAACCTTACCTCTCATATCGCGAAAAGGCCAGGAACTGTTTTATATCCAAAACACTCAAAAGATGCACCTTCCAAATATCCTTTAATTGTCAGTCAATATTTGAGCAATTTTTGTTTTATTTCTGTTATGGTTAAAAGGTGATCATAGGATAGTTTGTCATCTTTTATCTCTTTTCTTATTCTTATATATAAAGAGTTTTGCCAATCTTTGTATCCCTTCGAAAATTTTCAAGAAAACCTTCATAAAACAAGAGTAGTAATTCAAAATCTATGTGAGAATCAGGTAATTTTTATATTAGAAAAAGGTTTTATCTGTAAAGAATGTATAATAATCTACAGAAGCGTATTTGTTTTCTCTAAAATTTTCTGTAGAAATTTATGATTAATTTTAAAGTTCGCATCTTTTCTTTAGAGTCTTTTTTCTCTTTTTAAATTCTTTATTTTTTGGATTGGAAATTTCTAAATCTTTTTATAAGGGATACCTAGAAAAGGAAGTTCCAAAATTAAAGAATCAATTTTTTTCATTGTTTTTGTCAATTTTTTGAAAAAATTATAAAGTTTTACAAGTAAGAAAACTTTTGATAAGATATTTTGAGACTTTTTTAAGATTCTCATTCTATTTTTTATATAAAGAACATTTACTATAATTCAACAAATTACTATCAAATTTGAAATTTTCTGACATACAGTTTTTTACTGTACGCATTTTTTGCCATACTCAAATCCATCAGTATAAAGCTTTAAACTTTCGTCTAATAAAAGATACTTAGCACGTGTTTTTTGTCTGCCGTCTATTTGATATATTTTTCTCTCATCCCTTTTTTGTATTTTTTATTCTTCACGTAAAAGAGATACGTACTGCACCATATGGCTTCAAAAAGCTAAAAAACCAATAAGAAACAAACCTTATAAAAGCTTTAAATAGTTTTCGGCCTTTCTTTGACCATTATACGGAATTCCTGTTTTACCCTGGGGAGAAAGGATTCGAACCTTTGAATGTCGGATCCAAATTCCGATGCCTTACCACTTGGCTACACCCCAATGATTGCGCTTCGCGCAATAATTATTGCGCGAAGCGCAATCAATGATTGTTGGAAACATTTAAATAAAGTACAAAAGAGAATTTGTTTTGCTTTATAAAGCGAAAAAAGAAATTATGATGTATTTTTTTTTAAGCTTGAAAATTGGTATCCCTTAAAAAGCTGTTTCCTCCTAATAGAAGGGAAACAAAGAAGGGGGTTGTATTTTTTTTATTTTTTTTGTTCTTCTTTTTTTGTTTGAATACAAGAAAGGAATACCAAAAACGATAAAGGTTTTCCAAAGGAATCCCTTGTGTTTTTTGAATCTATCCCTTTTCGTTGTATCCCTTCAAAAATCTTGTATATATTCCTTTTCTTCGAAAAGGGATGGATACAAGGTTTTCCAAGGGAAACAAAGTTTTCCAAAGATTTTCCTAACAAAAATGGTATTTGAAGGGAGGGCCACGACACAAACAAAAAGTATCTTTTCAGAAAAAAAAAACCATTTTGAAACAAAAAATGCAAAGTTTGTATCTTTTCAAAAAATGGTTGACAAAAAAAAACCTTTTTGAAGGGAGGGCCACGACACAAACAAAAAATGGTTTTTTTTTGTCAACCATTTTTTGAAAAGATACAAACTTTGTGTCGTGGCCCTCCCTTCAAATACTATTTTTGAAAAGATACAAAGTTTTTGTTAGAGATCCAACAATTATTGCTATTGTTTTACGTATTCAAACAACAGTAGCGCAACAATTATTTATATTCTTTTGTTATCGTTTTATTAGGGACAACAAAAATATTGAAAAAACAAAAACATTTAAGGTATACTGGGCGTGGAAGGATTTGAACCTTCGACTTTACGCTTATCAGGCGTATACTCTAAACCACTGAGTTACACGCCCCTAAATTGTCTATTGAAAACTTGATAGAAGCTCTCTAAAAGAATAGAAGTTTATAAAAGATAAAAGCGTGAAGAATGCAAAAACAGAAAAATCTTGCCAAAGAAGGAACACAAGTGATACCATCTTTTTATTTTTTGAAAAGATAAAATAAGAAATAAAGTACAGTACCGTACTTTTTATAGAGAGTCTTCTATATCGTGATATATGAATCTTTTCCTTTATAAGAATATAAACTTTACATAGTTTTTTTTTGGAAAACCGGAACAGAAAGAATATAAATATAAAAAAACATTATATAGTTGTTATAGAAAAAAGAGTATCAATTTTTTTATAACAACTATATAATATATAAGGGCTTATAGTTCAATTGGTTAGAACACGGCGCTCATAACGTCGCAATTGTAGGTTCAAGTCCTACTAAGCCTATTTTATATTATTATATACAAAAAATCTCCCTAAGCCGGGTTTGAACCAGCGACCCGATGGTTAACAGCCATCTGCTCTACCACTGAGCTATTAAGGACAAAAATTTAGTTTTCTTGTATCCCTTCAAAAATGGATCTATCCATCCCTTTCCTGCCCCTTTTCGAAGGGATACAAGAAAAGGGGTGAAAAGGAAGGTTCCCAAAGTTTGTATCTTTTCAAAAAAAAAAAAACCATTTTGAAACAAAAAGTATCTTTTCAAAAAAAGTAAACAAAAAAAGGCTGACTTGACAAAAAAAAAAACCTTTTTGAAGGGAGGGCCACGACACAAAGTTTGTATCTTTTCAAAAAAAAAAAACCTTTTTGAAACAAAAAATGGTTTTTTTTTTTTGAAAAGATACTTTTTGTTTCAAAATGGTTTTTTTTTTTTGTCAAGTCAGCCTTTTTTTGTCAGCTTTCAAATACTATTTTTGAAGAAATACAAGAAAACCTTGTGTCGTGTCCCTCCCTTCAAAAAGATTTCAAAAAAAAATATTTATGATCTATAATCTTTATATCCCATAAATGGTATAGAGATTACCCATTGTAAAACAGAAAAGTATATAAAGGCTGAGGACGGAATCGAACCGTCATAAAGTGATTTGCAATCACACACATTAGCCATTATGGTACTCAACCCTTTCATTATAGTTTTTGATGGGATACAAGGACAGTACCAAAAAAATATATACAAAAGAATATAAATTTTATAAAATCCTGTAAAAATATAGATGACCTTATACACGTTATATTTTCTTTATTTTTTATAACCTATTTGTTTTCTATTATTTTTATCTTATGCTCTTTATTTTTATTCATTTTTCATTTGTATAAGAAATATAGAGATTTTTACAAAATTTATCATTTTACTATATATAACATCGAGAACAACGGGACTCGAACCCGCGACCTCTGGCGTGACAAGCCAATACTCTAACCAACTGAGCTATGTTCTCTAAAGTTCACAAGTATCATTGATTTGCCGAAAAAGAATAAATATTGCGCTACTGTTGGTATCTTTTTTACGTATTCAAACAATAGCAATCATTGATTGCGCTACTGTTGTTTGAATACGTAAAACAATAGCAATAATTATTTCCTAAAAGGAAATCATTGATTTGCCGGAGGCAAATAAATATTGCGCGTAGCGCAATCATTGATTTATATTCTTTTGTTTTACTCCGTAAAACAACAGCAATAATTGAAAACAAATCTTTTGGTTAAAAGTTGTATAATTCTCTATTTAGAAAAACAAGAGACACCTACTCTTACTCTTGTTTTTTCTATATTTTGTTGCAATCGTTAAACCCATTCATTTCTCATTTTTCTATACAAATTATATGTTATCCTTGTATTTTTTCCTTTTCTGATGTATCCATCCCTTTTCTTGTATTCACCCCTTTTCTACGTTTTTGTTAGGACACCAGTTTTCTAACCTGGTATCCCTTCCCTGCCCCTTTTCTGGGAAAAGGGGTGAAAAGGAAGGTTTTCCGGAGGAAAACTTGTGTTTCTTCAAAAACTTTGTTTTTGTTAGAAAACTTACAAAAACGTAGTTTTTGTTAGAAAACTTACAAAAACGTAGTTTTTGTTAGAAAACTTACAAAAACGTAGTTTTTGTTAGGACACAAGTTTTCTAACCTGGTATCCCTTCCCAAAGTTTTTGAAGGGAGGGCCACGACACAAGTTTTCTAACCTGGTATCCCTTCCCAAAGTTTTTGAAGGGAGGGCCACGACACAAGTTTTCCTTCGGAAAACCTTGTATCTTTTCAAAAATACCATTTTTGTTAGGAAAAGTTCCGGAAAACCTAAACCTTGTATCTTTTCAAAAAATGGTTGACAAAAAAAACCTTTTTGAAGGGAGGGCCACGACACAAAGTTTGTATCTTTTCAAAAAATGGTTGACAAAAAAAAAGCTTTTTTTGTTTGCATTTTTTGTTTGTGTCGTGGCCCTCCCTTCAAATACCATTTTTGTTAGGAAAACCTTCCTTTTCAAAAAAAAGTAAAGAGATGCATTTGCTTTTATCTCTTATATTATACGTTTCTTTGAAAGAAAAAACCTCATCTGGTAATCTGGAGGCTTACACCTTGTCCGAACTGAAGAGCAGGAAGGATGCGTTGCTTTGGTTGTTACACAACCTTGCAACACACCGCCCTCTGCGTGAGCCACAACTTTTCATCCTTGGTAAACCAAAATCGGGAAAATCAACGTTTTTGGAAAGCTTAAAGGAATTCTTGTTGGTGTACGATCTGCCTTCTAGGAAGGATGATTTTTCAGGTGCTTCGACCTCAGTCGATTTGTGGTTGATGGACGAGTTCGAGATCGAATCGATCTCTCCACGTGTACTAAATCGTGTACTAGACGGACAGAAGGTTTTATTGGATGTAAAATACGGCACAGTTTTTGTTAAAGACAAAAACGTGCCAGTTATATTAGCATCACATATTTAACCTTCTTACAGTTCAGAACTAAGACAATTGGCATTCGACTCTCGTGTGATATATTGTGAATTTCTGCCGAACGACCACCTGGATGTGGGCCGTTTGGCTAAGACTTTGCTATCGATGCTGGAGTCGAGGTCCCTGCCAAAGGTTGGTCCTGGAATGTAAGTTTAGAATAATTGTTTTTGTTTTTGTTTCTTAACAGATTATTTTTTTGTATTTTTTTTAGAGGATCGAAGTTCTTTTTGCTTAACAAAAAGAGTAAGATCCTCTGATTCTTTAAAAAAAGGTTCTGTTAGTGTTAAAAAAGAAGAGAATCTCGAAGAGGATAATAGTCAAAAAGTTCCTAAAAAATCAAGATTTAGGAAAAGATCCTCTTATCGAAAGTTGTTTAGGTATTGATATAAACTTTAATAAAAATTATGAGCAGTCACATCAGAAAATTCATACTCTTGACATTAAGTCACGCAGAAAGCGGAGGTCGTTCTCATTATACACCTCACTTCGTGACAAGTAAATGTAGGTCCCTCTTTAACTGCGAAAGTGTAATCGTAGCAAAGGAATTACATCAAAATAAAGGGTACCATTATCATGTAGGTGTTTTGAATGACACAGCTAGTTATAATACCGCAGCGAAGCTGCTGCGAGGCAGTTTCCCTGAATTCGAAGGTCGCCAGTTAAATGTGTCATTTCACAAGAGCTGGAACACTATATGTGAATACGTATTTAAACAAGACCAAGATACGTACTGCTGGGGTACTACCAAGGAACAGTGTCGTGAGCGTTTGCATCGTAAGAAAGCAGGTAAGAAAAGTGTAGACTTGATTAATCGTTTACGTAAATGCGAAACATGGAATGACGTACTTGCAGACAGTATTCTAGGTCCTCGCGTGCTAAAATCATATTCATCAATAAAACAAGCTTTTTACGACTTAAAAGTTTATGAAAAGGTACCATCATTGGAATCCAGATTGAAAGAATATAATATTTTCTTATAATCTTTTATCAAAAGAAGGATAATTTCTGGTGCATCTTGCCAATTCCTTGGGATCGAGATAAAGATATGCCTTTGTCCGTTTTTCGCTCTTTAGATATTCTAAAATTATATTCCACTTTTAGTAACGAGTAATAAGCTCACTAATCTTTCACTGACCTCTGAACAATTAATATTCTTTCTAGTAGGAAATATTGATCGATATGATGTAAATGAGTCGTTTATTGTACCCATCGTATCCCTCGTTTTGCACAAAAAAACTATTCAAAACTCGTGTATTCTCTTTATAGATTTATAAAAAAATATACATTTTTAAAACAAATAGACGAATATTTCAAAGTAAGGTTGAAAAATTGGTAGATAATCTAAAGACGACAACAATATAGTATCTTTCTATTCTTTTAGATTTTGTGTCTTTTTTGAAGAATATATATTATATATATAAGAAAAAGGACAGAAAACTTGTGGTGGTGTTAAAGATATATATAATTATTTATATTCTTTTATTTAGAGTTTCTTGTTTTACGTATTCAAACAAAAAATTCAAAGAACAGCAATAATTATTTATACTTGCGCAATCATGGTTTTCCAAGGGAAAACAATTATCTCCCGAAGGGAGATCATGGTTGGATCAGAATGATCGAACAATTATTGCGCATATGTTGTTTGAATACGTAAAACAATAGCAATCATGGTTTTTCAAGGGAAAACAATTATTGTTGTTGTTTTACGGAGTAAAACAAAAGAAGCACAATCATGGTTTTCCAGAGGTTTTCCTAACAAAAATGGTATTTTTGTTTTGGTTTTCCAAAGGTTTTCCTAACAAAAATGGTATTTTTGTTTTGGTTTTCCAAAGGAAAACCTTCCTTTTCACCCCTTTTCCCAGAAAAGGGGCAGGGAAGGGATACCAGGTTAGAAAACTGCCCCTTTTCACCCCTTTTCCCAGAAAAGGGGCAGGGAAGGGATACCAGGTTAGAAAACTTACAAAAACTGTAAGCTGACAAAAAATGTAAACAAAAAAAGGCTGACAAAAAAAAAGAAAGCTTTTTGAAGGGAGGGCCACGACACAAAGTTTGTATCTTTTCAAAAAGGTTTTTTTTTGTCAACCATTTTTTGAAAAGATACAAACTTTGCATTTTTTATTTCAAAATGCTTTTTTTTTTTTGAAAAGACACAAGGTTTACTTTTTTTGTTTATATTTTTTGTTTGTGTCGTGGCCCTCCCTTCAAATACTATTTAAAATAAAAAAAGGTTCGCTTTTTTTGTCAATTTCTGAAAAATCTTGGAAAACCTTGTACCCCTTATAGAAAAGTTGTGTTTCTTGTATACCTTCAAAAACAATGTGTACTTCCTATAGAGGGCAGTAAGAAGAGAATTACATTCTATAAATCAAAAATACATAATAAAAGAATGCTTCTCTATTGTTCGTATCTTTTCTTCTTTCTTCAACAAAAGCTTTTTTGAAAATTTTTCTAAATCTTTTTTACAAATTTTTAACACTTTTTTTGTATGGGTACGTAGCTCAGCTGGCAGAGCATCGGGCTTTTAACCTGATGGTCGTAGGTTCAAATCCTGCCGTACCTAAAAATACTCCTGAGATTACAGATAAAAAAAAATATTGAGTTTTTATTGTTTGTGATCTTTTTTGGTTTTCCACTTATATCATAATAATAGAAAAAAAATATGAATATTAAAAAATTCTATAAATCTTTTTTTTTTCTATTATATGGAACTACCGTATAGAGTACTATAGAAAAATATCTTATAAAAAGAAAAACAAATAAAAAGATGAGCCAAAAATTCTCGAAATCATTAATAAAAAATTTACCTAAATGGATCCAGTATCATGTATCTAGTAAAAATGAAACTGTATTCTATATATATCCGCAATACATTATTCCTTTTTTTTATTTCTTGAAAAACCATATAAATGCTCAATATAAAGTTTTGATTGATTTAACAGCAGTTGATTACCCTTCACGAGGACTAAGATTTGAAATTATTTACAATTTATTAAGTATTCAATACAATTCGAGAATTAGAATAAAAACTTGTGTTGACGAAATTACTCCTGTTTCCTCTGTAACATCTCTTTATTCTTCTGCCGGTTGGTGGGAGCGCGAAGTTTGGGATATGTTTGGAATTTTCTTCTCAAACCACCCAGATCTACGCAGAATTTTGACTGATTATGGATTTCAAGGACATCCTATGCGGAAAGATTTTCCTTTAAGTGGGTACGTGGAAGTTCGTTATGATGATTCAGAAAAACGAGTAATTACAGAGCCTGTGGAGATCACTCAAGAGTTTCGTTATTTTGATTTTGCTAGTCCATGGGAACAATTTGAACGCACAAATTAAAGAGAAAATAAAAAAAAACAAAAACTATTATGAACAAAAGCATATTACGGCAATATATTTTTATTTGTATCAAGAATGCCGCAAAATACGAGTATAACTTTAGCCTTTTACAGGATAAGATACTCTCCCTTTTTGCATGCGAAAAGATTATAGTGACCCGCAATAAAGACGGCACTGTAAAGATCGGTTTCACTAACAGTAATGCTTCCCGTCACACGGCGGGTAATAAAATTCGATCCTCTTTTTCTGAATTAAAAGGAGACGATATTGTAGTGACTTTCAAAAGGACCTGGAAACAGGTTTGTCAATCGGTCATCGATGAAAACGCGGATTTTCATAGCTGGCAGAGCACTAAAGACCAATGTTAGGGAAAAAAAAAAAAAGAAAAAGTAATTCAAAGGGATACGACGTTTTGTATTTGTTAAATACAGAAATACTGAACCTTATCAATACCCGTATAGCCTTTTAGAGTATAAAATGGTTTCGCTTTTTGAGTGCGAAAAGCTTATAGTATCCCACAATAAATTTGGGACTATAAGGAAGGGTTTTCCTAACAAAAATGGTATTTGAAGGGAGGGCCACGACACAAACAAAAAATGGTTGACAAAAAAAAACCTTTTTGAAGGGAGGGCCACGACACAAACAAAAAATGCAAAGTTTGTGTCTTTTCAAAAAATGGTTGACAAAAAAAAACCTTTTTTGTCAACCATTTTTTGAAAAGATAAAAACTTTGCATTTTTTGAAAAGATACAAGGTTTTGGTTTTCCAAATATAAACTTGTGTCCATCCCTTTTCTTGTATCCCTTCCACACCTGAAAACAATATTTGTGCCTGTTTTTCTGAATTGAAAGAGAGCGAAATCGAAAAAACTTTTTTCCAACTTTGTCACTTACTTATGATTGAAAGAATAGACGCAAAGCACTGAAGAGTAATGGCTACAGTTGTTAACGGATAAAATAAAAATATAGGATTTAAAAAAAACAAGAATCCTCTAAAAGGGTATACGGTTATTGGTAAAGTTCAGTATTTTATATATCAAAAAATATATAAAATTGTTGTTATAGAATATAAAGAGTTACTATAAATTCATAGTACACCTTTAAGGGATACTATGTTTGTTATATAAAAACCTAAAGGAGATGATCGAGATCATCTTCGTATTCCTTCTATCCATCCCTTTTCTTGTATCCCTTCCTTTTCACCCCTTTTCACCCCCTTTCCCAGAAAAGGGGCAGGGAAGGGATACAAGGAAGGTTTTCCTAACAAAAAAGGTATTTGAAGGGAGGGCCACGACACAAACAAAAAGTATCTTTTCAAAAAATGGTTGACAAAAAAAAACCTTTTTGAAGGGAGGGCCACGACACAAACAAAAAGTATCTTTTCAAAAAATGGTTGACAAAAAAAACCTTTTTGAAGGGAGGGCCACGACACAAACAAAAAAAGGTTTTTTTTTTGTCAACCATTTTTTGAAAAGATACTTTTTGTTTCAAAATGGTTTTTTTTTTTTGAAAAGATACTTTTTGTTTGTGTCGTGGCCCTCCATTCAAATACCATTTTTGTTAGGAAAAGTTTTGGAAAACTTTGTTTCCCTTGGAAAACTTTGTTTCCCTTGGAAAACTTTGTTTCCCTTGGAAAACCTTGTATCCCTTCAAAAAATATACAATTATCTAACAACAAATTATACAAATATATTACAATATTTTTGACAAAATAAGGGATAGTTTGTATTTTTATTCTCTCTTCAAACAGTATATTCAGGCAAAAAAATATATGGTCTTTTGCTATTCTTTTTTATCATTCTTTGTTTTATGGATTCTGCTTTTTGCGAATAGACAGTGGAAGTTAAAGATGGCAGTAACCATATATTTCATACCAATAATACTTTAGACGATCAAAAGAGGTATGCTTTGTGTCCCGTGTCCCGTGTCCCGTGTCCCGTGTCCCGTGTCCCTTACCGAACTTTTATCTACTCACTCGGAAGATCCACAAAAAAATTTCAAAATTTATAAATTAAAGAAGGGATACAAAGCAGCTCATCGTTGGTGGAAGGGATACGTAGTTTTTACTGGTTCTTTGATTGCTCGTTTTATTGTGATCAATTCAGAAATATAGAACAATTAGATAAATCAAATATTTGCTCAAATATCTCTTGTGACAAACTTAACGAACTAATAGCAGAGGTAAACGCCTTTAAAAGCGTTTCATCTGGTAGAAAAGAATCCACAGAATATAAATCAATGATTGCGCTACGCGCAATATTTATTTGCCTCCGGCAAATCAATGATTTCCTTTTAGGAAATAATTATTGCTATTGTTTTACGTATTCAAACAACAGTAGCGCAATCAATGATTGCTATTGTTTGAATACGTAAAAAAGATACCAACAGTAGCGCAATATTTATTCTTTTTCGGCAAATCAATGATTTCCTGAAAGGAAATAATTATTGCGCGTAGCGCAATCAATGATGAAATAATTATTGCTATTGTTTGAATACGTAAAAAAGATACCAACAGTAGCGCAATCAATGATGAAATAATTATTGCTATTGTTTGAATACGTAAAAAAGATACCAACAGCAATATTTATTCTTTTCCGGCAAATCAATGATGAAATAATTATTGCTATTGTTTTACGTATTCAAACAACAGTAGCGCAATCAATGGCAAAGACCCGGAGGGTGGGCCTATGGTTTCAGCCTTTGTATCCCTTAAAAAAACAACAAATTTATATATTTTTTGTTAGATAATTGTATATCTTTTGAAGGTAATGTCACAAAAAAAATAACCATTCAACTTTATGTTTTCCGCTTTTCAAAATGAATTGCACAGTAACCAACTTTTTCCAAATTTTGGATTTAATACAGTACTCTTTGAAAATGATTTTAAAGGTATTTTTGCTGAACTTTTTCTAGTATATAGTATTTTATTACTTTTAGTTTATGGTGTAATACTGAGTACATCTAAAGAGAAAAAATATCCACTTTTAATTGGTAATATTGGTTGGCTAGGGCTTCTTAGTCTTTTTTTAACTTTTGTTTTACTAATAAAAAATCCATATAGTCACGGCTTAATATTTTATAATACTTTAATAATAGATCAAGAAACACAGTTTTTCAAAATACTAGCTTTAGGCGGCTCCTTTTTTTCCATTTTAATATCTTTAGATTATATGAAAAAGGAAGGATTAAATGGCTTTGAAATTATTATTTTAACTCTTTTATCCACATCAAGTATCTTATTTTTAATATCATCTGCCGACTTTATCTCTATGTATTTGGCGATAGAATTTCAAAGTTTGTGCTTTTACGTACTGGCTGGAAGTAAGCGAGATTCAGAGTTTTCTACTGAAGCTGGACTAAAATATTTTTTATTAGGTGCTTTCTCTTCCGGACTTTTACTTTTCGGCTGCTCACTAATTTATGGTTTTACAGGGATTACTAACTTTACTGAGTTAGGAAAACTATTTACTCCAGGTGGGCAAGAGGTGGTGACTGGTCTTTATTCTTTGCGAGGTTGTGAGCTAGGTATGATCTTTATACTAGTTGGATTACTATTTAAACTAACAGCAGTACCTTTTCATATGTACGCGCCTGATGTTTATGAAGGAGCACCTACCTCTATCACAGCCTTTTTTTCTATTACACCAAAAATTTCCATTTTAGCAGTATTTATTCGCATTTTTTTTGAAGGTTTTTATGATTTAATGATAGACTGGCAAACAATATTGATTTTTTCCAGCTTAGCCTCTATGATTTTAGGAGCTGTTGCTGCCCTTTCTCAAAATAAGATTAAACGATTATTAGCTTATAGTTCTATAGGTCACGTAGGTTATTTGCTTGTTGGTCTTTGCTGTGGTACAATTGAAGGAATTCAAGGTTTATTAATCTACTTAGTTGTTTATGTACTAATGACAATTAACATTTTTGGTATAATACTATTTCCTTTACGCCGAGAGTTTATCAACTCTGTACAACGTATAAAATATACAACTGATTTAGGTATGATGGCAAAAACTAATCCAGTGGTAGCCTTTACACTTACAGTTTCTATGTTTTCCATTGCCGGAATACCTCCTCTAGCTGGTTTTTATAGTAAAGCTTTTCTTTTTTTTGCCGCTTTGAGTTCAAACCTTTATCTACTTGCTGTTATAGGAGTACTTACAAGTGTAGTAAGCTGCTTTTATTATATACGTGTAGTGAAAATAATGTATTTTGAAAATCCTAAAAATTGGTTAAGTTTTTCACAAATTCCCAAAGAAAGTTCACTTGTAGTTGGTATCTCTTTCTTTTTTATACTTTTCTTTGTTTTTTATCCATCTCCTCTTTATTTAGCAACACACAAAGTTGCACTCTTTTTATCTTTATAATAAATATTATAAAAAAAGATACTCTAAAAAAACAAAAGAATATAAATAATTATTTTCCATGATCTCCCTTCGGGAGATAATTGTTCGATCATTCTGATCCAACCATGATATCCCGAAGGGATATAATTGTTGCGCATAGCGCAACCATGATTGTGCTTCTTTTGTTTTACTACGTAAAACAACAACAATAATTATTGTGCTTCGCACAATCATGATCTCCCAAAGAAAGAAACATTGTTTTCGGCACCTTTTCGTAGAAAAAGAAGGTTTTCCTAACAAAAATGGTATTTGAAGGGAGGGCCACGACACAAACAAAAAGTATCTTTTCAAAAAAAAAAAACCATTTTTTGTTTGTGTCGTGGCCCTCCCTTCAAAAAGGTTTTTTTTTGTCAACCATTTTTTGAAAAGATACAAACTTTTGGTTTTCCTAACAAAAATGGTATTTTTGAAAAGATACAAGGTTTTCCGGAGGAAAACTTGTGTCCCTTCAAAAACGTAGTTTTTGTTAGAAAACCTTCCTTTTCACCCCTTTTCCCAGAAAAGGGGCAGGGAAGGGATACCAGGTTAGAAAACTTGTGTCGTGGCCCTCCCTTCAAATACCATTTTTTTTAGGAAAACCTCTGGAAAACCTTGGAAGACCCTTGGAAGAACCTTGGAAAACCTTTGGAAAACTTTTATCGTAGTAAAAGGGATACCAAAAGAAGAACAATCATTGTTTATCAGCCTTTTTAAGAAAATTATTTATCTTTATTATCTTTAGAAAAACGTTATAGATTTACATTCAAAATAGAAAGAGTATAGGGTGATTAGCTCAATTGGTAGAGCACCTCGCTTACAACGAGTAGGTTAGTGGTTCGATTCCACTATTACCCAGTTTTTTTTCAATTATTGTTTTGAAGAAATAAATTTTACAGAAAAAATATTCACTTTTTTATAAACCTTATTGTTTATCGTTTTTGTTCTATGTAGATAAACAAAAGAAAAGATACGAAGAAGAAACCTTCTTTTATTTTTTTCATTATGGTTGTTTTCATATAAGAAAAAATGTATAAATGTTTTTTAAAAGATACGTATTTTTAATCATAAATAAAGTATCAAAGTATATGTTAAGCCCAAAACGAACAAAATTCCGTAAATATCAAAAAGGAAGAACAAAAGGCATAAAGCCAAACCAAACAGAATTGCAGTTTGGTAAATACGGTTTAAAATCGTTAGAGTGTGGACGAGTTTCAGCAAGAACAATTGAAGCTGTGAGACGTGTTATGACACGTAAGTTTAAACGCGTTGGTCAAATCTGGATAAGGGTTTTTCCAGACCTTCCTATAACAAATAAACCTGCAGAGGTGAGAATGGGTAAAGGAAAAGGAAGTGTGTCTTATTGGGTTTGCTCCATACAATCTGGACAAATTTTGTATGAAATGGATGGAATTCCGCTTCAATTAGCAAAAACAGGATCGCAACTTGCTTATCAAAAGTTACCTCTCAAAACTGAATTTGTTTCTCTATAATAACAAATACAAAAAACTGTTCTATCCACCCCTTTTCGTTGTATCCCTTCACTTTTCTTGTGTCCATCCCTTTTCATCCCTTTTCGAAGAAAAGGAAAACCTAAAGCTTGTATCTTTTCAAAAAATGCAAACTTTGCATTTTTTGTTTGTGTCGTGGCCCTCCCTTCAAATACCATTTTTGTTAGGAAAACCTTCCTGTCCCTTCGGGACAGGTTAGGGTACGTACTTGTTTTTCCCAAGTAGTAAACAAAAAAGTTTACATATATATATTTAACCCGGTTATACCTTCTTGGGAGATGAAAAAAGAATATATATATGCATTTATCTAAATGCAAACAATATTGGTGAATTTTATGATAGAAATTTGTTTACGAAATAGTATATCGATCAATACTTTATAAAAATAAATACAAAATAATATAATATAATAAAAATAAAAAAAAAATGCCTCAATTAGATAAAATTACCTTTCTTTCACAATTTTTTTGGTTGTCTTTTTTCTACCTAGGATTCTACTTTTTAATTCTTAAATATTTCTTACCGAAAATGAGTAGAGTGTTGAAATTCAGAAAAAGAAGAATGAATACTTCTCAAGAGGGTGTTACTAATGTGGCAAAAGAGAGTGGTAAAGTAGGTAATAGTTACCACACCCTTTTATCTACCACTTTAACAACTTGTAAAAGTGCGTTTAATAAGAATCTAAAAGAGGCTGGAGACTGGCTATTGACGACTGTATCTGAAGGCAACAAAACAAAATTAAGAGACACAAATATAAATTTTATTTCCTCTTTAGGTGAACGATCTATTTCCCAAAGACTCTCTATTATCCAAGCTTTTGCAGATCTTTCAGAAAGAGCTCGTTTTGCTTTGTTAATTACTAAATTTAGATTTTCGAGAAAAGCAAATTTTTCCACGTTGAGTGATATTGCTGCACTTCATAAAACAGAACAAGCGCCGATATATAAGAAACCCACTTCGTATTCCTTATCGGAAAAATCTGAAACGACAAAACCTTCGTCAGAAAAGTCAGAAAACAAGAGTAAAAACAAAACAAAAATACAAAAAAATACAGATCTAGTTGCACAGAAAGCTGCTTCAACAAAGAAGGCCGGTGGCAATTCTTCTTCGAATAAAGAAAATAAGGGCAAAAGTAATAAAAAACGATAAATTGTTGTATCCCTTCTATGAATTTATAGTATCTTTCTTCCGCAAAATGAATCGTTGGTTCGTATACCTTCCATTGTTAAAACAAACGAGAAGGGATAGATAGAGGGTTTTCAAATAGTTTTACAAATATAAACTATGTTTCCTAACAAAAACATTGTATCCTAACCTTTCGGCACCTTTTCTTCGAAAAGGAAGGTTTTCCAAGGGAAACCCACTTTTCCAAAACTTTTCCAAAACTTTTCCGGAACTTTTCCAAAACTTTTCCGGAACTTTTCCAAAACTTTTCCTAACAAAAATGGTATTTTTGTTTTGGTTTTCCAAAGGAAAACTTGTGTCGTGGCCCTCCCTTCAAAAACTTTGGGAAGGGATACCAGTTTTCTAACCTGGTATCCCTTCCCTGCCCCTTTTCTTGGAAAATGGGTGAAAAGGAAGAGATACAAGGATAATAACCACAGATAAAGATAACACAATAAAGAAGAAACAAGGGCTTTTCTTTTTTTGAAAAATAATAAAAATCTCTATGAACATAATATATATTATAATATCGTTTTTACCTTTCGTTTCTTTAGCAGATGCTCCAGAGAATTGGCAAATAGGATTTCAGGATCCTGCAACACCAATTATGCAAGGTATTATAGATTTACACCATGATATTTTCTTTTTTATGCTTGTAATTCTTGTTTTTGTAATCTGGATGTTAGCAAGAACTTTGTATCATTTTCATCAAATACGGAATCCCGTTCCTGAAAAAATCTTACACGGTACTACAATTGAAATTGCTTGGACTGTTACACCCAGTCTTATACTCGTATTGATAGCAATACCCTCTTTTGCATTACTTTATAGTATGGATGAAGTAGTAGACCCTGCTGTTACAATTAAGGCCATTGGTCACCAATGGTATTGGAGTTATGAATATAGTGACTACAACCAATCAGATAACGAAGGTCTACTTTTTGATAGTTATATGATTCCAGAGGATGAATTGGAATATGGACAACTAAGACTACTAGATGTTGATAATCGTGTGGTCGTTCCTGTGAATACTCACATTAGAATGATTATAACTTCGGCAGACGTTTTACACAGTTGGGCAGTTCCATCGTTAGGCGTGAAAACTGATGCCGTTCCAGGACGTTTAAATCAAACTCCAATCTTTATAAAAAGAGAAGGTGTTTTTTACGGACAATGCAGTGAACTTTGTGGAGCTAACCATGCTTTCATGCCAATAGTCGTGGAGGCCGTATCCCTAGAAAATTATATTTCTTGGGTATCTAACAAATTAGATGAGATGTAGTAGTTTTTGCATACAGTATCATGGTTTTCCTTCGGAAAACAATTATCTCCCGAAGGGAGATCATGGTTGGATCTCCCTTCGGGAGATCAAACAATTATTGCGCTACTGTTGTTTGAATACGTAAAACAATAGCAATCATGGTTTTCCAAGGGAAAACAATTATCTCCCGAAGGGAGATCATGGTTGGATCAGAATGATCGAACAATTATATCCCTTTGGGATATCATGGTTTTGTTAGGATACAGGAAAACTTAGCGTCCCTTTAAAAGTATTGTTAGAAAACCTTTTACTACGAGAAAAAAAAAAAAGAAGAACAATATCAAAGAATTACAGCAAAAAATACGAAAAATATATGAACATCTTTTATATTGTTTTTTTGAAAACCTTTATTTTTCGTATTTTTTTTTGTTTTCTATTTCAAAATAAAAATTTAGACCATTTATGAGAAAACACCCATTTCATTTAGTAGACCCAAGTCCATGGCCAATATTTGCCTCTTTTGCAGCATTTTTATCTACTGTGGGCGGGGTTATGTATATGCATGCCTACAGTGGCGGCGGGTTGGTTCTTTCATTGGGACAATCTATGATACTTTATTCTATGTTCGTGTGGTGGAGAGATGTAGTTAGAGAATCTACCTATGAAGGACACCACACTTCATTAGTACAATTAGGCCTTCGTTACGGTATGATTTTATTTATAGTTTCTGAGGTAATGTTTTTTTTAGCATTTTTTTGGGCCTTTTTTCATTCTAGTTTAGCACCCTCAGTAGAGATCGGCGCTGTATGGCCTCCAAAAGGAATTCAAGTGTTAAACCCTTGGGAAATCCCATTCTTAAACACTATGATTTTACTTTCTTCAGGAGCAGCAGTAACATGGGCTCATCATGCCATTCTTGCAGGACAACGTCAACAGGCAACCATTGGGTTAACTTTGACTGTACTCTTGGCTGTGTTTTTTACTGGTTTTCAAGGGTATGAATATTTAGAAGCTCCTTTTACAATTTCAGACGGTATTTACGGTTCCACTTTTTTTTTAGCAACAGGATTTCATGGATTTCATGTTTTCATAGGAACTGTTTTTTTGCTTGTTTGTTTAATTCGTTTAATTATGCATCATTTTACAAAAAAACATCACTTTGGTTTTGAAGGTGCTGCCTGGTACTGGCATTTTGTGGACGTAGTTTGGCTTTTCCTTTTTGTATCTATTTATTATTGGGGAGGTGCTTAAAAAGTAGATAGATAAATAATATACAGAAATTGGGACCCTTTTCAAATCTTTATTTTTTAAAGGATACACTATTGTGGTTCTTTAGAGTATCTTGTTTAGAATATCCTTTTTTTTGGTGTCGTGGCCCTCCCTTTTACATTTTTGTTTTAGTACTACAAAAAGTGTATCTTTTCAAAAAAAATATTTATAATAAATCTTTTCAAAAAATTTATTATAAATATTTTTTTTGAAAAGATACACGTGTCCCTCCCTTCCAAAATGGAAACAATAGCAACAATTATCGGGAGCCGAAGGGTGACAATCGTGAAAAAAGACTTTACAAATTCTTTATAGAGATTGCTCTTTCTTTTTGGAATTCTACGTAGGAATTTTCTTTGGTTTTGTTCTATCTATCATTTATTTTTGTGAGAGACCTCTTGTAAATTTTTCTCAGTCTACGTATCCCTTCTAGGAATGAAGAAAAGATACTGTAGATTGTAAGAAAAAAACAGCCTATAGATTGTATATATTTTTTTGTTACAACAAAAAAAGTCGAACTGAAAACAAAAACTATAAAGAACGGAGTATCCCGTATCCCTTATTGAAAATAAAAAAATAAAAAGAAAAAAATACAACTATTATGATAAGCAACGATAAAATAAGACCATACATTTTTGGGTTTCTAATTTTTTGTGTTTTTAGCTCGAAAAACATCATAATATACAATGAAGAAACTCTGGTAGCTTTAAGCTTTTTTGCTTTTATCTTTTTTGTGTTTCGCTATTTTGGAGACACTATAAAAATATCTTTTGATGAAAGAAGCGAAGGTATAAAGGCAGAATTACAAAACTTTCTTTCTTTAAAAGCAGACTCACTTAAACAGCTTTACAAAGAACACCAAAAAGTATATGCCTTAACTGCTACTTTAGATACAGTGAAATCTTTTACTGTTAACGAACTAAAAAAACAAAGATCTTTGGGTTTAAACAAAGTTTTTTCTGATCAAATTAAGCAGAAATTAAATACTCTTTCTGAATCTAAAATGTCTTTGTACCAAGAATTACAGCAAATCATTGCACAAAACATACTTTCTGCAGTATTAGTAAAAATATCCTCTTTGAAAAAATTGGGCAAAAAAAGTAGTTTACTAAATAGTAAACAGGTAAGAAAAACTCTTCCTGAACAAAAACTAATAAATAATCTTTAAAAATAACTATTTTGAAGATCTTTACAAGAATTCAAAAAAGAGATAACTATTGCAATATTTAAAAGATAATAGACAGAAATCTGTAAAATCTCATACACATTTGTAAAAAAAAACAAATAAAAAAGATGTTATAGTGACTTTATTCGTAAAAAAGAACATTCTTTCCGAATTCTAGATTCTTATCTTTGAGAATAAAGGAACATTTTTGTTTATCTTCTATGAGATTTTACAGATTTTTAAGGTTTTGTTCTATCCAGGCTCGCTTGGTGAAATAGGTAAACACGACAGACTTAAAATCTGTTCCTTTGCGGTTATCGGTTCAAGTCCGATAGTGAGCATCAATATATAAACAAACAGGGGATACGAGATACTTACAAAAATTGATCTATCCATCCTTTTTCTGAAGGGAGGGCCACGACACAAAAAGTGTATCTTTTCAAAAAATATGTGTCGTGGCCCTTCCTTTTTGAAACAAAAAATGTAAAGGTTGTATCTTTTCAAAAAAAAAAACCATTTTTTGAAAAGATACAAACTTTGTGTCGTGGCCCTCCCTTCAAAAAGGTTTTTTTTTTGTCAACCATTTTTTGAAAAGATACCAAGTCAGCCTTTTTTTGTCAGGTCAGGAAAAGGTGCCGAAAACTGCCCCTTTTCTTGGAAAAGGGATGGATACAAGAAAAGGGATGGATACAAGGGATACAAGGATATGATGTTCGAGAAGATTTTGCTATTACAAAAGAATTTCTTCAACACAGTTTTCCAGCTCTTTATTAAAGGAGAATAGTTTCAATGGTAGAATAATGGTTTCCAAAACCAGAGGTTAAGGGTTCGAGTCCCTTTTCTCCTGCTTTTTGGTGGTACTTTCTGTGTATCGTTTTTTGTGTCTATTGTATCTTTATGTAATTGTGAATAGAAAAAAGACCAAAAAAAGGAAGGACAGAAAAAATTAAACAAAAGGTATGACAGAAAAGATCACAACGGAAAATGAACAAAAAAGAAATAAATGAACAACCTTAATTCTTAGGAGACGAAGGGTGACAATAATTATTGCTATCTATACTTTCTTTTTGGTCTATCTTTCTAGAAGCCATCAAAAGCATTATACAAAAAATAAAGAAAAATTTACGCCCTATGGCTTTATCATTAAGTGAAATCTCAGTATTATTAGAACAAAAGATCTCAAACTCTTATTCAAAATTAAACATCGATGAAATAGGCCGAGTTTTATCAATCGGTGACGGTATTGCACGTGTTTACGGACTAAATAAAATTCAAGCTGGAGAAATGGTTGAATTTAGTAGTGGTGTAAAAGGTATGGCTTTAAACTTAGAAAATGACAACGTTGGTGTGGTGCTTTTCGGTAGTGATACAGCCATTAAAGAAGGAGACATTGTAAAGCGTACTGGAAACATTGTTGACGTTCCGGTAGGAAAAGGTACGCTTGGAAGAGTTTTAGACGCTTTAGGAAACCCAATCGATGGAAAAGGCGGACTAAAGGACGTGACACGTAGCCGTGTGGAAGTAAAAGCTCCAGGAATTATTGCTCGTAAATCTGTTCATGAGCCAATGCAAACAGGGTTGAAAGCAGTTGATAGTTTAGTACCAATTGGTCGTGGACAGCGTGAGTTGATTATTGGTGACCGTCAAACAGGAAAAACTGCTATAGCTATTGACGCTATAATTAATCAAAAAGCTGTAAACCAAGGATCAGACGATACGAAAAAACTTTACTGTGTTTATGTAGCTGTTGGTCAGAAAAGATCTACAGTTGCTCAGTTAGTAAAAATTCTTTCTGAAGCAGGTGCTCTTGACTATTCAATTATTGTAGCCGCTACTGCATCTGACCCTGCACCTTTGCAATTCTTAGCACCTTATTCAGGTTGTGCAATGGGAGAGTACTTTAGAGACAATGGCTTACACGCTTTAATTATCTTTGATGATCTAAGTAAACAATCAGTAGCTTATCGTCAAATGTCTTTATTATTAAGACGTCCTCCCGGCCGTGAAGCCTTCCCAGGAGATGTTTTCTATTTGCACTCTCGTCTTCTTGAAAGAGCTGCCAAAATGTCTGATCAAATGAAAAAGGGTTCTTTAACAGCACTTCCAGTAATTGAAACTCAAGCTGGAGACGTTTCAGCGTATATTCCGACTAACGTAATATCTATTACTGACGGTCAGATCTTTTTAGAAACTGAGCTTTTTTACAAAGGTATCCGTCCTGCTATTAACGTAGGATTGTCAGTTAGTCGTGTAGGATCTGCTGCTCAACTAAAAGCTATGAAACAAGTAGCTGGTACTTTAAAATTAGAATTAGCGCAGTACCGTGAAGTTGCAGCCTTTGCACAGTTTGGATCAGACTTAGACGCTGCTACTCAATATTTATTAAACAGAGGAGCTCGTTTAACAGAGATGTTAAAGCAAGGACAGTTTCAACCAATGGTAATTGAAAAACAAGTTGTAGTTGTTTACGCAGCAACTAAAGGATATTTAGACAAAATGAACGTATCTGATATTGAAAGTTTTGAACAAAAACTATTAAAAGAAATTGATCCGGAAATTTTGAAAACAATTAGTGAGCAAAAATCCATAAGTGATTCTTTAAACCAAAAATTAAAAACTTTTTTTGATGGTTTCACTGAAAAATTTTTAGCTGCCCGATAAAATAAAAAAAAAAGATACCTATCCTAGTATCCCTTCCCTTACTTTTCCAAAACTTTTCAAGAAAACTGCCCTTTTCACCCCTTTTCCCAGAAAAGGGGCAGTGTCGTGGCCCTCCCTTCAAAAATATGTGTCCCTTTTTGAAACAAAAAAAGTAAACAAAAAAAAAAAACCTTTTTGAAGGGAGGGCCACGACACAAAGTTTGTATCTTTTCAAAAAATGGTTGACAAAAAAAACCTTTTTGAAGGGAGGGCAACGACACAAACAAAAAATGGTTTCTTTTTTTTTTTCAAGTCAGCCTTTTTTTGTCAGGTCAGGAAAATGTGGGGAAAAGATAGGTATCTTTTCTGTAACAAAAAAAAGAAAAAATTATGAATTTGTTTGTTTATAGTATAATATCAAAAATTTTAGCAATAACAGTCCCGCTTTTATTAGGTATAGCTTTTTTAACATTGGCAGAACGTAAAGTTATGGCTTCAATGCAACGTCGTAAAGGTCCTAACGTAGTTGGTATTTTTGGACTATTTCAACCAATTGCCGATGGTCTAAAACTATTAGTCAAGGAACCTGTTTTGCCTAGTAGTGCCAACCTTGTAATTTTCTTATTTGCCCCTGTTCTTACTTTTTTATTAAGTCAGGTTGCTTGGGCAGTAATACCTTTCGGAGAAGGTCTTGTTGTTTCTGATTTAAATGTAGGATTACTGTACTTGTTTGCTATTTCTTCTTTAGGGGTCTATGGTATTATTACAGCAGGTTGGTCTAGTAACTCTAAATATGCTTTTTTGGGAAGTCTGCGATCAGCTGCTCAGATGGTTTCTTATGAAGTCTCTATAGGGCTTATTTTAATCACAGTTTTACTTTGTGTAGGATCTTTAAACCTTACAGAAATAGTATTAGCACAACAAAAGGTATGGTTTTGTATTCCTTTGTTTCCAGTATTGATACTTTTCTTTATTTCTTGTTTAGCAGAAACTAATAGAGCTCCATTTGACTTGCCAGAAGCAGAAGCTGAGTTAGTTGCAGGTTATAACGTGGAATACTCTTCTATGGGATTCGCTCTGTTTTTCCTCGGAGAATATGCTAACATGATTGTTATGAGTAGTCTTTGTGCACTCTTTTTCTTAGGTGGTTGGTTACCTCCAGTAGACCTATATATATTTTATTGGATACCAGGAGTTTTCTGGTTTGGGTTGAAAATTGTATTTTTTTTATTTCTTTTTATCTGGGTGCGCGCAGCTTTTCCTAGATACCGTTATGATCAATTAATGAGATTGGGTTGGAAAGTATTTTTACCTTTGTCTTTAGCCTGGGTAATTTTAGTATCTGGTATATTAATTAGTTTTGACTGGCTCCCATAATATGAACGTTTATAATATATATATATACAATATCTATGAACGATTATAATCTGTTTATCGCTATTTTAAAGGACACTAAAACTTTTCGTATCCTTTTTTTTTAGTCTCCTTCTATCCATCCCTTTTCTTGTATTCATCCCTTTTCACCCCTTTTGTAAGTTTTCCTCCGGAAAACCTTCCTTTTCACCCCTTTTCGAAGAAAAGGGGTGAAAAGGAAGGTACACAAGTTTTCTAACCTGGTATCCCTTCCCAAAGTTTTTGAAGGGAGGGCCACGACACAAGTTTTCCTTCGGAAAACCTTGTATCTTTTCAAAAATACCATTTTTGTTAGGAAAAGTTCCGGAAAAGTGGGTTTCCCTTGGAAGACCTTTGGAAAAGGTTGGAAAACCTTCCTTTTCTTCGAAAAGGGATGGAAAAGTGGAAAGCTGACAAAAAATGGTTGACAAAAAAAAAAACCTTTTTGAAGGGAGGGACACGACACAAAGTTTGTATCTTTTCAAAAAATGGTTGACAAAAAAAAAACCTTTTTGAAACAAAAAATGCTTCGCATTTTTTGTCAGGTTTGCATTTTTTGTTTCAAAATGGTTTTTTTTTTTGAAAAGATACTTTTTGTTTCAAATAGTATTTTTGTTAGGAAAACTTTGTTTCCCTTGGAAAACCTTTGGAAAAGGTTGTATCCCTTTGTTCAAACTTTTTTGTATATCATTTGGATCTTCAAGAGACAGAAAAGGGAAACCAAGAGTGAGTGACAAATAAAAATGTATCAAATATATATTGTATCCCTTCAAAAATATATCGCAAAAAAGGAATACAAAAAGTAGTGACAATTTTAAAGATTTGTAATAAAAGGGGGTGTAGTTTAGTTGGTAGAACGCATGCTTTGCACGCATGAAGTCATCGGTTCGAGTCCGATCATCTCCAACACTATATTGTATTGCTGTTGGTAGTGTCCATCCCTTTTCGGCACCTTTTCACCCCTTTTCCCAGAAAAGGGGCAGGGAAGGGATACCAGGTTAGGACACTACAAAGAGTGCGTGGAGGAATGGCTGAGTGGCTGAAGGCATTGGTTTGCTAAATCAACGTACAATTTTTTTGTACCATGGGTTCGAATCCCTTTTCCTCCGTTTTCCTATGAAAGATTGATAAGATAAAAGCCAACATAAGGGATACAATAAATATAAGAGATATGTAGTTGAAGGGATACAATTTTTTATAAATATGAAAAATAATAATAAAGCATCAAACAAGCATCCTTAGCTCAGGTGGATAGAGCAGCAACCTTCTAAGTTGACGGTGGTAGGTTCGAATCCTACAGGGTGTAAGGATGATATAGAGAAAAGGAGCGATACAATTATATCTTTTCAACTAAAGAAAGGCAACAAAGAAAGCCTTTTCTTCTCTATTGTTTATCGTATCCTTTTTTTGTTTGAATACAATAAAGGTTTTTCAAAGGTTATCTTGTATCCCTTCCTGGTATCCCTTCCCTGCCCCTTTTCTGGGAAAAGGGGTGAAAAGGAAGGTTTTCCAACCTTTTCCAAAGGTTTTCCAGGGGTTTTCGGCACCTGACAAAAAAAAAAAAACCTTTTTGAAGGGAGGGCCACGACACAAAGTTTGTATCTTTTCAAAAAATGGTTGACAAAAAAAAAAGTTTTTTGAAGGGAGGGCCACGACACAAACAAAAAATGGTTTTTTTTTTTTGAAAAGATACTTTTTGTTTCAAAATGGTTTTTTTTTTTTGTCAACCATTTTTTGAAAAGATACAACCTTTCAAATACTATTTTTGAAGGGATACATCAGAAAAGGAAGGTTTTCGTAACAAAAAAGGTATTTGAAGGGAGGGCCACGACACAAACAAAAAGTATCTTTTCAAAAAAAAAAAACCATTTTTTGTTTGTGTCGTGGCCCTCCCTTCAAAAAGGTTTTTTTTTGTCAACCATTTTTTGAAAAGATACAAACTTTTGGTTTTCCTAACAAAAATGGTATTTTTGAAAAGATACAAGGTTTTCCTCCGGAAAACCTTCCTTTTCACCCCTTTTCCCAGAAAAGGGGCAGGGAAGGGATGCCAGGTTAGAAAACTTGTGTCCTAACAAAAACTACGTTTTTGTAAGTTTTCTAACAAAAACTACGTTTTTGTAAGTTTTCTAACAAAAACTACGTTTTTGTAAGTTTTCTAACAAAAACTACGTTTTTGTAAGTTTTCTAACAAAAACTACGTTTTTGTAAGTTTTCTAACAAAAACTACGTTTTTGTAAGTTTTCTAACAAAAACTACGTTTTTGTAAGTTTTCTAACAAAAACTACGTTTTTGTAAGTTTTCCTTCGGAAAACCTTTGGAAAAGTTCCGGAAAACTTTGTTTCCCTTGGAAAACCTTTGGAAAAGGTTGGAAAACCTTCCTTTTCATTGTATCTTTTCAAAGATATCGTATCCTTTCCTTTTCACCCCTTTTCCCAGAAAAGGGGCAGGGACAGGTTAAGATACCAACAGTCTTTCTTTTACAAAGTTGTTGTCTTTCAAAACATCTTTTTATTGGCTCATCCCCTTGAGACAAGCAAAGGTTTATATATATATCCTTTGATTCTTTGAAAATTGTGTTCCCTTTATTCTATTATATGAATAATTAGTGGTTGAAAAACAAAACAAAAAACACTTTTTATGTATTTATCTTTAATATTTTTACCATTATTAGGCAGTCTCTGCGCAGGATTTTTTGGTCGATTTTTAGGTTTTCGCGGTGCAGCCTTAATATCAACAACGAGTGTATTATCTTCGTTTATAATGAGCACTGTAGCTTTTTACGAGGTAGCACTTTCAGGGAGTAGTTGTTACATTAAATATAGCAGTTGGTTTGTTTCCGAAATGTTTGATTCGTCATGGGGTTTTTATTTTGATACTTTGACAGTGGTAATGCTTGTAGTGGTTACATCGGTTAGTACCCTAGTACACCTTTATTCCATTTCATATATGTCTGGAGATCCACATCTCCCGCGCTTTATGAGCTACCTTTCAATTTTTACCTTTTTCATGCTCGTTTTAGTAACTGCTGACAATTTTTTACAAATGTTTTTTGGATGGGAAGGAGTAGGTCTTGCTTCTTACCTTTTAATAAATTTTTGGTTTACAAGACTACAAGCATCTAAAGCATCGATAAAAGCTATGTTGGTAAATCGTGTGGGAGACTTTGGATTATCACTAGGTATTATGGCAATCTTTTCAGTTTTTAAAAGCGTAGATTTTGCAACCGTCTTCAGTTGTGCTCCACATTTTGCTGATACTGAATTTATTTTTTGTAACATTGAATGCACCTTGTTAAATGTGGTTTGTATTCTTTTATTTATAGGTGCTGTTGGTAAATCGGCACAATTAGGATTGCATACTTGGTTGCCAGATGCAATGGAAGGGCCTACACCAGTATCTGCTCTTATTCACGCGGCTACAATGGTTACAGCAGGAGTTTTTTTGATTGCTCGTTGCTCCCCCTTGTTTGAATATGCGCCTAATGCATTGATGATCGTAACCCTTGTGGGAGGTATGACTTGTTTTTTCGCAGCTACTACTGGTATAGTTCAAAATGATTTTAAACGTGTAATTGCTTATTCCACATGTAGTCAGTTAGGTTACATGGTTTTTGCTTGTGGTATTTCCAACTACTCTGTCGGTGTGTTTCATTTAATGAATCATGCTTTTTTTAAAGCTTTATTGTTTTTGAGCGCCGGATCAGTGATCCATGCTTTATCAGATGAACAAGATATGCGAAAAATGGGAGGTGTAGTTCAACTTTTACCTTTTACTTACGGTATGATGCTTATAGGCTCCTTGTCTCTAACAGGATTTCCTTTTCTTACTGGATTTTATTCCAAAGACACTATTTTAGAAGTAGCCTTTGCTAATTATACAGTCAATGGAAATTTCGCTTATTGGTTAGGTGCAATTTGTGTACTCTTTACTTCTTATTACTCTTTCCGTTTATTATTTTTAACTTTTTTATCACCAACTAATCTTTATAAATCTTCTTTGAAGAATACACATGATGCTCCTTTTATTATGGCTCTGCCTTTAATACTTTTAGCTTTTGGTAGTATTTTTGTAGGCTACTTGGGAAAGGATATGATGATTGGGTTAGGTACTAATTTCTGGGGAAATGCACTTTTTGTGTTACCAAAAAATATAAATCTATTAGAATCTGAGTATATTCCTCAAGTTCAGAAAATGGTTCCTCTTTTTTTCACACTATTAGGTGCCTTTTTAGCTTATCTTGTAAACTATAGTCTTTTTAGGGAAACTTACTTTATAAAAACTAGTTGGATAGGTCGTAAACTTTATTATATGTTATCCAAACGTTGGCTTTTCGACAAAGTATACAATGATTTTATAGGACAGAAAAATTTAGATTTTGGTTACCGTATTTCCTTTAAAACACTAGACAAAGGTTGTTTTGAAATCTTGGGACCCTATGGAATCTCTTTTTTATTTCAAAACTTAACACGTTATTTAAGTAAACTTCAAAGTGGTATGATTTATCACTATGCTGTAGTGATGTTGTTAGGAGTAATATTGTTAATAAGTATTGTAGGTCTTTGGGAGTTTTTAGAAGTTTTCGTTGATAACCGTTTATACTTTATCTTTCTAACATCTTTTATTTTCTACAATTACTATTCTAATACTGATACACTATCGTAGAATCATTTATTTGCCGAAAAAGAATAAATATTGCGCTACTGTTGTTTTACGTAGTAAAACAATAGCAATAATTATTTCCTTTCAGGAAATCATTGATTTGCCGGAGGCAAATAAATATTGCGCGCAGCGCAATCATTGATTTATATTCTTTTGTTTGTATTTTTTTGTTTAAGGTACTTCCAAAGGAATCCCTTCTATGCCTTGTATCCCTTGTATCCACCCCTTTTCGAAGGGATACAAGAAAACCTTCCTTTTCGTAGAAAAGGAATATATACATCAATTTTTGTTAGAATTCCTAAACTTTACTCTATTATCACATTCTAAACAATAAATAGAAAAGTGTAATAAAGTAATATTTTTTTTCATATATTTATTTTTTGTTCATACTTTTTGAAAGTTTCTTTAAAAAAAGGTCTAAAATTATAAAATTATTTAGTATTTATGAGTTTGTTATTATTTTGTCTATTATTTCCCTTATTTGGAGCACTAATTTTGTTATTTGTACCTAGCTGGAATTCTCAATTGATACGAAGTATTGCATTATATATATCTTTAGCAACTTTTTTATTATCCCTTCTGCTTTGGATTCAGTTTGATAATTCTACAGGTAAATTTCAATTTATGCAGAGTTTTGCTTTGGTAGAATATGCCGCAAAACAGCCCGAATACTCTTCTTTAAGCTTTATTATAGGTATTGACGGAATCTCTTTATTTTTCATAATATTAACAACATTTTTAATTCCAGTTTGCATATTAGTTGGCTGGAAATCAATAAGTGTATATGTTAAAGAATACTGTATCGCTTTCCTTGTCCTGGAAAGTTTAATGATTTGTTTTTTTTCAGTTCTTGATCTTTTACTGTTTTACGTTTTCTTTGAAAGTGTTTTGATCCCAATGTTTATAATAATCGGAATATGGGGGTCAAGAGAAAGAAAGATACGCGCAGCTTATCAATTTTTCTTATATACTTTGTTTGGCTCGGTTTTAATGTTGTTGGCCATTCTATTAATATATTTCCAAAGTGGTACTACAGATTTACAAATTCTTTATACAACTGGATTTAGCGAAACTCGCGAGATACTTCTTTGGTTAGCGTTTTTTGCAAGTTTTGCCGTAAAAGTACCTATGGTACCTGTTCATATTTGGTTACCTGAAGCTCACGTAGAAGCACCTACAGCTGGTTCTGTTATTTTAGCTGGAATTATGTTGAAATTAGGTACTTATGGATTTTTAAGACTTTCTTTACCTCTTTTTCCATATGCTTGTATATATTTTACTCCATTAATTTATACAATGAGTGTTATAGCTATCATTTACACTTCTTTAACTACTTTACGCCAAGTGGATCTGAAAAAAATTATAGCTTATTCCTCTGTAGCACATATGAATTTTATAACGATCGGACTTTTTAGCTTAAACACGCAAGGTGTGGAAGGAAGTGTTATGTTAATGCTTAGTCATGGAATAGTATCACCTGCTTTATTTTTGCTAGTAGGAGTCTTATATGATCGTCACAAAACTCGTCTTTTACGATATTACGCTGGCTGCGGTCGTACGATGCCTTTATTCGCTATAATGTTTCTGTTTTTTACGATGGCTAATTTAAGTTTGCCTGGTACAAGTAGTTTTATAGGAGAATTTTTAGTATTAACAGGCTTGTTTCAGACTAATAGTTTTGTTGCTGTTTTAGCCACAACTGGAACTATACTTGGTGCAGCTTACGCTCTATGGCTGTGTAATCGAGTAATTTACGGAATAGGAAAAGTTTACTATATATCTTCCTTTAGTGATTTAACGCGAAGAGAGTTTTTTATGTTTTTACCTTTTGTAATATCCGTTCTTTGGATGGGAATGCAACCAGAACCTTTTCTAAATTCTTTACATTCTTCTGTAGGTAATATTGTTAGCCACCCGTTCTTTAAATAGGTGCTATTGTTCGTATCTTTTCTTCTTTTTTACTATATGAAAAAACAAAATTCTTTATATAGAGATATATATTTTTTGTTTTTGATTATTTATTTATATGAAATAATCAAAAACAAAAAAAAGATAGAAAAAACATGTATAGGAAGGTTTTCCAAAGGTTTTCCTAACAAAAATGGTATTTGAAGGGAGGGCCACGACACAAACAAAAAGTATCTTTTCAAAAAAAAAAAACCATTTTTTGTTTGTGTCGTGGCCCTCCCTTCAAAAAGGTTTTTTTTTGTCAACCATTTTTTGAAAAGATACAAACTTTTGGTTTTCCTAACAAAAATGGTATTTTTGAAAAGATACAAGGTTTTCCTAACAAAAATGGTATTTTTGAAAAGATACAAGGTTTTCCGAAGGAAAACTTGTGTCCCTTCCTTTTCTACGGGACAGGTGCCGAAAACTTGTGTCCCTTCCTTTTCTTTGGGACAGGTTAGAAAACTTGTGTCCTAACAAAAACTACGTTTTTGAAGGGACACCAGTTTTCCTCCGGAAAACCTTCCTTTTCACCCCTTTTCTGGGAAAAGGGGTGAAAAGGTGCCGAAAACTGGTGTCCCTTCAAAAATAATATTTTTGTCAGGAAAAGGTGCCGAAAACTGGTTCCATCCCTTTTCCCAGAAAAGGAAGGGATACATCAGAAAAGGGATAGATACAAAAAAAAGCGGAAATAGCTCAATGGTAGAGTATTGCGTTGCCAACGCAAAGGTTGAGGGTTCAAATCCCTTTTTCCGCTTTATATTATAATTATTTACTGCCCTATTGAGTCTTTTTTTGAGTTTTTTGTTTCAAAAATGGAAACAAAAACGATAAAGGGATACCAAAAAAAAGGATACTACAAACAAAACCTTCCTTAATAATATTTTTGAAGGGATACATCAGAAAAGGGGCAAAAGTGTATATTTTTCGTTTATAAATAAATTTTTTGAAAAAACACAAACTTTGTGTCGTGGCCCTCCCTTCAAATACTATTATACCTTCCTTTTCTGGGAAAAGGGATGGATACATCAATTTTTGAAGGAATAATAAGAAAAGGTTGGGATACCAAAGGCAAATAATTATGAAATTGGAAATCTTTTACAAATATAAAAAATAATAGTGCTTGTAGCTCAATTGGATAGAGTATCAAACTACGGATTTGAGGGTTGAGAGTTCAAACCTTTCCAAGCACGTTGTATCCATCCCTTTTCTGAAAGGTTGTATCTTTTCAAAAAATGGCTTGTATCTTTTCAAAAAGTGTCTTTTCAAAAAAAAAAAACCATTTTGAAACAAAAAGGTTTTTTTTGTCAACCATTTTTTGAAAAGATACAAACTTTGTGTCGTGGCCCTCCCTTCAAATACTATTTTTGAAGGGATACAAGAAAACCTTATTGTTCATTTCTTTTTTTTATAGGGCCTATTTAGCTTAATTGGTAGAGCATCGGTTTTGTAAACCGACGGTTATCGGTTCAACTCCGATAGTAGGCTGTTTTTTATTATAAAAAACTATTTTTACCAGTAATCTATAAATTTTTCTATTCTTCGTCTACTAGATAAAAAAAAAAGCCTATAGATTGTATCTACTTTTTTTTTATATATTTTTTTGTTTATCGTCTTTGTTTGTATTTTTTTGTTATAGGGATACTGCACATCCTTTTTTTTGTTATAACAGAAAATTGTAAAGCAAGGTTTTCCAAATATAGTTCTTCCTTTTCTGGACCTGACAAAAAAAAAGCTTTTTGAAACAAAAACGATAAAGGGATACCAAAAACGATAAACAAAAAAATGGAAACAAAAACGATAAAGGGATACCAAAAACGGTAAAACAAAAAAAATATATCATAAAAATAAAATAAATAAACAAATAAAAATAAATGACAAGATCTATTTGGAAAGGACCTTTTTCAGAACTTTTACATAAAAAAAAAGCAAATATTCCGCAAAAGATATGGTCCCGCCGCTCTACAATTTTACCGAAAAATATTGATGATCGATTTTTTATTTACAATGGAAAAATTTTCATATCAGTTAAAATATCCGAGGATATGGTAGGTCATAAATTTGGCGAATTTGCAGCAACCCGAAGAAAACCAATTCATAAAAGCAGCAGAAAAAAACGCAAATAATTATATAGAAGCAGAAATTCATATAAACACACTAAATGTGTTTTTGTTTCTTTTCTCTTGGTAATAAAACCAAAAGTATTTTCGCATTATTTGGTTTATTTTTGTATCCCTTCATTGATTGCGCTACTGTTGGTATCTTTTTTACGTATTCAAACAATAGCAATAATTATTTCATCATTGATTTGCCGGAGGCAAATAAATATTGCGCGTATTTTGTTTGAATTCGTAAAACAACAGCAATAATGATTTATATTCTTTTCTTTCCATTTTTTTGTTTGTAGTTTTTGTTTTACATATTCAAACAAAAAAATGGAAAGGGATACCAAAAAAAGGAAATGCGTAAAAGCTGACAAAAAATATATTTGAAAGCTGACAAAAAATGCTTTTTTTGAAAAGATACAAGCCTTTTTTTGTTTCAAAAAGGAAGGGCCACGACACAAATTTTTTGAAAAGATACACTTTTTGTGTCGTGGCCCTCCCTTCAAAAATGGAAACAATAGCAATAATTGAGTAACAATATTTTCTCATTTTTCTATATTACTAAAACAATTATAAAAAACAACAAAAACATAAACATGTCTGCCTTAAAAAACAAAATAATTTCTCATAATATATATACCTTTTTAGAAGTAAACCTCTTGGTCTTTTTCTTCAACTACAATCATATAAGTATAGAAGAATGGCGAATAATAAAAAGTGAATTAGCCAAGATAGAAAAAGTAAGCACTCTAGTAGTTAAAAATCAAATCGCCAACACAGTTATAAAAAAAAGTAAACAATACTTTACAAAGGATAAAAAAGAATCTAGTTATATAGGTTATAAAAAAAAAGAAGAATTTGAAGAAAGGGACACAACACAAGGGGTGCAAAAATTGTCCACTCTCTTCCAAGGCCCTACTTTCTTGATGGGAATAACTTCTCTTGAAAAGTGTAATCAAGTTTTTGATCTTACAAAAAAGCATAAAAAGCTAATTTTCGTGGGTGGTATTTACCAAGAACAAACAATCAATCACTTAGATCTGGATTATTTGTTAAAGGTACACAAATTTGTATATCCAACTTTACTGTCCAATATTCAATATTTTCTGTACTTTCCCGTTATTACAACTCCTTTGGTTATTTTTTGTCATTTATTGGAATTTCATCAGAATGCAAAACAAAAAGAATTGTAAAAAGATGGTATAAAACAATCGCAATAATTATTTCATCATTGATTTGCTCCTTTTTTTGTTTATACAAAAAAAGAGAAACAAAAAACTCTAAACAATAACTATAAACAAAAGAGTATAAATAATTAGAACTTTGATATTTTATCTTTCTTTAAGGGATACCATCTTGTTTCTATAATATTGTTTCTCTATAGGCTTTCTTATAATTTTTGATAATTATAAGAAATCATATTGTTTTTCTAATTCTGAACAGGTATTTGTAAGGCTGTAAGTAATAGTAAATTTTCATATTTATTTTTTTTACGCATAACAAATGAAATATCAATACCTTTCAAGTTTTCGAATAGCTCAAATTGGGTTTCTAATTCTGGAAATAACAATAAATCATTCAACCCTATAGTATAATTTGCTTGTTTGTCAAAACTTTCTAAAGTCAAAGCCGTAAAATTATTAAAACGTGGTAAAATCACCAACGTTAATTTGTCAAGAAAACTATATATAGAGTCTTTGCGAAGCGTTACTTTACATCCAATGGTTTGACCTTGTCTAATTTTGAAACCAGCAATGGATTTTTCTGCTACACTAATTTTTAGTTTTTGCCCACAAATCATTTCCAAACCGAGAAGAGTTGGAGTTATATTTTTCCTGTCCTCTATAAAAGATTTAGAAGTGCTGTTAATTACCAATTTTTCAATAGAAGGTAATTGCATTATGTTGTGAATATTTTGTTTATATATAAGGTCTTGCGAAATTATTTCACGAGAATAACTCTGTATTCTATATTGAGATGGAGTTTTGGAAAAAAGTGTAGATTTTCTATTCATAAAGATTATATATATTATTTTTTGTTGTTTTGATAGAGAAAAAGAAGGAATAGAAAGGGATACAAGGTATGAGGGAGACCAAATTTTTTTGTATCCTTTCCTTTTTGTTGTATCCCTTCAAAGATCTTGTCTTCCTTCAAAAATAAGAAAACTTTCCTTTTCACCCCTTTTCTTGTATCCCTTCGAAAAGGGGCAGGGAGGGCCACGACACAAAAAGTGTATCTTTTCAAATAGTATGTGTCCCTTTTTGAAGGGATACAAGAAAAGGGATGGATACATCAATTTTTGAAGGGATACATAAGTCTTTGAAAGTATACAAGGATAACACTCAAATTATGATAAATGTCCCTTTCGTCTAGTGGTTAGGACATCGCCTTTTCACGGCGAAAACACGGGTTCAATTCCCGTAGGGGATAAAATAAATAGATAAACTTTAAAAGAAGGTCTAATAGTATTTGAAGGGAGGGCCACGACACAAACAAAAAATGCAAAAAGTGTATCTTTTCAAAAAATGGTTCTATCTTTTCAAAAAAAAAACCTTTTTTGAAAAGATAGAACCCTTTTTTTGAAAAGATAGAACCATTTTTTGAAAAGATACACTTTTTTGGTTTTCCAGAGGTTAATAGTATTTGAAAAGACACAAACTTTGTGTCGTGGCCCTCCCTTCAAATATATTTTTTGAAAAGATACAAACTTTGCATTTTTTGTTTCAAAAAGGTTTTTTTTTGAAAAGATACAACCCTTTTTTTGAAAAGATACAACCCTTTTTTTGAAAAGATACAACCTTTTCTTAGAAAAGGAATATATACATCAGAAAAGGAAGAAATACAAGGATAACACTCAGATTCTTCCTCCTTTGGTATATTTTTATCATACTTAGTTTTTATATTTTTTTGTTTCTAATGGCGGATATAGCTTAGATGGTTAAAGTGCCGGACTGTGACTCTGGAAAGACGGGTTCAATTCCCGTTATTCGCCATTCTTTTCTGTAAAGAATAATGGAAAAATATATACTATTTTATATACTTTTCAAAAAAGGCACATAAAGTATACAAAAAATATATTCTCCTTTTTCACTACAAAAAAAACATCGCGGATATGGACTAATGGCAAATTATCTGCCTTCCAAGCAGAAGATGAGGGTTCGATTCCCTCTATCCGCTTAAAAAAAAAAAGGATAAACATATAATACTCAGAGTATAGCGCAGTTTGGTAGCGTATCTGTTTTGGGAACGTGCGACATGAAAATCGCGTGATGAAATTTAGAATAAAAACTAAAGAGTGAAGCCTCCACTCTAGTCTACCCCAGCATGCGTTTCGAGTAATCGCAAGGTGTGAAGCCTGGACGTTAGGCTAAGACAAAGTTGGCATCCCTTCTTTGCCATGCATTCTATGAATAACAATAGTGAACAATTGTTTGAGGCTACGTTAAACAGATTCTAAGATTTTATACAAAATATTTTTGTATTTATAATATCTTAGAAAACACACTATCTACTCCTTCTTAGGAATACTATTTTTGTGTGTTATGGAAAGGGTGATATATCGTTCCCTGTTATCATCGAAGGTTCAATAAATTTCCATCGTAGTATAGATTGATTCTAAGGAATACATGTAATAGTTCATCACGTGGGACATGGTAAGCCCTTACACTTCCATCTCTTCTAAAGAAGGTTTTCCAAATATAAACTATCTATCCCCTGTCTCTTTCGTTTTTCGAAGAAAAGGACGAAAAGGGATGGATAGATCAAAAAAGGAAGAAATATAAGGATAACACTATATACTTTTTTGTTTCTTTTCTTCCTTTTCTTCGAAAAACGAAAGATGGTATCATAGCGACAACGCTTTGTAATAAGGTGAGGGTAAGGGACAACTCAAAAAGCAAAGGCTCTCTTCTAATTAGAGAGATAGAGAAATTCGGAACTTTCCGAAATACTTACACTAAAAGGTGGCCCACTTGAGGATGGGTGGTTTGTGTATAAGATAAGGGATAAAAGATTTACAAATTATATAGTATCGTTTTATAAATATATCTATTTTGTTTATGTTTTTTTGTTTATTGTTTTTTTGTTTACAGTTTTTGTTTGTACTTTTGAAAGTTTGTGTCGTGGCCCTCCCTTTAAATCTATTTATTGTTTCAAAAATACAAACAAAAACAATAAAGGGATTTCAAAAAAAGGATACTCTAAAAAGTGTATCTTTTCAAAAATGGAAACAATAAAGAGTAAGGTTTTCCAAATATACCCTTGCACCCCTTGTATCCTAACAAATACAAGGATAACACTCAAATAGATACAAAAAAAAAGGATACTATAAACAAAAAACAAATAGAAGCTTATAACGGTAAAATATACTGATAATGTATAACGGTTCATAAAATATATACTTTTTGAATAAACGTCTTTCTTCTTTGTATCCCTTAAGATTTATATTTTACAAACTGCTTGAGCCGTATGCGATGAAAGTTGCACGTACGGTTCTGAGGGGGGGAAAGATTGAAAAGTCCTACCTATCCCAACAGAAAGTCGCAGGTTCAAATCCTGCTACTCTGAAAAGATAAATATTTACTCTGTGTCTTGTTGGTAGCGTCCATCCCTTCCCAAAGTTTTGAAGGGAGGGCCACGACACAAGTTTTCTAACCTGGTATTCCTTCCCTGCCCCTTTTCTGGGAAAAGGGGTGAAAAGGAAGGTTTTCCTAACAAAAATGGTATTTTTGTTTTGGTTTTCCGGAGGAAAACTTGTGTCGTGGCCCTCCCTTCAAAAACTACGTTTTTGTTAGAAAACTTGTATCCCTTCCTGTCCCGTAGAAAAGGTTAGAAAACTTACAAAAACGTAGAAAAGGTGCCGAAAACTGCCCCTTTTCTACGGGACAGGTATGGACACAAGTTTTCTAACCTGGTATCCCTTCCCTGCCCCTTTTCTGGGAAAAGGGGTGAAAAGGGGCAGTTTTCTAACCTGGTATCCCTTCCCGTAGTTTTTGAAGGGAGGGCCACGACACAAGTTTTCCTTCGGAAAACCTTGTATCTTTTCAAAAATACCATTTTTGTTAGGAAAACCTAAAGTTTGTATCTTTTCAAAAAATGGTTGACAAAAAAAACCTTTTTTTGTTTCAAAAAGGTTTTTTTTGTCAACCATTTTTTGTTTCAAAAAGGTTTTTTTTGTCAACCATTTTTTGAAAAGATACAAACTTTGCATTTTTTGTTTCAAAAAGGTTTTTTTTTGTCAACCATTTTTTGAAAAGATACTTTTTGTTTGTGTCGTGGCCCTCCCTTCAAATACCATTTTTGTTAGGAAAAGTTTTGGAAAAGTTCCGGAAAACCTTCCTTTTCTAATCTATCCCTTCAAAAATAGTATTTTTGTCAGCTTTTTGTTAGGACACAAAAAGTGTATCTTTTCAAATACTATTTTTGAAGGGATAGAATATATACAAGGGGTACAAGGGTATATTTGGAAAACCTTTGTCGTATCCTTTTCTACAAATAATTATAAAAAAACTTATGTTATTTTCACCTTTAGAACAATTTTCTATAATATCATTAATACCCTTACACATAGGTAATGTATACCTTTCTTTTACGAATTCTTCTTTATTTCTTTTATTGACTACGGCTTTAGTATTTTTTTTATTTTTCTTAGTTACACAAAATGGGGGATTTGTTGTACCTTCTCGTTGGCAATCATTAGTGGAAATGATTTATGAATTTGTAGTGAGTTTAGTTGAAGAACAAATAGGAGGAAAAGGACGAAAATACTTTCCATTAATATTTACAACATTTGTTTTTTTACTTTTTACCAATTTAATCGGGATGATTCCTTACAGCTTCACAGCCACTAGTCATTTAGCCGTTACTTTTGGATTATCTGTTTCATTATTCATAGGTGTTACTATAGTGGGTTTTCAAATTCACGGACTTCATTTTTTCAGTTTTCTACTTCCCAAAGGTGCACCCTTGGCTTTAGCTCCATTGCTTGTAGTTTTAGAATTAATCTCTTATTGCTTTCGTGCTGTAAGTCTAGGTGTACGTTTATTTGCAAATATGATGGCTGGCCATACTTTAGTTAAGATATTGAGTGGTTTTGCCTGGACTATGCTTTCCGTTGGTGGTATTTTAGCAGTAGCTTCAGTGGTACCTTTCGGTGTAGTTTTTGCTTTAATAGGACTTGAGATTGGTGTTGCTTGTTTGCAAGCTTATGTGTTTACTATTCTAACATGTATCTACTTGAACGATGCTATAAATCTTCACTAAAGAATTTTTTAGATTATACAAAAAATTTATATAATAACTCTTATATACCCCTTTAACAGCTTACAAAACTACTAGGGGTTACAAAAGGTTGTGAAACTCTCTCACTCCAATCCCTTGATCCTTTCATCCCTTTGGTGTCTTTTTTACGTCCAAATATTTTGTTTAGGTACAGTATTTATGATTGCTATTGTTTGAATACGTAAAACAACATATGCGCAATAATTTATGTTTTCTTTTTTGAAACAAAAGATCGTATATAAATCTTAAACGATCTATCCATCCCTTTTCGAAGATTTTTGCCTTGAATGACAAAAAAAAACCATTTTGAAACAAAAAATGTAAAAAGTGTGTCTTTTCAAAAAATGTTTGACAAAAAAAGCCTGACTTGGTATCTTTTCAAAAAATGGTTGACAAAAAAAGGGTTGTATCTTTTCAAAAAAAGGGTTGTATCTTTTCAAAAAAAAAAGCTTTTTTTTTTGTTTACTTTTTTTGTTTACTTTTTGAAACAAAAAATGCAAAGTTTGTATCTTTTCAAAAAATGGTTGACAAAAAAAACCTTTTTGAAGGGAGGGCCACGACACAAACTTTGCATTTTTTGAAAAGATACAAACTTTGCATTTTTTGTTTCAAATAGTATTAGGGATGGATACAAGAAAACCTTATTTATTATGCCCCCGTGGCGGAATTGGTAGACGTAGTAGATTTAGGATCTACCGCTTAACGGTGTGTCGGTTCGAGTCCGACTGGGGGTACCTATTTTTTTACAACATTACTAAGAAAATATAAATAAAAATTACACAAATAAGGGATACAGGGAAGGTTTTCCTAACAAAAATGGTATTTGAAGGGAGGGCCACGACACAAAGTTTGTATCTTTTCAAAAAATGGTTGACAAAAAAAACCTTTTTGAAACAAAAAATGCAAACCTGACAAAAAATGCGAAGCATTTTTTGTTTCAAAAAGGTTTTTTTTGTCAACCATTTTTTGAAAAGACACAAACTTTGCATTTTTTGTTTCAAAAAGGTTTTTTTTGTCAACCATTTATTGAAAAGATACAAGGTTTTCCGAAGGAAAACTTGTGTCCCTTCCTTTTCTACGGGACAGGTGCCGAAAACTTGTGTCCCTTCCTGGTATCCCTTCCCTGCCCCTTTTCACCCCTTTTCCCAGAAAAGGGGCAGGGAAGGGATACCAGGTTAGAAAACTTGTGTCCATACCTTTTCACCCCTTTTCCCAGAAAAGGGGCAGGGAAGGGATACCAGGTATGGACACTACAAAGTTTGGAGCAAAGTATAATCTTTCATACTTTCTAAGCGTTCGCAAAAAAGAAATATAAAAAAGCTTTACTTGTAAAACATATAATTCCGATCAATCTCCATTTTTTTAACAATCTGAAAAAAAAACCTATTATTTATGACCTATATAGTACATATATCTTTTAAATCTTTTGATAATCTTTATATTGAAACTTCTATAACCAAAATCTTACAAATAAATAATTATTTGAAAAAGTTGGAAGAACAGAATAATGGTGAATACTATGAAAAAGTAGTAAGTCTGCCAACTTTAAAAAAAAAGTTTACTGTTTTGAGATCTCCTCATATCGATAAAAAATCCAGGGAACAATTTGAATGGACGCGTTATAGAAAGTCGATTTTTTTAGACTTCCGTGAATATAGTCATTTTTCTGTTTTTCTCTTTTTATTAAAAAATGGTATATTTCCGGGAGTACAAGTGGAAATAAATCTAAAGCACTCCACTTTCTATAATACTATGTAACATGTGCGCATAATGTTATTGGACGGCACATTTACACTATAGAAACAAACCTTTTTTTGTCAAGGAAGGTTTTCCTTGACAAAAAAAGGATCTCCTCTTTCTCCATTTTAAAAAATATATATTATTTATGACAAATTTTTTTTATTTCTTGCCCATCTATGTTTGACGTCTTCAAATTTATATAATTTCCTCTTTTTTTTTGACACCCTTTTATTTTGTTTTTGTTTTGTTTGTCATTTTTGGTTTTACTTGTCAAATAAATGACAGCATAATTAACTTATTTTCACAATGGGTTGTCTTGTTTAGTGTTTATTCCTCTCTATTTTTATTTTTATTGTTAAATGCTCCTTTTTTAGGAGAAAAAATACAGTTTTATCTTGGAAAATCTTTCATAGATAGACGTCTACCTGGGAAACTCAAAGGAGCGCTTCCTCTTACCTTATTTCTTATTACAATTGCTATAATATGTTATATCGATACATTTAGTTTGTACTTTCGCATCCTAGATTATAATTCCATCTCGGACTCTATTAATCAGTCATTAAAGAGCACTTCCGAGAAATCCTGGGGAAACGAGTTTTTAAAGGATTTACTGGACATAGAAAGTACCGTTTTAAAAAAACTCCCAAAAGAATTTCCTTCTACAGGGATCTTAACTGATTTTTCCCACAAAGTAATATGGTATTTAGAACAAAAAAAAGATAATCCGTAACGTTTTTTTTTAAAGGTAGTAATATTTACTGAGAAGTAAATATTATTACAAAACAAGATAGTCTTATTTTTTTTGTTGTGATGTTGCAATACTACTCTATCCTTGTTTGGTTATTTTTTGTTATTGTTTTGTATTTGGTTTTTTTTTCTTATTGTTGTATATTTCTGTGATTTTTTATAGGTTTGTAACTGCTCTTTTTTCAAGGAACAATATAAAATATAATTGATAAAAATCTTTTACAATTATAAATATTGTAAAAACAAAAATATAATATTTTATAGAATGAAACAGCTTTTTTTTGTATCTCTATATAATTTTTGTTTTATTAATTGTATAAAAATTGATTATTTCTATTCTTTTGTTTAGAGTATCCTTTTTTTTGGTATGGTGGACTTTCCGTTATGCTATCCGACGTCGACGAAAAGTATTGAGCCTTTATTTATTACATTAATCCTTTAGAGGATAAAATACAAAATCTTCATATTTTGCTTTCATTTATTTTGTATAATTAGTAAAGCTTTAAAAAGTAAGTACAAGAAAAAAAAGCTTTTTTTTGCACCAAGTATCCCTTAATAACGAGGAAAAACAGAAAGTACAATTGAAAAAAAAAATTCCTATTGGAAATTGTATTTTCTCGTTCATACTATATGTATATTTTGTGAAACTTTGGAAACTTTAGTATCATTATATTATTGTGAAACAATTACGAAAAGAAGCATATAATGCAACTGTAACAAAATAAAGTACTAAAACGTATAAATAAGAGTTTTGAGCTGAAAAAATATTATAAATACAAAGGTACACAATAATAAAGAAAATGTAAAAAAAGAAACCAGACTCACAGTGAAACAGCTTTAGTCTCAAGAAGAGATGAATTTTATCGATAAATCTATAAATTTCTTTTTTTGATTTTTTACGCATAGTATCCCTTAAAAAAAAACATATGGCAGGCATCAGGCAAAATACAGAAAGGTCAAAGATGTAAGCTATAATCTCAAAAAAGTGCATTAAAAAGGGATACGAGGATAATTTCCTAGATAATTTGCATATCTTCTAAATAAAACTGGTAATGAATAGAAAAAAGCATTACTAATTAACAATTCGTACCGATTTTTTCTCCAAAAAAATAAAAAAGTGTTCAGACATCTACTTTTACAATAAAAAACAAAGAAAGACAAATAAATTTTTTGAAAAGACACACTTTTTGTGTCGTGGCCCTCCCTTCAAAAAGGAAGGGCCACGACACATATTTTTTGAAAAGATACACTTTTTACATTTTTTTGTTTAGAGTATTATAACAAAAAATACAAACAAAAACGATAAAGAGATACCAAAAAAAAGGATAAGGACGACTATAAAAAAAAAACAAAAAGTTTCTGAAAAAAGAGTGCCCTCTCAATTATAAATTATACTTTCTGAGCACTTCTACAATTATACCGCTATGCGGCTCTTGGAAAGTTATTATTTTCTTATAAAGTACCTTTAGTTCGGCTATTCTTACAGGCTTTAAGATATAACCTGTTTCCACTAAATCATCAACTATTCCACCTGCCATTTCAAATTCCATTATATAAACTTTTTATAAAGGCCCTACAGTAGCTCTATACAATTTATAGCTGCGTCTAAATGAAAGCTCTTCGATTAGAAGGGGTAAAACAAGTCCACCAGTGAAGAGAATCAAAGGCACTAAGCCTTTTAAGTTTCCTGCAAAATGGCGCTCAAGAAAATCTTTTCCTACTATACCTTCGACATAGTGGCTCAAACGCGAAAAATTCAATGAAACAAATATAAAAAGGGCACAAAGCCATAAAAATATTGCGAAATAAAAAAGACAGTATTTATAGTATATAGTTTGTTACCAAAAAGTCCTAAAGGAATTATGGCTAAATAGAATACATAAATAATGGGACTTGAAAAATAAAAAAGTAGGACCTAAAAAAATAATGTACTATTTTTTTTGCAAAACTAAAGTTTGCATCACGTAGGGTTTTTTTCTCTGAATTATATAAGCTTATAATCAATTTTTTTTTTAAAGATACTTGGTGGGGCCAATCATTTTTCATTTTATGATCGGCCCCAGTGAAACAATATTAATTTTCAATCAAATTGTTTGAATAAGGTTGAGAGTTCTTTTTTTCAGCTTCAAATTTGTGTCTCTCAATTTCTAGTTGCTATAACTCCTCCTCCAAGAAATCTTCCCCTTCCTTATTCTTACGTGCAATTTCAGCAGCTTCTAATATTCGAGCTTCTGCTTCATTAGAAGCATTAATAATTACACGCATGTAGTCAGTATTATCTGTAGTACTTTGTGCGATCGTTCTGCTACCACCAATAGCCCCTGGAGAAAGAGGCATGGTAGAGTATCCCTGGGGATTTGTCGCGTTAATTGCTTGTTGACTAGTATCAACTATTCCCTTAATGACATCTTCGCCATAAAGCTGCTGAAGATCAACATTCTCCCACGGGTAATTTACCGGCCTTCGGGGGTATAGTTGGGTATTATCAACAAATTTTTTATCGGGGTCGGTTATGTATAAATTGGCTACGAACTTGCCAGCCTTGGACCAAATTTTGGGGCCCATCGATAAAGAACTTACCACAAGATCACTAAGACCTGTAAAAAAAACCTTTCTTTTATACGTTTTGATAAAAGCGACGTATACAGTGTCCGCTCTTTGTTTACGTACGTCTTCAAGTTTCGTTAGAATTTTTTTGAAGTTCTAAAAGGGACACGAGTGTTTATAAGCATCTAATTGTAAAACTCTATTGGTTTCAAAAATTTCACGTACTGTTTGCGAGCTCAACACGCGCTCTTTCATGGTTGGATCAGAATGATCGAACAATGATCTCCCGAAGGGAGATCATGGTTTGATCTCCCTTCGGGAGATCCAACAATTATTGCGCTGCTGTTGGTATCTTTTTTACGTATTCAAACAATAGCAATCATGGTTGCGCTATGCGCAACAATTATATCCCAAAGGGAGATCATGGCGATTTCTCGCCTGTGGTACGTCTCCAACTGTCCGATTTTCTACCGGAATGACTATATTACCTATAGTAACCGATCAAGGTGTTGGTTCGTATACGCGCATTCGAGGAATTACGCCCAAAAAATAGTCTTTTTCCGCCTTTCTGTGTTCCCGAATATCTCGGTTTATCCCTTGTAACTTATAGGTTTCATCTTGGATTATGGTAAATATTCTTTGCGTTTGTAAACGGTCCAATATAGCTTCAAACATTTCCGATGTGTCAGGACCTAAAAACTGTTCCGCAAGCGTTACGCTCGCACCACCCAAAAGAATTGGACCGCACAGGCCACCAATTCTAAACGTGGATATTTGCGAAATAGAAAGTGAACATTCAATTTCCTCCTTTTTGGGAAAGCAATTTTTTTTAAAAAAGGTATCAAAAAAGAAATTTATCAGATTCCAGCCCAGATAGGATTGTAAAAAGCAAAGTCCACAAGGTAAAATAAATTAACAACATAAAGAAATCCAAAGGCTTTTACTGTAAATAGTACAAAAAATTAAAAAAGTGTACAAGAGATATAAAAAAAGTTCTCTTTTTTTTGCAAAAAATTTATGGTGGAGTGCACACGTTTTATAAAAGGTTCCTGTAAGAAAGCTTTAAAATCTGCTTTTCATATTATAGAATAGTTATTTGTTTTGTTTCATATATATGAATATTTAGGTCTAAACAAATAACGTTTAACGTAGTAAAACAATTATTTGTTTAGACCTAAATATTCATATATATGAAAAATTTTATGGAAAGCTTTTTGGATTAAAGGGATTTTTTAGTTACAAAAAAACAAATAACTACATAATAATTTTTTTTGTACTTTTTTTTAAAAAATTCCTATGGAAATTGCTATTTTCCTTACCAAAATATATAAATATATATATAAAACAACAGAGAAGATCGTTTTTATTTTACATTTAAAAGGAAAATGCCAAGTACAATATAAAGTAAATAAAATGGATAAAAGGTAAAGAATTATATACTTTAACATATAGATTATTTTTTGCTCCATCGACTGGAAAAAGATTTTGCCCCTTCCTTTATTGTATCAACGGCTGGGACTGCAGTTTCTCTTACAGTTTACCATTTCATTAATTCCACTAGAGGCCCTTTTATTGTCCTATTAGACCTTTCCGAGTGATTATCCAGAGCCCGTCGAGTATATTCGGATTTTTGTTGAACGTCTAAATGGGGATTTTGGGTAATAGCATCTGTTTGAGTCTGTAATGTGGTTTCGGCTAACGCGTCATTTTGGGCGGTATGCCCATATTTTCCTCCCTCATTCACAGCCAAAGCCATAATAACAGGCGCAGCAAATTTCCCTAATGGAATAGAACCAGGGTTTCCAATTTTGGATATAACAAAATCACGACCTAACAATTTGTAAAAATATTCTTTGGTTAACGGTATGTTAAAAACGATATATACTAATATGCTGGTCAAAGCTAAATACCAAGAGAGACAAAAACAAAAAAATCTAAAAAGAACAAGTACGGTAGAAAGATTTTCAGAATCATTAAAATTCCCGAAAAAGTTAGCAAAAAGAAAAAATACATATGTATACTTCCTGCCAAAAAATTCTAAAAGAAATAAATCGGCTTTGAAAATTATTATCGTTACTCGCTCCAAAAAGCGGAATATAGCTTTTATAATGAGTGAAAAAGTTTTGTACAAACGAAAAATCATAAACTTTAGTTTTTTTTTTTTTTGTTACATGTCTTTTTTTATTGTTTTAAATTTTTTAAAACAATAAAAAAATATTTATAAAGTATAACAAATCAAAAAAGGTATACAAAGAAAGGATAGATAAATACAATCCTGTTGCTTTTTTGCTATATATAAATTTTTTTTATACTTTTGTTTAAAGTCTTTACATTCTATTTTTACGCTAAATTTTTAGAATTAAAAGGATTTTTGTAAGATATCAAAAATTGTTCAATTTTTCCTAAAAAAGGTATGAAAATTAAAAAGTAAAGGAAAAAGTAAACCGAAGCACCTTGACCTATAAAAATATAAGGGTCTTCTACAGGTTTCAATCCTATCCAAACTAAGATTACACAGTCTGCAACAAGCAACCAAAACAATTTCTTGTGGATTGGGCGGAAAGATGAACTTCTAGTTTGAGCAGTATTAATAAAAGGTAGGGCTAACAAGGCAATAAAAACTAAAGCTATAGCTGCAACACCTCCTAATTTGTTTGGAATACTACGTAAAATGGCGTAAACCCATAAGAAATACCATTCTGGCACAATGTGTGCAGGTGTAGACATAGGGTTAGCCGGAATGTAATTATCAGGGTGACCTAAAAAGTTAGGGTAAAAATAAACAAAAACAGAGAAAAAGATTGCAAACAAAACCCAGCCTATCAAATCTTTTACGTAAAAGTATGGATAGAATGAAATTTTGTCTACTGATGAGTTAGTACCCAAAGGATTATTTGAACCATATTGGTGTAAAGCTGCAAGATGAACTATAGAAGCTCCTGCAATAATAAAAGGTAGTAAATAGTGTAAACTATAAAAACGATTTAAAGTAGCATTGTCCACAGAAAATCCTCCCCATAACCATGTTACTATACTATCTCCCACAAGAGGAATTGCACTTGCTAAACTAGTGATCACAGTAGCTCCCCAGAAGCTCATTTGCTTTTCTTTAAATTAGACGTAGAAACCGTAAAGTTTGTATTTTTCCCATATAGTATTTGAAGGGAGGGCCACGACACAAAGTTTGTATCTTTTCAAAAAATGGTTTTTTTTTTTTGAAAAGACACAAACTTTGCATTTTTTGAAACAAAAAATTTCATTTTTTGAAAAGACACATTTTATAATAGTATGTGTCCCTTTTCGAAGGGATACAAGCACAATACAAAGGTTTCACACTTAACGTCTAACTACTGTACCTCGTAACCATAAGGAAAAATTACACGAGGCCCTAGAAATAGATTTTCTATTAAAGAATCCGACTGTACATTAAGCACCATTTCAGGCACCCACCGATGAACCAGTCTGTAGCGATTGAATACACAACCGACGGTCTCTAAACAAGTGTTGTTTGGTTGACCGTTTTCATCAGTATTGCATAACTTTGTTTCGTCTTTAGACCGAAAGTATACGCAGTTTTGTTTTTTTGTATCAATTACACAAAACTGTATAATAGACATTCTATTTATAGGGATACCCAAAAAAGAAAATCATTATAAAAAGTTATACTATAATTGTAAAGTTTCTTATATTTTCAAATTCAACTTATAATACATGCAAGAAGGCATGTGCGATTTTATAACCGATGAAAGAGACAAAAGGTCACTTTTTTTAAAATAAAGAATATATTTGTGTTTATGATGTTGTATCGTAGGTTTTACACAAAATTTTTCAGAAAGTGTTTTCTGCAATAGAATAGTTTCTGAAAGAAGAAAGCTTTCAGTAGATATTTTCATACCACTTCCACTATTTCCACCATCGTCCATCACCCAAATAGCTAAGGCCTGTTCGGTTAAAAAGTTTTCAATGTCTTTTGGTATCACCTTTTTTTGTTTGTTGTAAAATGAATCGTAAACAAAATTCAAGGAAGAAAAAGAAAAAGTGTTAAATTTTATCGAGAAATATAGGTTGTTATTTTTTCCAATCTGTTTTTTGACAACAGGCTTTGTTCTTGAAGAATAACCTTTTTCTGCAAAAAATTTATGCAACCAAAACACGTACTCATAGTTTCTGCTCCTCAGATGTATTTGGAACCTCGTACTGTTGTTTCTTTTTTCTGCATGGCCATTCCCTAGTAAAGTACCAACTAAAACGGACAATACATCAACGTTATGAGGCCCGATTCTTTGATGAGCGGAAAGTTGTTGAGTATAGAAATTTCTTTTAAAAAAAAACATAATATGGAAATATTCAGGTTCTTTATCTATTTATTATAAGAAGAGAGAATACAAAATGAAACGATACAACCATTTAGGGCCAAACATAAAACCCCAAGGTAGAACGTAACCAATAAATGCTGTTAAAATCATTAAAAGTAGAATAACTACTCCAACACACCATACCAATTCACGAGGACTTGAGTAACTTCCATAATATAAATTACGAAAAATGTGCAGATAAACTACAATGAAAAACATACTTGCTCCATTGGCATGCATGTAACGTAAAAGCCAGCCTCCTTCCACATCACGCATAATATGTTCTACGCTTAGAAAAGCAAGATCTACGTGTGGAGTGTAGTGCATAGCTAAGAAAATACCTGTACCTATTTGAAGCATTAAACTAAGACCTGCCAGGCTACCAAAACTCCACATATAATTTAAATTACTTGGAGTGGGATAGTCTATAAGATGATCGTTTATTACAGATAATGCAGGTTGTTTTACTATTGATAACCTTTTCATATTTGTTATATTATATCTATTTTTTACATGTCTTTAAACCTTCTTTGTAGTTTTTGTTTATACAAAAAATTTAAAGAACAGCAAATGAATGTAAACTCTATATATATATATATTTTGTTTGAAAATTCAAAGAACAACAATAATGATTTCTTAAAAAATAATAATTATTTGTTACAGAAAGGGATACTTGGTATCTTTTTGTGAACAATTTATATAATATCTCTCTAGATAAGGAACAAACCTTTGTCCATTCCTTTTCTTGTTTATATTTTTTTGTATGATAAAAGCCTTCTTTCAAAAATATAATAGATATATACAAATAGTATGAAAAAATATAAAACTATTAACCCTTTATAAGATTAATAAACTCTACTGCTATTGTACCACGTACACGATAGTAAATCACAAGTAAAGCTAAACCAATAGCCGATTCAGCTGCCGCAACAGTAAGCACAAATAAAGCAAATAATTGTCCAATTAAATCGTCTAGATAAACAGAGAACAAGAGAAAATTTAAGTTTACGGCAAGAAGCATAAGTTCAATAGACATTAACATTATAATTATATTTTTTCTATTCAGAAAGATGCCCCAGATACCGAGTAGGAATAAAATCGTTGAAACTGCAAGATACTTTACTAAGTCCATAAAGATATATAATTTATTATAAAGAAAAAGAAAAGGAAGAGATAGAAGGAAAGTTTTCCAAAGGTTAATAGTATTTGAAAAGACACATTTTCAAAAAATTTATTTGAAGGGAGGGCCACGACACAAAGTTTCAAATAAATTTTTTGAAAAGATACACTTTTGAAACAAAAAAATTTAAAAGTGTGTCTTTTCAAAAAATTTATTTGAAAAGATACACTTTTAAATTTTTTTGAAAAGATACAAACCATTTTTTGAAAAGATACAACCTTTCAGAAAAGGGGCAGTTTTCTTGTATCCTAACCTGGTATCCCTTCCCTGCCCCTTTTCGAAGGGATACAAGAAAAGGGGTGAAAAGGAATATATACATCAATTTTTGTCAGGAAAAAGAAGAGATACAAGGACAGTACTAAAAAAAAAGATATATAAATATATAAGTATAATAAGGATTTCTTTATTATGGAGGTTATATCTTCTAAATATATGAAAAAGAAGAGTAAACAAGGTTTCCCTTATAAAAGCGTTTTTATATCTCTTACAGGAAAGGGATACAAAGAGTATTCCTATATAAAGTATAAAATAGTCTAAATAACTTTATAAAGATATAATATATATAAAGATTATCCGATTTTTCCAACGGTTTTACCAAATTCTCTAGTGTTTTGTTCAAACACTTGCTGACGCTTTACATACACGCCTTTGTGCATAGTTAAAACAATTGCCCCAATCATAGCTACAAGCAATATTAAACTTGCGATTATGAAAAAATAAAAATAATAAGTGTAAAGCAATAATCCTACGCTTTCAATATTAGTCACGCTTTCAATAAGAGAAGAATACTGCACAAAACCCCCACTTAAAAAAAAAGAATCGGAATGTGAAACTAGGGGGATAAGGTCATTGTCAACAATTAAAAAGATCTCAAATAAGAAAAGGATTCCTAATAGGCCGCCTATTGGTAAATAACGTAGTCTTTTTTCATTGATCTCTGCTAATTTTATATTTAACATCATTACAACGAAAAGGAAAAGTACAGCAATAGCTCCTACATAAACTACTAAAAAGATCATGGCAAAAAAGTCCAAACCCAGCAAAATCAACAATCCTGCAACGTTAAAAAAAACCAAAATTAAGAAAAGAACGGAATGGACTGGATTACGTGCTTGTATTACCATTACACCTGAAACCAAAGCAAGACTAGCAAAAAAATAAAAAAGAGAATTCATAAAATATAATGATATTTTTTATAATGTAATGTATGTGATTGTTCATTTCTTTTTGTTTATCCATTCCTTTTTTGAAGGGATACAAGCAAAAGGGATGGATACAAGGACAGTACCAAAAAAATGTATACAAAAAAATATATACAAAAAGAAGGAGACTATAAACAAAAAAGAGTAAAGAATATATAGAACTTTATAAAACAAACTTTTGGCCAGAAAGCCTTCACAGATTTGCATAACTGGGACAGGCAGGATTCGAACCTACGTAGAACGAATTCAACAGATTTACAATCTGTCGCCTTTAACCACTCAGCCACTCTCCCATAGCAATATTATATTGTTAGTTTTTTGTTCTCGATTAATTATAAAGAAGGTTTTGCCTTGTATCCATCCCTTTTCTTGTATCCCTTCCTGGTATCCCTTCCCTGCCCCTTTTCAAAGAAAAGGGGTGAAAAGGAAGGTTTTCCGTAGGAAAACTTTGTTTCCCTTGGAAAAGTTTGTATCTTTTCAAAAATACTATTTGAAAGGTTGTATCTTTTCAAATACTATTTTAGAAGGGAGGGACACGACACAAGGTTTTCGGCACCTGGTATCCCTTCCCTGCCCCTTTTCTGGGAAAAGGGGTGAAAAGGAAGGTTTTCCTAACAAAAATGGTATTTTTGTTTTGGTTTTCCGAAGGAAAACTTGTGTCCCTTCAAAAACTACGTTTTTGTTAGAAAACTTGTGTCCCTTCCTTTTCTACGGGACAGGTATGGACACAAGTTTTCTAACCTGGTATCCCTTCCCTGCCCCTTTTCTGGTAAAAGGGGTGAAAAGGAAGGTACACAAGTTTTCTAACCTGGTATCCCTTCCCAAAGTTTTTGAAGGGAGGGCCACGACACAAGTTTTCCTTTGGAAAACCTAAACCTTGTATCTTTTCAAAAAATGGTTGACAAAAAAAAACCTTTTTGAAACAAAAAATGGTTTTTTTTTTTTGTCACCTTTGCATTTTTTGTTTGTGTCGTGGCCCTACCTTCAAATACCATTTTTGTTAGGAAAAGGTTCACTTTTCTTGGGACAGGAAGGAATAGATCAGAAAAGCAAAAAATACAAGGATACGAGAAAGAACAACAAATCAATGTGATAATCCTTCTTGTATAGTTTATCCACATTTTTTATTTTTTGAAAATTTCGAAAGATTTTTACGGACTTTCAAATATTATCCGTACCTTTTTTTTAACGGTCTACTTCCCCAAATACAATATCTTGTGTACCAATAATAGTTACAACGTCTGCTAACATATGATTGCGTGCCATAAAATCCAAACCTTGTAAATGAGCAAAGCCTGGGGCTCTTATTTTACAACGGTAAGGACGATTTGTACCATTACTAACTAAGTAAACACCAAATTCTCCTTTAGGTGCTTCTACCGCAGTGTAAGTTTCTCCACTAGGTACTGCAAAGCCTTCAGTATATAATTTAAAATGGTGTATCAAAGATTCCATAGATTGCTTCATTTGGGAACGTGAAGGGGGTGTTATCTTTCTGTCATCAGATTTTATCATACCGTTTGGTATTTCGTTGATAGCCTGAGTTATAATTCGAATACTTTGACGCATCTCTTCTATACGTATTAAGTAACGATCATAGCAGTCTCCTTTTCTTCCTACTGGCACATCGAATTCCATTTTATCATAAACGTCATAAGGTTGCGTTTTTCTTAAATCCCAACTTATACCAGAACCACGAGCCATTACACCTGAAAAACCCCAATCCATTGCTTGATCTGCTGTTACTACACCGATGTCTACAAGTCTTTGTTTCCATATACGGTTATTTGTCAACATCTCTTCCATCTCATCAATACGAGACGCAAATTGTTGGGCAAATTTATAAATATCTTCACACAGTCCAACAGGCAGGTCTTGTGCAACACCTCCAGGGCGTATATAAGCTGCATGCATACGAGCACCAGACACTCTTTCATAGAATTCCATAAGCTTTTCACGTTCTTCAAAACCCCACAAGAATGGAGTCAACGCTCCTACGTCCATTGCATGGCATGTAACCGCTAATAGGTGATTTAGGATACGTGTAATTTCAGAAAAGATAACTCTAATATACTGTGCACGAAGTGGTACTTGGCAATTTAGTAGTTTTTCAACAGCTAAAGAGTAAGCGTGCTCTTGACACATCATAGACACATAATCTAAACGATCAAAATAAGGTAACGCTTGTAAATAAGTTTTATATTCGATTAACTTTTCAGTACCTCTATGAAGTAACCCGATGTGTGGGTCAGCTCTTTGCACTACTTCCCCGTTCATCTCCAAAACTAATCGCAGAACACCATGCGCAGCGGGGTGTTGAGGACCAAAATTAATAGTAAAGTTTTTAACTTTCTTTTGAGTTATTGCTTTTTCTATAGCCATATATATCTTTGTTTTTTATGTTTTTGTTATCTCTAATACAAATCTTTACAACTCTTTACAAACAAAAAAATGTTTGTAAAGAATTGTAAACTTTCTATAAATCTTCTTTCGCGACATTATCTTTATAGAAACCTTTCAGAAGATCTATCAAAAAAGATTTTTCATTAACCGATCAATATTTGCTTTTCCCTCTTGTGGAGAGATCTTATCTACGAAAGAAGGGATACTATGTGCCTTAATTGTGTGGATTTTGTATATTTTATATTTTCTATATTTCTCTAAATATAGATTTTTATTTTTTCATTATCTGCTTCTTTTTATTCCTTTTTTTATAGTATCCATTGTTGATTCCTTTTCTTGTATCCTAACCTGTCCCTTCGAAAAGGAAGGTTTTCGGCACCTTTTCTACGGTTTTCCGGAACTTTTCCAAAACTTTTCCTAACAAAAATGGTATTTGAAGGGAGGGCCACGACACAAACAAAAAGTGTCTTTTCAAAAAAAAAAAACCATTTTTTGTTTGTGTCGTGGCCCTCCCTTCAAAAAGGTTTTTTTTGTCAACCATTTTTTGAAAAGATACAAACTTTGCATTTTTTGTTTCAAATACCATTTTTGTTAGGAAAACCTTTGGAAAACGTTGTTTCCCTTGGAAAACCTTTGGAAAAGTTCCGGAAAACCTAAACCTTGTATCTTTTCAAAAAATGCAAAGCTTGTGTCTTTTCAAAAAAAAAAACCATTTTTTGTTTGTGTCGTGGCCCTCCCTTCAAATACCATTTTTGTTAGGAAAACCTTCCTTTTCTAAGAAAAGGGATGGATAGATCAGAAAAGGTTCCCTTGTTTTGTTAAAAAAACAAAACATAATACAGATTCACGAAAGAATAAATAGGAGAAAAAGGTATGGACACGTATCCCTTTAAAAACAAACAAAAAAATATATAGAACGTTTTTTATGTTTTTTTATCGTATACACTTTTTTATGACGAGACACCGCTTACATTTTATTGAGAGTATGTAGAAGAGAGCAGAAACTTTGTTTCCCGTATCGTTCATAGAAAAATTATACAAAAAGTTTTAACTCCAATCAAGTGCTCCTTTACGCCATTCGTAGACAAAGCCAATTGTTAATATAGCCAAGAATGCCATCATTGACCAAAAGCCAAAAAAGCCTACTTTGTTTAAAGTCAAAGCCCAGGGAAACAAAAATGTTACTTCTAGATCAAATATGATGAAAAGAATAGCTACTAAATAAAATTGCACATCAAACCTGCTTCTTGCATCGTCAAAAGGATCAAAGCCGCATTCGTAAGCTGAAATCTTTTCTGGGTCTGCTTTACGTGTAGCAAATACAAAGGACAATCCTAAAATAATTAGTGCCAAAGATAGACCAATTATAAAATATATAAAAACTGAAACGTATTCAACCATTTTTTTTTTTGTAATTATTTTTTTTTTGTAAAAGATAGCAAACTCTATCTTTTGTATATGCTTTTGCTATGCTTTTATTTTCCATCTTCTGCACGCAAACAAAACAAAATATATACTTTTTTAGTTTATGTTAGTGCAAAAGAAAGATCTCAAATTCTTACATATATATACGCCTTATACAATAAGTGATATTACAAATAACAATATTATCATAATGCTGGTATAAAAATACATAAAGAATGAACGAATAGCAAAGACAAAAACTGAAGTATCCATCCCTTTTCTTGTATCCCTTCCTTTTCACCTCTTTTCCCAGAAAAGGGGCAGGGAAGGGATACCAGGTATGGACACAAGTTTTCTAACAAAAACAAAAAAAACCATTTTTTGTTTGTGTCGTGGCCCTCCCTTCAAAAAGGTTTTTTTTTGTCAACCATTTTTTGAAAAGATACTTTTTGTTTGTGTCGTGGCCCTCCCTTCAAATACCATTTTTGTTAGGAAAAGTTTTGGAAAAGTTGGTTACTACTGATAACATATCCAAACCTTAACTCCAATCAAGCCAAATCTAGTATAAGCACTTCTGCATGCAAAATCTATTTTAGAAGAAAAAACTCCCAATGAAGTTTGCCCTATTTTTGCAGATTGAGTTTTAGATCGTTGAGCCTTCTTTGAACGTCCTCCAACACGTCCTGAACAGGTAATACGTATTCCTTTAATACGCTTATAACGCGGAATCTCTCTTAAAATTTGAGTTTTAATTCTACGAAAAGGCACTTTGCGCTCCAAATAGTGAATAATCTCTTGAACTAAAAAAAGGGCACTTTGTTTTTCCGTTAAAGCTCTGAAAAAGTTTATATTGAAAAAAGTATTTACAGAATTATAAAGAAAAGATTCCAAGTGTGATTTAAAAGAAGGCTTTGAAGAATAAAGACCAGACAGAAAGTGTTTGTGATTTATTGTCCTTTTAAAAGATACTCTTTTTGTTTTTTGTAAGGGAAAGGATACAGACCTACCTTTTGCTGTAAAATCAGTGACTTTTGTGGGATTTTTTTCGTATCTCTTCAAAAAAATCAGAAACATATACAAAGAAGAGAAAGTGTGTGCGTCTTCTTGATTGTCTCTTATTTTATTTTGCAGAAATTTGCAATAGAATTGTGCATATAAATAACGAACAAAAAAGCGCTCAATAGCCCATTTTTCATGGTTGCGCATAGCGCAACAATTATCTCCCGAAGGGAGATCATGTATATCTCTTTTTTCTACCTGACTGTAATTTCTTGAATTTACAACAAATTCTAAAAGTTTACCATTTATATTGTTCTCTGTATTTGTTTTAAAACTTGTAGGCAAAAAGAAAGGATTAAATTTATTATTTGCTTCTCCCAAACAATAATGAATAGAAGTTTTATTTGTGTGAGAAGGGGTATAAGGGATAGAAGGCTTTTTTTGTTGAAAAGTCAGAATTTGATCAGAAAAAGGGGGACGAGGATGATCTTTATTTTTTTTATATTCATTGGAAAGTGCAACACCTTTTTTGTGAATTTCACTATAACTGGTTCGCTTTTCTTCTATTCCTTGTATTCCTTGTATTCCTTGTATTCCTTGTATTCCTTGTATTCCTTGTATTCCTTGTATTCCTTGTATTCCTTGTATTCCTTGTATTCCTTGTTGTGCAAGGGGAAAAGAGCAACTTTTTTTATCAGTCCAATACTTTTGTTCTGGAAAACAAAAAACAGAGTATTTATTTTTCTCGGCAAAAGTTTTTGTTTTCTTTTCTTTAAAATTCTGTAATTGAAATCTAATATTTTTTTTTTGTCGATAAAATGTAGGATTATGATAAAATAAATTTATGTTAGTTTTTTTGGGAAGATTTTCAATAGAAACTCGACCCTCTGGATAAGTTATTTGGTTTAGAACAACCTTTAAATAATTTTTAATTTTTAAATCTTGCAAGAATAAGTCAGTATAATTATAATCATCATACCAACAAGAATCAAAATGTCTATTTGTTTTTTCTAATCGTAAAGAGATAGGATTCACTTTTTGACCCATAATAGAGTGTATTTTTTTTATTTTTATTTCAAAGAAGGGTATAAATAAACCAGAAACTATGTATCAATCCCTTTTCACCCCTTTTCTTGTATCCCTTCGAAAAGGGGTGAAAAGGGATTGATACAAGAAAACCTTCTCAAACAATTTATAAAAAACTTTTCTCTAAATACTCTATACTGTAAATATCTAAAGCTTTGTACCGTTTGTTTGTTTCAGAAGATATACATAGTTTATGGTTTATTTGGGTCCTTCTTTTTTTGTTTGTTATTGATTTGTGACTAAATCAAACAAGTTATATCTTTCCAATTATTGCTGTTGGTAGTGTCCTTTCAAAAACCTTCCTTGTATTTCTTCCTGTCCCAAAGAAAAGGAAAGGATACGAGGGTTCTTGTATCCATCCCTTTTCTTGTATCCTAACAAAAACTTTGTATCTTTTCAAAAATAGTATTTGAAGGGAGGGCCACGACACAAACAAAAAGTATCTTTTCAAAAAAAAAAACTATTTTGAAACAAAAAATGCAAAGTTTGTATCTTTTCAAAAAATGGTTGACAAAAAAAACCTTTTTGAAACAAAAAATGCAAACAAAAAAAGGTTTTTTTTTGTCAACCATTTTTTGAAAAGATACAAACTTTGCATTTTTTGTTTGTGTCGTGGCCCTCCCTTCAAAAAGGTTTTTTTTGTCAACCATTTTTTGAAAAGATACAAGGTTACAGTTTTTGTAAGTTTTCTAACCTGGTATCCCTTCCCTGCCCCTTTTCTGGGAAAAGGGGTGAAAAGGAAGGTTTTCCGGAGGAAAACTTACAAAAACGTAGTTTTTGTTAGAAAACTTACAAAAACGTAGTTTTTGTTAGAAAACTTACAAAAACGTAGTTTTTGTTAGAAAACTTACAAAAACGTAGTTTTTGTTAGAAAACTTA
>JAABUU010000670.1_pt1 | contig 72942 bp, 57 predicted proteins | sample 5559301 | NCBI WGS metagenome assembly JAABUU01 (sample SAMN10711884, study PRJNA513360) | rock metagenome | isolation source: Antarctica rocks | place: Antarctica: Victoria Land, Richard Nunatak white
CGCACGGACAATCGAGGCCACATGGCGATCCATCGGCAACGTGCTAAGCCGCTTCACACCAGACGAGTGCAAACGCTACCTCAAACACGCCGGATATAGGTCAACCTAAACCAATCATGCTCTAGCCCCGCAACACCATCTCGGCCACCCGCTCGGCCATCTGCTCCGCCGTCGCCTCGGTCGTCCTGAGGTGGATGTCCGGCGTCAGCGGCGCCTCGTACGGCGCGCTGATGCCGGTGAAGTTCGGGATCAGCCCGGCCTTCGCCTTCGCATACAACCCCTTCGGATCGCGTTCAGCGCACAACTCGATCGGCGTGTCCACGAACACCTCGATGAACTCGCCCGCCGGCAGCCTGGCGCGGGCGGCGTCGCGTTCGGTGCGGTACGGCGAGATGAACGAGACGATCACGATCAGGCCGGCGTCGGCCATCAGCGCCGCCACCTCGCTGACCCGGCGGATGTTCTCGACCCGGTCGGCCTCGCTGAAACCGAGGTCGCGGTTCAGCCCATGGCGCACGTTGTCGCCGTCCAGCACGTAGGTGTGCCGCCCCAGCGCGTGCAGCTTGCGTTCGAGCAGGTTGGCGATGGTGGATTTGCCCGACCCGGACAGGCCGGTGAACCACACCACCGCCGGGCGCTGGCCCTTGATCGCGGCGCGGGCGTGGCGGTCGGTCTCGATCTCCTGCCAGACCACGTTGGCGGCGCGCATCAATGCGAAGTCGATCATGCCGACGCCCACCGTGGCGTTGCTCTGCCGGTCGATGATGATGAAGCCGCCGAGGTCGCGCGACTGCGGGTACGGCATCCAGGCCACTGGCGCCGACAACGAGATCTGCACCTTCGCCACGTCGTTCAACGCCAGCGAGTGCGCCGGCAGCTTCTGGCGCGTGTTGACGTCGATGCGGTGGCGGATGCGGGTGACGCTGCCGGCCACCGTCCGCGTGCCGAGCTTGAACAGGTAGCTGCGCCCCGGCATCATCTCGGCGTCCGCCAGCCACACCAGATGCGCCGCGAACTGGTCGGATTGCTCCAGCGGCGCGGCCTGCGCCGCCAGCACGTCGCCGCGCGAGACGTCGATCTCGTGGTCCAGCGTCACCGTCACGGCATCGCCGGCATCGGCTTCGGCCAGGTCGCCGCCGAAGGTCACGATGCGGGCGACGCGCGCGGTCTGGCCCGAGCCGGAGGCGGTCACCGCGTCGCCGACCCGCACCCGGCCGCTGGCGATGGTGCCGGCATAGCCGCGGAAATCGGCGTCGGGACGCGACACCCATTGCACCGGAAAGCGCCATGGCCCCTCCAGCGCCGGATCGCCGGCATCCATCGTCTCGAGATGGCCGAGCAGCGTCGGGCCGTCGTACCAGGGCATGAGGTCGGCGGCCGCGCGCGCCACGTTGTCGCCGTGCCTGGCGGCCATCGGGATCGCGGTCACGTCGCGGAACCCGGCGGTCGCCACCGCCTCGCGGTAGGCCGCCACGATGTCGTCGAACGCCGCCTGCGCGTAGCCGACCAGATCCATCTTGTTCACCGCCAGCACGATGTGGCGAATGCCCATCAGGCTGGCGATGAACGAGTGCCGGCGGGTCTGCACCAGCACGCCGCGGCGGGCATCGACCAGCATGATCGCCACCTCCGAGGTCGAGGCGGCGGTGGCCATGTTGCGGGTGTACTGCTCGTGCCCCGGCGTGTCGGCGATGATGAAGCGCCGGCGCGGCGTGCTGGCGAAGCGGTAGGCGACGTCGATGGTGATGCCCTGCTCGCGCTCCGCCTCCAGACCATCGACCAGCAACGCGAGATCCACGGCCTCGCCGGTGGTGCCGTGACGGCGGCTGTCGTGCGTCGCCTGCGCCAGTTGGTCGCTGGCGACGGTCTGGGTGTCGTGCAGCAGGCGGCGGATCAGCGTCGACTTGCCGTCATCGACGCTGCCGCAGGTCATCACCCGCAGCAGGTCCATGTTGCCGCCCGCTGCGACGACCGTGGCGGCGAGGTCGAGCGGCATCAGAAATATCCCTCGCGCTTCTTGCGTTCCATGCTGGCCGCCTCGTCGCGGTCGATCAGCCGGCCGCCACGCTCGCTCTCGCGCGCCGCCAGCGTCTCGGCCACGATCTCCGGCAGCGTGGCGGCGGTGCTCTCCATCGCCCCGGTCAGCGGGTAGCAGCCCAGCGAGCGGAACCGCACCATGCGCGTCTGCGCCATCTCGCCCGGCCGCATCCGCATCCGCTCGTCATGCACCGCGATCAGGCTGCCGTCGCGCTCCACCACCTCGCGCGGGGCCGCGTAGTACAGCGGCACGATGGGGATGTCCTCGGCCATGATGTAGGTCCACACGTCGGCCTCGGTCCAGTTCGACAGCGGGAACACGCGCACGCTCTCGCCCTCGTTCACCCGGCCGTTGTACAGGTGCCAGAACTCCGGCCGCTGGTTCTTCGGGTCCCAGGCGTGCGCGGCGGAGCGGACGCTGAACACGCGCTCCTTGGCGCGCGACTTCTCCTCGTCGCGCCGCGCGCCGCCGAACGCCGCGTCGAAGCCATGCGCCGTCAGCGCCTGCTTCAGCGCCTCGGTCTTCATGACCTGTGTGTAGTAGCTCGATCCGTGGTCGAACGGGTTGACATGGGCCGCCACCCCGTCGGGGTTGGTGTGAACGATCAGTTCCAGCCCGAGTTCGCGCACGACGCGCTCGCGGTGGGCGATCATCTCGCGGAACTTCCAGCCGGTGTCGATGTGCAGCAGCGGGAACGGCAGCCGGCCGGGGAAGAACGCCTTCTGCATCAGGCGCAGCAGCACCGAGCTGTCCTTGCCGATCGAATACAGGAACACCGGCTTGCGGCACTCGGCGGCAACCTCGCGGATGATGTGGATGCTCTCGGCTTCGAGGCGCTGCAGATATGAACTCATGCGGCGCATATGGCGCACCGCACCCGCGCCGTCGATCCCCAGTTGGCGATATGCAGCATCGGCGGTGGCGCAGGCGGCGGTTCCTTCATAGAACGGGCCGATGAAGTTATCGCTGCATACGCTCGGCATGGCCTGGAACGCGGTCGCCACCCCAATCGACGTGGCCATCGCCATCATCATCAGCGCCCATGTGCTGCTGACCAAGCGCGACATCGGCTCGGCGATCGGCTGGATCGGCCTTGCGTGCGTGGCGCCGGTCTGGGGCGCCGTGCTGTATTTCGTGTTCGGCATCAACCGGGTGGAGCGCCGCGCCCGGAAGCTGCGGCGCGGGCGGCCCCACGACGAGCGCGAGACGCGCGCGCCGGCGGCCGACATTCCCGAGCATTTCAGGCCGATGGAGCGCGCCACGCGGCGCATCACCAGCCGCACCGCCAGTGCCGGCAACTCGTTCGCCATGCTGGAGAACGGCGATGCGGCATATCCCGCGATGCTGGCCGCCATCGCTGGGGCGCGCACCAGCGTGGCCCTGTCGAGCTACATCATGCGGGCGGACGAGGCCGGCGAGCCGTTCATCGCCGCCCTCGCCGCCGCCCATGCCCGCGGCGTGCAGGTCCGGGTGCTGGTCGACGGCATCGGCAGCGGCTACTTCAACTCGCCGGCGTACCGGGCGCTGTGCCAGCACGGCGTGCCGGCGGCGCGGTTCCTGCACTCGCCGCTGCCGTGGCGGATGCCGTTCCTGAACCTGCGCACGCACAAGAAGATCCTCGTGGTGGACGGCTGCATCGGCTTCACCGGCGGCATGAACATCGCCCACCAGAACCAGGTGGCGCAAAACCCGCCGGACCCGGTGCGCGACACGCATTTCCGCGTCGACGGCCCGGTGGTCGAGCAACTGGCCGAGGCGTTCGCGCGCGACTGGTCGTTCATCACCGACGAGGATCTCGACGGCGACGCCTGGTTTCCCGGCGTGCAGGAGGTCGGCTCGAAGCGGGACAAGCCGCCGGTGGCGCGGGTCGTCACCTCCGGCCCGGACGGGGACATCGAGAAGATCGAGTTCGTCATGCTGGAGGCGATCGGCTGCGCGCGGCGACGCATCCGCCTGATGACGCCGTATTTCCTGCCCAGCGAGCGGCTGATCACGGCGTTGGCGATGGCGTCGATCCGTGGCATCGAGGTCGATGTCGTGGTGCCGCGGAAAAGCGACCACATGCTGGTGGACTGGTCGCTGTTCGCCCATGTCGGCCCGCTGCTGAAGGACGGCGTGCGCATCTGGCGCAACCCGCAGCCGTTCGAGCACACCAAGCTGCTGGTGGTGGACTCCGAGTGGTGCATGATCGGCAGCGCCAACTGGGACATGCGCAGCCTGCGGCTCAACTTCGAGCTGAACATCGAGGTCTACGATCCCGACCTGGCCGCCGAGCTGGAGGCCATCATGGCGGCGCGGATGCGCACCCGCCTGACCGACCGCGACCTTACTTCGCGGCCGCTCCCGATACGGCTGCGCGACGCCGCGACCCGATTGCTCGTACCCTATCTCTGAACGTCGCGCGCGGCGCATGGGGGCCGGCAAACGACAGATGCACGACGATCGGGCGATGGTCCGACCGGCCGCGCGGCAGCACGCCGCAGTCGCGGCAAACCAACCCGCGCACCATGCAGCGGTCTAGCCGCACCGGCAGCATGTCGACGATGTGGAAGGTCGGCCGGCGCGGGCCGGCGTCGCGGAAGCCGGGCAGCATCACCGGCCCCACCAGGTTGAAGTCGCCCAGCACGGCGGCATGGGGCGGCAGCACCTTGGCCAGCCGGCGCAACTGCCGCCGGTTCAGCAACTGGCCATGCGACAGATGCACGTTGGCGATGGCGTAGTCGCCGCAGTCGAGAATTTGGCATACGCGGTCCACCAGGCTGCCGGCGGGCAGCGTCAGCACCATCGGCGGGTGCGCCCACGGCGTCGGGCTCCACATCGCCGGCCCGTGCGAGCGCCCGGGCATCGGCGCGCGCGAGAAGGTGCCGCCGACCCTGGCGCACAGGCCCTCGACCTGCAGCGTCGCCTCCTGCATCAGCAGCAGGTCCGGCCGCTCCTGCTCGATCAGGTCCACGATGTCGTCGAGCGAGGCGCCGATCGCCCGCAGCAGGTTCCAGCTGATGACCTTACGCGGCGGCCTGTCTTGTATCGGGAGCCCTGGCATCGGGAGCTTTCATCGCGGCGGTTCGCGCCAACCTACAATGCCGGCGGCCGAACCGCGCAATGGCTATATCAATGTCCCAGATGCTGGCCGAAGAAGCCGGCGATCTCGTCGAACGCCACCTTGGTCTCCGGCACGCGGTCGTCGAACTGGTATTGCGCGTGCGACTGGCCCTCGTACACCTCCAGTTGCGCCTCGACCCCGGCCTCGCGCAGCTTGCGGTGAACGCGCACCGTGTTGCTCAGCAGCAGGTCGCGGGTGCCGGTGGTGAGGATCGCCGGCGGGAAGCCCTTCATGTCGCCATACACCGGCGACAGCAGCGGATCGTGCAGGTCGTGGCCCTGGGCATAGACCACCGTCGCCGCGTCGCAGAAGCCGTCGCGCGACACCAGCACGTTGTCCACCTTCTCGTTGGTGTAGAACGAGTCGCCGGTCTTGGTGACATCGGACATCGGCGTGCCCGGCGCGATGGCGCCCGGCATCGGCAGGCCCAGTTGCTTGGCCCGCAGCACCATCTCGAGCGTCAGCGCGCCGCCGGCGGAGGTGCCGAAGAAGGCGATGTTCTTCGGCTGGGTGGTCTTCAGCGCCGCCTTGTAAACGGTGACGGCGTCGTCCAGCGCCGCCGGGAAATACGCCTCGGGCGGCATCCGGTAGTCCACCGAGATGACCTTGTAGTGCCCGAAACCGGCCATCATGATCGCCTCGGTGGCGCCGGACTCGCCGGGAAACAGCACGTAGCAGCCGCCGTGGACGTGGATGAGCAGCTTGTCCCGGTTCTCCGGCGGCACGGTGTCGGGCGTCACCATCGTGACCCGGACCCCGTCCATCGTCTGCGGGTCGAGCTTCACGTGCATCCGGTCCAGCATGGCGGGAATGGTCTTCACCACGGTCGCCGCCTGCTTGTCGGCGGCGGCGCGCCACTCGGCGCCGGTCGTCCACAGCTTGTTCCAGTCCGGGTTGAGCGGGGCGGCGATGAACTGCCGCATCTGCGGGCTGACGTCGCCCGGCACCGGGATGCTTCGGGCCGGCACGTCGCGCGGCGCCAGGGTCTGGGCGCTGGCCGCCACGGGTGCGGCGACCAGGGTCGCAAGGGTGAGCAGGGTGAGCCGGTTCGGCCTCATTGGACGCCTCCTTGTTGCAGCTACTTCGACGGCACGTATTTCCGCCAGTTGTGCTCCTCCTTGAAGCCGAGCACCTCGCGGGCCTTGCGGTTCGACAGGATCGTCTCGTACTCGCCCATCTCGCGCCTGACCGGGACGTTGGGGTAGTAACGCCGGATCAGCTCCGCCGTCGGCAGGTCCGACGAGCAATCGTCCTGCGCCGCGTTGAACACCTGGAAGCCAAGCCCGTCCTTCTCGACCGCGAGGGCCACGATCTGGCCCAGGTCGCGCGCGTCGATGTAGCTCCAGGCGATCTTCTTGCGGAAGTCGGGCTTGGCGAAGTAGCCGGGGAAGCTGGCGTATTCGTGCGGCTCGACGACGTTGCCGATGCGGATGGCGTAGATGTCGGCGCCGCTCTTGAGGTGGAAGGCGCGGGCGGTCCGTTCGTTGCAGATCTTCGACAGGGCGTAGCTGTCCATCGGATCGACCGGATAGTCCTCGTCGAGCGGGAAATACTCGAACTCGCGCGGCGTGTTGGCGAACACCACGCCGTAGGTGGTCTCCGACGACGCCACGATCACCTTCTTGATGCCGAGCTTGGTCGCCGCCTCGACGACGTTGTAGGTGCCCATGGTGTTGATGCGGAACAGCTCGTTGTCGGGCACGATCATGATCCGCGGGATGGCGGCGAAATGCACCACGGCATCGACCGGCTGCGGCCGCAGGTCGGGGTCGAACTCGTGCAGGCCCATGTAGCTGGACAGCGCGTTGAACACCTGCCCGCTGTCGGTGATGTCGGTGATGAGCGTGCGCACCTTCGGGTGGTCGAGCGGCTTGGTGTCGAGGTTCAGCACCTCGTAGCCCTGCTCCACGAGGTATTGCACGACGTGCCGCCCGGCCTTGCCGCTGCCGCCGGTGAACATGATCCGCTTGGCCATGGCTGTGCTCCTGGTCGTTGAGGTGCTGAACGCGGCGGCAGCCGGATGGTCGCCTTACGTCGAGGCGGCCTTTTCCATTCCGGGCAATTCGAGGCCGGTGATCTGGGCGATCAGCCGCGCCACCGAGGCGTCGTCGTCGCGGCCCATGCCGGCGGCGGCGGTCATCAGGAACATCTGCAGCGCGCTGGCGGCGATCGGCATGGGAAACCTGTTCTGCCGCCCGATGTCGCTGACGATGCCGAGATCCTTGGTGAAGATGTCCACCGCGCTGCGCGGCGCGTAGTCGCCCTCCAGCACGTGCGGAATGCGGTTCTCGAACATCCACGAGTTGCCGGCCGAGGCGGTGATGACCTCGTAGACGCGGGCGAGGTCGAGGTCGAGGCGCTTGGCCAGGGTGATCGCCTCGCACGCCGCGGCGATATGCACGCCGGCCAGCAACTGGTTCACGATCTTGAACGAAGCGCCAATGCCGGCCTCGTCGCCCAATTCGTACACCGTGCGGGCCACCGCATCCAGCACCGGGCGCGCCCGCGCGAACGCCTCTTTGCTGCCCGATGCCATGAAGGTGAGCGCGCCCTCGGCCGCCCGCGTGGCACCGCCGCTCATCGGCGCGTCGAGGTAGTGGACGCCGGCGGCCGCACATTGCGCCGCCAGCCCGCGCGCCTCCTGCGGCGACATGGTGGCCGACGACACCACCACGCCGCCGGGCGCCATCGCCGCCACCGCGCCGTCCGGCCCGAACAGCACCGCCGCCGTCTGCGCCGCGTTCACCACCACGACCAGCACCACGCCGGCGCCGCGCGCCGCCTCCGCCGGGTTCGCGGCACCTCGCCCGCCAGCGTCCCGCAGCCGGGTCACCGTCTCGGGGTTGACGTCGCAGCCGGCGACCTGTGCCCCGGCGCGCAGCAGCGACTGCGCCATGCCCAATCCCATGGACCCCAGCCCGATCACCGCAACTGCCTCGGCCAACATCGACGATCCCCCGCGCTTTGCGGCGCAAACCAGCACCCGGCGGTGGCGCTGTCACGCGAAAACTGTCAGCCGCGCGTCGTGCCGGAGATGGCCCGCCACACCCGCTCCGGCGTCAGCGGCATGTCGATGTGGGCGATGCCGAGCGCGTCGGCCACCGCGCCCACCACCGCCTGCGGCGCCGCGATGGCCCCCGCCTGCCCCGCGCCCTTCACGCCGAGCGGGTTGGCGTCGGTGGCGACGCCGACCAGCGCGATGTCCAGGTCGGGCAGGTCGTCGGCACGCGGCAGCGCGTAGTCCATGAACGACCCGCTCAGCAGTTGGCCCGACTGCGGATCGTAGAAGCTGTGTTCGAGCATCGCCTGGCCGATGCCCTGGGCCACGCCGCCCCGCACCTGGCCCAGCGCCAGCATCGGGTTGACCAGCGTGCCGAAATCGTCGGCGGCGGTGTAGCGGCGCAACCACACGCGCCCGGTCTGCGGGTCCACCTCCACCTCGGCGACGTGGCAGCCGTTGGGGAAGGTGATGATGTCGAGCGGGTTCCAGACGCGGCAGTCGAGCCCGTCGGACAACTCGCGCGCCGCCTCCGCCACGTCGAGCAAGGCGACGCCGCGCGCCCCGGCGCTGAACCGGCCCGCCTCGAACGCAACCTCGCCAGGCTCCGCCTGCAACAGCCGCGCCGCCACCGGCCGCGCCTTGGCGAGCACTGCTTCGGCGGCACGCACCAGCGCCGAGCCGCCCATGTGCAGCGAGCGCGCGCCGCCGTGGCCGTGGCCCGCCGGGATCACCCGCGTGTCGGCCTGCACGTAGCGGAAGCACTCGATCGGCAGGCCGAGCAGGTCGGCGGCGATCTGCGGGAAGCTGGTCTCGTGGCCCTGCCCGTTCGACTGCGTGCCCAGCAGCAACGCCACCCGCCCGTCCGGCTCGAAGCGGATCTCCGCGCCCTCGTCCGCAGCGCCGCGCGCCGTCTCCAGAAAGCACGCGACGCCGATGCCGCGCAGCATCCCTCTCGCGTGCGACTGCGCGCGGCGCGGGGCGAAGCCGGCATGGTCGGCGGCCGTCAGCGCCACGTCGATGTTGGCGGCGAACCGCCCGCCGTCGATGCTGCAGCCCATCGCGGTGCAATGCGGGAACACGCTGACGAGGTTGCGCCGGCGCAGTTCAATCGCGTCGATGCCGACGACCGGCGCGGCGAGGTAAATCAGCCGCTCGATGAGGTAGTTCGCCTCCGGCTTGCCGGCGCCCCGGTAGGCGTCCACCGGCACCGTGTTGGTGAACGCGCCGCGCACCTCCATGGCGATGGCCGGGATCGCGTAGCCGCCGCCCATCGCGTTGGCCGGCGCGGTGGTCGAGCTGCCCGGCCCGGTCGAGGACATCGCGGCGCCCAGGTTCGCCACCGTCGCCACGTCGAGCGCCAGCATGTGGCCCTCGGCATCCAGCGCCAGCCGGCCGCGCGTGATGTTGTCGCGGCCCTGCGCGGTGGAGACGAAATCCTCCGAACGGTCGCTCGACCAGCGCACCGGGCGGCCAAGCCGCCGCGCCGCCCACAGCAGCAGGATGTATTCCGGGTACAGGCAGTTCTTCACGCCGAACCCGCCGCCGACATCGGGGCAGACCAACTGCATCCGCTCGTCGGCGACATGGAACACGTCGCGCGCCAACTGCTCGCGGATGCCGTGGACGCCCTGGCCGCTGAAAACGAGATGGAAAGTCCCGGTCGCGGGGTCGAAGCGGGCGATGCCCGCGCGCGGCTCCAGCGCCGCCACGATGACGCGGTTGTTGACCAGGCGCAGTTCCGCGACATGGGCGGCGGCGGCGAAGGCGGCGGCAACCACGTCCGCGTCGCCGCGCCGGTATCGGAACGACAAATTGCCCGGCGCCTCGTCCCACAGCAGCGGCGCGTCCGCCGCCAGCGCCGCCTCGGCATCGGTGACGCAGGGCAGCGTGTCGTAGCCGATGGCGAGCAGGTCGGCGGCGTCGCGCGCGGCGCCGGCGCTGTCGGCCACCACGAACGCGACCGGCTCGCCGACATGGCGCACCCGGTCCGCCGCCAGCGCGAACCGTGGCGGCACCAGCAGCGGCCCCTCGGTCGGCACCTGGGCCACGCACGGCATCGCGCCGATCCCGTCGGCCGCGAGGTCGGCCGCCGTGAACACCCCGACCACGCCGGGCGCGCGCGCGGCCTCGCCGGCGTCGATGCCGGTGACGACGGCGTGGCTGTGCGGCGAGCGCACGACATGGGCGAACAGCGCGCTGGGCTCGCGCAGGTCGTCGAGGTAGCGGCCCTGGCCGGTCAGGAAGCGATGGTCCTCCAGCCGGCGAACCGACTGGCCACGCTGCATCACGCTCAATAGCCGTGCCCGAGATCGACCAGGTTGGGCATCGGCCGGCCGGCGGCGAAGGCGCGCAAATTGTCCAGCAGGATGTCGAGGCTGCGCGGGATGTAGGTCAGCGGGTCGTCGGCGGAGACGTGCGGCGTCATGACGAGGTTGCGCGTGGTCCACAGCCGATGGCCGGGCGGCACCGGCTCGGGCACGAACACGTCGAGCACCGCGCCCGACAGATGGCCGTCGTCCAGCAGGTCGCACGCCGCGTCCTGATCCAGCAGCGCGCCGCGGCCGATGTTGACGATGCCGGCGCCGCGCGGCAGCAGCCGCATCCGGCGGCGGTCCAGCAACCCGCGCGTGGCCTCGGTCAGCGGACAGGCAAGCACGACGAACTCGCTCTCGGCCAGGATTGCGTCGAGGTCGCCGGCCGCCACGACCGCGTCGAAGTCCGGATGCGGCGCGGCGGTGCGCCGGATGCCGGTCGCGTGCATCCCGAACAGCCGGGCGTGGCGTCCGGTGGCGGCGCCCAGCGAGCCGGCGCCGACCACCGCGACGCGCCGCCCGGCCAGCACCGAGCCGTGCGACGGCTCCCACCGCCCCGCCCGCTGCGCCGTGGCATGGGCCGGCATCTGGTTGGCCAGCATCAGCAGCGCCATGATGGCGAACTCGCCGGCCTTGACGGAGTGCGCGCCGCGGTTGTTCACCAGCACGGCGCGCGACGGCAACCAGTCGAACGGCGCCAGGCCGTCGACGCCGGCGGAGGTCACGAACACCACTTTCAGGTGCGGGGCGTCGGCCGGAAAGCAGGCCCGCACCGCGGCGTTGGGCATGACGAGGATTTCGGCCTCTGCGACCCCGGCGGCGAAATCGGCGGCGTCGTCGGCGAAGGTGACCTCGGCGTCGGCGGCGAAACCTGCCCGCGCGACGGCCTCCCGCCACTCGGCGGCGGTGACGCGCGGCGCGGCGCGTGCGGCGATGTTCTGGACGTGGATGCGCATTGTTGCCGACTCCGTGCTTGCGACGACATGGAGGCAATCCATGCGGCCCCACTATCGGGCCGTTCCATCGGCAACCCAAGCGGGAAGGCTCGACCATGGCGGATGAACGGGTGCAACGGATCGCGGCGGCGTTGCGCGAGGTCGGGGCCGACTGGGCGGTGCTCACCTCGACCGACGGCGTGACCTACGCGACGGGACACGCGCCGAGCGTGGAGACCGGCCCCTCGCCGTTCTCGGGCGGCCCGGCATTGGCCGTGGTCGGCCGCAACGGCGAGGTCGGGCTGCTCGCCGCCGATGCCGGCGAGGCGCGCGCGGATCGCGTCGAGGCCTATGACGCCTATGGCCGCGACCAGGCCGACGCGCCGACCGCGGCCTACGCGGCGGCGGCGGCACGGCTGTTCGCGGCGTTCGGCGTCGGCGGCGTGCTGGCCATCGAGCCGGCAACGCATGTCGGCATCATCGAAGCCTCCCGCCGTGTCGACATCACCCCGGCGTTGCGGCGGCAACGGGCGACCAAGACGGCGGCGGAGCTGATCGCGTTGCGCCGGGCCGCCGCCGTCACCGCCATCGGCCAGCGCGCGTTCGTGGCCGGCCTGCGCGCGGAACGCTCCGAACTCGACCTGTTCGCCGCCATCCGCAGCGCCATGGAGGCCGCGGCCGGCGAGCGGCTGGCGGTGGCCGGCGACCTGCTTTCCGGCGTCGCCCGCACGGCGGCCATCGGCGGCTGGCCGAACCACCGCGTGATCGAGCGGGGTGACGCCGTGCTGGCCGACATCGCGCCGCGCGTCGCCGGCTATTGGGCGGACAGTTGCGGCACGACGGTGCTGGGCGCGCCCAGCGACGGGCAGCGGCGGCTGTTCACCGCCGCCCGCTCGGCGCTCGACCACGCGCTCTCGATCATGCGGCCGGGCCTGGCGGTGGCGGCGCTGCACGAGTCGGTCCGCGCCTGCGTGCGGCGTCACGGCTTCGACTACCCGCACCACACCGGCCACTCCATCGGCACCGCGGTCCACGAGCACCCGCGCGTGACCGGCCACGAGCCGGCGGTGCTGCGGGCCGACATGGTGCTGATGATCGAGCCCGGCGCCTACCATCCCGAACTGGGCGGCGTGCGGACGGAATGGATGGCCCACGTCACCGCCACCGGCTGCGCGCCGGTCGATCCGTTCGAGCATGTGTTGTCGGTCGGCTAGTATCCACTCTCGCTGAAGCGCGAGTCGCTTGGTCGTAGGGTGGATAAGCGTAGCGTCATCCGCCACGCGGTGCGGCTGGCGGTGGATGGCGCTGCGCTTATCCACCCTACGACTTTGACCCACGGTTCTTGATAGTGGGTACCAGACCCTGGGCTAGACCGGGACGCGCGCCGCCGGCGACGAGTAGTGCCAGGCGTAATGCGTGCGGCACGCCTCGTGCAGCGCCTCGCGGCTCACCGCCTCACCCACGAACCGCGCCGGCAGCAGCGGAGCGAGCGTGGCCGGGTCGCGGCGGCGCTGGACGATCTCGGCCAGTGCCTCGCCGAACGCGGGCGCCGTGGACAGGCCGCCGACGTTGCAGCCGCCCACGACATACAGGCCGGCGATGCCCGGCACCGGGCCGATCAGGTGCTCGTCGTCCAGCGTCATCGTCGGCAGGCCGCCGCGCAGGATCGCCACCCCCACGCCCGCGCGGCCCACGTCGCGCAACGCCGGGAACTCGTTCGCCACGCGGTCGGCCAGCGCGTACAGGATGCCGGCGTCGAGCGGCAGGTCGGCCAGCGCGAAACCCGGCGGTAGGCCGTCGAACAGCAACGGGTCGGCCTCGTAGCCGCCCAGCATCAAGCCGCCGTCACAGGGCCGGATGTAGACGTTGGCGTCGAGCACGCGGGTGATCGGCTGCAGCGGCGCGACGCCCTCGATCGGCACGGTGATGAGCAACTGGTGGCGCACCGCCAGCATCGGCAGCAGCGGAGCCGCCGAGGCCGCCACCGCCCGCAGCCACGCTCCCGCGGCATCCACCACGACCGGCGCGCGCAGCACTCCGGTCGCGGTCCGCACGCCCGCAACCACGCCGCGCTCGACGACGATCTCCTCCACCTTCGTGTCGGGCAGCATCGCGCAGCCGAGTGCTGCGGCGGCAGCGGCATAGCCTTGCGTCAACTGCGCCGGGTCCAGGTACACATCGCCCGGACAGAACGAGTACGCCCCCCGCTCGGTGGCGCGCAGCAGCGGGTTCAGCGCCCGCGCCCGCGCCGCCGTGACCATCTCCACCGCGACCCCGTAGCTCCTGCCGCGCGCCACCTCGTCCTCGATCTGGCGCGCGTGGGCGTCGGTGCGCGCCACCTTCAGGCTGCCGGAGCGATGCACGTCGAGCGGCTGGCCGGTGTCGGCGGTGAACGCCAGCAGCTTCTCGACGCCGCGCACCGCCAGCCGGGTCATCAGCTCCGAGTGCCGGATCTGCGCGCTCAGGCCGGCGGCGCGCGGCGAGGTCTGCGAGGCGATGGCGTGCTGGTCGAGCAGCGCCACCCGCATCCCGGCGGCTGCCAAATGCCACGCCACCGCGCCGCCGAGCGCGCCGGAGCCGATCACCACCGCATCCGCCCGTTCCAACATCGCCGCCTCCCCCGCTTGACCCATAAGCTTGACCCGCAACCAGATGATGGGATGATTGCGGCGGCGTCGAGGGGGAATGCGTTGCGCGAACTGGATGGCAAGATCGTGCTCATCACCGGCGGCGGTTCCGGCATCGGCGCGGCCGGCGCGCGGCTCGCGGCCCGCGAGGGGGCGCAGGTGGTGGTGGCCGACCTCGACCTTGCCGCCGCCACCGGGATTGCCGAGCCGGTCGGTGCCCTGGCGCTGCCAGTGGACGTGCGCGACACTGACTCCGTGGCCGCGCTGGTGGCGGCGGTGCTGGAGCGCCACGGCCGGATCGACGCGCTGTTCCACACCGCGATGTCGGTGCCGCTGGTCAACAAGGGCGACCGCCGCGCCACCGAGCTGCCGGAGGCGACCTGGGACGCCATCATCTCGCTGGTGCTGACCGGCACCTTCCTAGTGTGCAAGCACGTCGGCCGCGCGATGCTGGCCCGCAAGAGCGGCAGCATCGTGCTGACCGCCACCGCCGACGCGCTGATCGGCCAGGCCGGGCTCGACGCCTACACCGCGGCCAAGGGCGGCGTGGTGGCCATGACCCGCTCGCTGGCGGCCGGATTGTCGCCGGAGGGGGTGCGCGTCAACGCGGTCTGCCCCGGCTTCGTGGACACGCCGCACCAGCGCGCGTTCCTCGACGCGCCGGCGCCGCGGGCGCGGATCGAGGCGATGCACCTCATGCCGATCATGGCCGCCGAGGACGTGGCCGAGTTCGCCATCTTCCTGGCCTCCGACCGCGCCCGCTACCTGACCGGCGGCATCCACGCCTGCGACGGCGGCTACAGCGCGTTCAAGGGCCGGCTCGACGTGATGGAGGTGTTCGCCCGTGACGCCCAATGACATGCTGACGCGCATCGACACGCTGGAGACGCCGGTGCCGATCGTCGATCTTACCGTGGTGGAGCACAACCTTGCGAAGATGCAGGGCTACGCCGACGCGCACGGGCTGTGCTTGCGGCCGCACATCAAGACGCACAAGCTGCCGATGTTCGCGCAGCGGCAACTGGCGCTCGGCGCGGTCGGGATCACCTGCCAGAAACTGGGCGAGGCCGAGGTGATGGCCGACGCCGGCCTGGACGACATCCTGATCTCGTTCCCGCTGATCGGCCCGATCAAGGCCGCGCGGCTGGCGGCGCTGGCGCGGCGGGTGACGACGCTCCGGGTGGTCGCCGACAGCGTGGCCGGCCTCGACACCGTGGCGCAGGCGGCGGGCGAAGCCGGGCGTGACATCGGCGTGCTGATCGAGTTCGACAGCGGCAACCGGCGCACCGGCGTCACCAGCGTCACCGAGGCGCTGGAGCTGGCGCAGGCGGCGAGGGCGCGCGGGCTGCGCTGCGACGGGCTGATGACCTATCCGGCCGGTCCCGAGGCCGCCGCCTTCATCGCGGGCGTCAAAACGGGCGCGAAGGCGGGCGGCGAGTTCGCGATCATCTCCGCCGGCGGCACGCCGAACGCCTGGCGGATGCACGAAATCCCCGGCGTCACCGAGATGCGGGTCGGCACCTATATCTACAACGACTGCACCATGGTGGGCTTCGGCGGCGCCTCGCTCGACGAATGCGCGCTGCACGTCCACGCCACCGTGGTCAGCCGCCCCACGGCGACGCGAGGCATCATCGACGCCGGCTCGAAAACGCTGTCGAGCGACCAGTTGCCTCCCGGCCTCGGCGTCGGCTACGGCCTGCTCCTGGAATACCCGGACGCGATCATCGAGCGGGTCAACGAGGAGCACGGGATGCTCGACCTGTCCGCCTGCGCGCGCCGGCCGGAGATCGGCGAGCGGGTGCGGATCGTGCCGAACCATGTCTGCGTCGTAACGAACCTGCACGATGAGATCGTATTGGCGCGCGGCGGCGTGGTGGATGCCATCGTTTCGGTCGCCGCACGCGGCCGCACGCGTTGACAGCCTCGTTCGGCTTCGCACAAGGTGCGGCCAACGAAAATACGGGGGCTCGGGTCATGCGAAGCGGAACCATCGTCGCCTTGACGGGACTGGCCCTCGCCGCACATGGGGCGGTGTTCCAGGCGCAGGCGGCGACCACGCTCAACGCGCTGTTCCAGGCCCAGGCCGGATACAGCGAGGCCGAGATCCGCGCCATGACCACGGCCTACCAGAAGCTGCATCCCGACATCACCGTGACCATGGAGTTCGTGCCTTACGAGGCGCTGCACGACAAGACCGTGCTCGCCAAAGGCGCCAGCCAGGCCTACGACGTCGTGCTGTCCGATAGCGTGTGGACGCCGGAGTACGCGACCAACGGCATCATCGAGGACGTGACCGCGCGGATGACGCCGGCCATGCGCGAGGGTATCCTGCCCGGAGCGCTCGGCAGCGCCGAGTACAAGGACAAGTTCTACGGCCTGCCGTGGATCGTCGACTCGAAGTTCCTGTTCTACAACAAGGCGATGTTCGCCAAGGCCGGGATCGCCACGCCGCCCGCCACCTGGGCCGAGGTCGAGGCCGACGCGCTCATCCTCAAGCAGAAGGGCATCGTCGAATACCCGCTGGTGTCGAGCTGGAGCCAGAACGAGGCGCTGGTGGCCGACTACGCGGCCATCCTCGCCGGCTTCGACGGCAAGTTCCTCGACGCCAGCGGCAAGCCGGCGTTCCAGAGCGGCGGCGGCCTCGATGCGGCGGACTGGATGGCGCAGAGCCTGAGCAAGGACAAGGCCACCAACCCGCACTCGCTGGAGTTCGTCGAGGATGACGTGAAGCGCGTGTTCTCCAGCGGCCAGGCGGCGATGGCGCTGAACTGGACCTACATGTGGGACGGCGCCAACACCCCCAGCAACGACACCAAGGTCGCCGGCCAGGTCGGCGTGACGCCGCCGCCGGGCGCCAAGCCGGGCGAGGTCGGCGCCGTGAACGGGTCGCAGCCGCTGTGCATCCCCACCAACAGCACGCACAAGGATGCGGCGTGGGACTACATCGTCTATCTCACCTCGGCGCAGGTGCAGAACGCCTATTCCACCAACAGCCTGCCGATGTGGACCGGCTCGTTCAGCGATCCCGCGGTCGTCAAGGGCCGCACCGAACTGCTGGCCGCCGCGCAGAAGTCGTTCTCGGTGATGATCGGCCGGCCGGAGGTGGTGAACTACCAGCAGTTCTCGGTGGCGCTGCAACAGTCGCTGCAGCAGGTCGTGACCGGGCGCGTCGCTCCCGCGAAGGCGCTGGAGGCCGCAGCCGAGGGGCTGTCCGCCAGCAAGTGACCGCTTTCGGCTGAAATGTACGGCCGGCGTGCATTGTGGCTGCTGGCGCCGGCCGTTCTGGCGCTGGCGGCCATCATCGGCTACCCGCTGGTCGAGACCGTGCGGCTGTCATTCACCGCGACGCAGTTGATCGGCGGCGGCGGCGGCTGGGTCGGCTTCGACAACTTTGCGGCCGCACTCCACTCCGACGAGTTCTGGTCGGCGCTGGGCATCACCGTCGTCTTCACGATCGTCACCGTGGGCATCGAGATGGCGATGGGCCTGCTGGTGGCGCTGCTGCTCGACTTGCCGTTGCGCGGGCGAGGCTTGGTGCGCGGGCTGCTGATCGTGCCATGGGCGCTGCCCACCGTCATCAACGCGATGATGTGGCGGGTGATCTACAACCCGGAGTTCGGCGCATTCGACGCGCTGCTCCAGCAATTAGGCCTGATCGACCGGTATCAGAGCTGGCTGGGGGATCCCGACATCGCGCTGTATGCCGTGGCCTTCGCCGATATCTGGAAGACCATCCCGCTGGTGGCGCTGATCCTGCTGGCGGCGCTGCAGGGCGTGCCGAGCGAGTTGCGCCAGGCGGCCAGCATCGACGGCGCCGGGCCGCTGCAGCGGTTCTGGGCGGTGACGCTGCCGGCGATCCTGGTGCCGCTGTCCATCGTCGTCGTGCTGCGCATCATCGAGGCGGTGAAGGTGTTCGACATCATCTGGGTGATGACCCGCGGCGGCCCGCTGAACTCCACCCGCTCGCTGGCGATCCTGGTCTACCAGCAGGCGTTCTCGTTCCACCACAGCGGCTACGGCGCCGCCTTGTCGCTGCTCTCGGTGCTGCTCAGCCTGTTGCTGATCGCCTTCTACCTGGTCGGCCTGCGCCGGCAGCAGGCGGCGGCGTGAAGCGCGGTGGGCCGGGCCTGGCGGCCTATGCGGCGCTGCTGCTGGTGGCGGCGTTCGTGCTGGCGCCATTGGTGTGGCTTGCCATCATGAGCATCAGCAGCACCAACGACCTCACCACTCTGCCGCTGCACTGGCTGCCGGAGTCACTCGACCTGTCGCGGTTCGGCCGGCTGCTGTCGCTGGCCGCCAACAGCCAGGGCGCGCAGTTCCTGCACGCGCTGCGCAACACGCTGGTGGTGGCGGCCGGGACCACCATCGTCTCGTTCGCGCTGGCGATCCCGGCGGCCTGGGTGTTCTCCCGCCTGCCCGGCCCGCATGGCGTGCTGCTGTACGTCATCGTCGCCAGCTACATGCTGCCACCGATCCTGTTCGTGGTGCCGATGTACCGCATCCTGTCGTCGCTGGGCCTGCTCAACACCACCGCGGCGCTGATCCTGACCGACACCACCATCGTGCTGCCGTTCGCGACCTGGCTTATCAAGGGCGGCATCGACACCATCCCGGTCGAGCTGGAGGAGGCGGCGGCGATCGACGGCGCGAAGCTGTGGCGCATCCTGACGCTCGTCACCCTGCCGCTGGCCCGCCCGATCATCGGCACTGCGGTGCTGCTGGCGGTGCTGATCGTCTGGGACGAGTTCCTGTACGCGCTGCTGTTCACCAGCAACGACCAGGCGCAGACCCTGACCGTGGCCATCGCCAACCTCGCCACCGGGCGCATCACCGACTACGGCCTGCTCGCCGCCGCCGGCATCCTGGCGGCGGCCCCGCCGGTGGTGATCGGCCTTAGCCTGCAGCGCACGCTGGTGGCGGGCCTGACCGGCGGCGCGGTCAAGGGTTAGCGCCGCAAATCGATCACTGAACCCAGGACTGGGTGATGATCCAGTTGTCCTGCGGGGTGAAGGTGAAGTTGCCGACCCGCTTGCTCACGAAGTCGATCTGGCGCGGCACGAACATCACCGCCACCGGGGCCTGGTCGGTGATGGCGCGGTCCACCTCGCTCCAGAGCTTGTTGGCGGCCGGAGCGTCGGTGATCGACAGCGCGGTCGCCTGCCGCATCCGCGCGTCGAGCTTGGGGTCGCAGAAGCCGGAGATGTCGACCGACGCGTCCGAACCGGGATGGAACGACGCGCAGGAGAACATGACGTTCAGGAAGTCGGACGGCGCCGGGTAGTCCTGCACCCAGCTCGACACGCCGATCTGCATCTTGTTGTTGGTGTTCTGGATGTAGGTGAACTCGATGTCGCTCGACAGCGTGTGCAGCGTGGCCTTGTAGCCGAGCTGGTTCAGCACGCTGACCAGATAGGTGCCGAGGTTGAGTTGGACCGTGCTGTCGGAGATCACCGTGACGGCCTGCCCAGCCGTGCCAGATTCCTTGATCAACCGCTGCGCGCGCGCGAGGATGGGACCGGCCCACTTCACGCCGGGCTTGGCGCCGAACGGGCAATACGCCTGATAGCCGGGAATGCCCGGCGGCAGGATCTGGCACGACGGCGCGGCCAGCTTGGCGCCGCCGTACAGCTTGACCAGCGCGTTGCGGTCGATGGCGTCGTTCAGCGCCAGGCGCACCTTGGGATCGTTGAACGGCGGGAGGTTCACGTTCATCGCGGCATAGAAAATCTCGGTCAGCGGCGACAGATGGACCTGGCTGCCGTAGTCGCGCCCCAGTTCGCCCAGCCGGTCGCCCGGCGGCGGGTCGAACGTCCAGTCCGCCTGCCCGTGCTGCACCTCGGTGATCTCGGCCTCGCTGGTGAGGCCGAAGTCGTATAGCACCACGTCCGGGTAGCCGTCCGGCTGGGCGTCCTTGCTCCATTGCTTGAAGAACGGGTTGCGCACCAGTCTCATCTGCTTGGTCGGGTCGTACGCGGCGATCATGTACGGCCCGGTGCCCGGCAGCGGCGTCACCCCGGCGTCCTTCTGCGGCGAAGCCTTCGGCACGATGGAGCCGTGCTGCACCGCCAGCTTGTCGAAGAACTCGGCGTCGGGCGCGGTCAGGTGGAACGTCACGGTGCCGGCCCGCGCGTCCGCCACCACACCCGGCAGCGTGCAGCCGGCCGGCGTCTTGAGGCACGCGTCGGCGCCGACGATGCCGTTGTAGAAGGTGCCGGCGGTGGGGCTGGAGACCACGAAGATGCGGCGGAACGTCGCCGCCACGTCCTCGGCGGTGAGCGGCGTGCCGTCGGAGAACCTGATGCCGGGCCGCAGCTTGAACACGTAGGTCTTGCCGCCGTCCTGCGGCGCAGGGATCGCCTCCGCGAGGTCGGGCACGATGGTGAGGCCGGCGGCGCCCCCGGCCTTGCGGAACGCCAGCAGCCCGTCATAGGTCGCCTGTTCGATCTGCCAGAACTGCGTGGTGTAGTTGATCTGCGGATCGACCGTGCCGGCGGCGGCGTGCGCCACCAGCCGCATGGTGCCGCCGCGATGGTCGGCGAGCGCAGGGGCGGCGGCGAGCGCCGACAGCGCCAAGCCCAAGGCAACGTTGCGGACGCTCATGCGCGTGCTCCATCGAAGGCGTGCTGCACGTGCAGCGGGTTTTCCGGACCGAGCCTATGCAGGGCGAACCGAACGACGCAAGCCTCATTGCCCGACTTCTTACGTTGCAGGTTTCGGCTTTCCTGCTAATTGGGTCGAAACCGCGTGAGGCATCATGGACCCGCCGCCACACCGGCCCGAGCTGGCGCCAATCGCCGCCGCCAGCGACGAGGGCGTGATGCCGTTCGAGGCTGGCGGGACCTGGTACCGCATCACCGGCGACCTCGGCGCCGATGCCACGCCACTGGTGGTCGTGCATGGCGGGCCGGGTGCTCCGCACGACTATTTGCTGCGCTACGCCGACCTGGCGCAGGCGGGACGCGCGGTGATCCACTACGACCAGCTCGGTTGCGGCCGTTCGACGCATCTGCCCGACGCGCCGGATTCCTACTGGACGCTCGACCTGTTCATGCGCGAGCTGGACGCGCTGTTGCGTCACCTGCGGATCGCCGGACGCTATGCGCTGCTGGGGCAGTCCTGGGGCGGCGTGCTGGCGGCCGAGCACGCGCTCACGCAGCCCGCCGGACTGCGCGCGCTGATCCTGGCCAACGCCCCGGCCTCGATCGCGCTGTGGGTCGGCGAGGCGAACCGCCTGCGCGCGGCGCTGCCGCCGGAGGTGCAGGCGACGCTGCTGCGCCACGAGGCCGCCGGCACCACGCGCGACCCGGCCTACAAGGCGGCCTGCCAGGTGTTCTACGACCGCCACGTCTGCCTGCTCGACCCGCCGCCGCCCGAGGTCGCGCGCACCGATGCGTTGCTGGCCGCCAACATGCAGGTGTTCGAGGCGATGAACGGGCCGAGCGAGTTCCACGTCGTCGGCTCCATGCGGCACTGGACCATCGTCGACCGGCTGCACCGCATCGCCGTGCCGACGCTGCTGGTGTCCGGCCGACACGACGAGGCGACGCCCGCCACCGTGCAGCCGTTCTTCGACAACATCCCAGACGTGCGCTGGGAGATCTTCGAGCAATCCAGCCACTCGCCGCACGTCGAGGAGGCGGCGCGTTGCCTGCGCGTGGTCGGCGACTTCCTGCGGGCGCAGGCGTGACGCTCGACCCCGGCGCGGAGCGCGCGCTGATGGCCGCCTGCGCCGATTTGCAGGCGGGCGCGGTCGAACAGTTGGCGGCGCTGGTACGGCACCGCAGCGTGCTCGGCGAGGAGCACGGCTGCCTCGACGCCATGGCCGAGTGTTACCGCGACATCGGCCTGCAACCGCGCCGCGTCGCCATCGACCCAGCGACGTTGCGCCACCATCCCGGCTGGTCACCGCCGCTGATCGACTATGCCGGCCGCGAGCCGGTGGTGGCGGTGCATCGCGCCCACGAGACGCTCGGGCGCAGCCTGATGCTGATGGGCCATATCGACGTGGTGCCGGAGGGCGCCGCCGATTTGTGGACCTCGCCGCCGTTCGAGCCGGCGATCCGCGACGGGCGCATGGTTGGCCGGGGCGCCGCCGACATGAAGGGCGGCATCGTCGCTGGCCTCACCGCCTACCGCGCCTTCGCCCTCGCCGGCCTGCGGCCCGCCGCCGAGATCCAGATGGCGGCTGTCATCGAGGAGGAATGCACCGGCAACGGCGCGCTGGCGGTGATGCAGGCGCTGCCGCCGCCCGACGCCTGCCTCATCCCCGAACCCGGCCCCGGCCACGCGGCGCTGTATGTGGCGGAGGTGGGCGTGGTCTGGGCCTGGGTCACCGTCACCGGACGGCCGGCGCATGTCAGCGAGGCGCAGGCCGGCATGAACGCCATCGAGGCCGCCATCGCCATCGCCGCCCGTTTCAAGGACCACGAGTCGGCACTGAACCGGCCCGAGCACCGCCATCCCGCCTTCGCCGGCCACCCCCACCCGCTCCACGTCAACCTCGGCAGCATCGAGGGCGGCGAGTGGAACAGTTCGGTGCCGACGCGGGCACGCATCGGCCTGCGCGTCGGCGTCATGCCCGGCCGCGCCTGCCGCGACGCCGCCGCCGACATCGAGCGCGTGGTGGCCGAGGCGGCGGCCGGCCTGCCCGGCATCTCGGCGCGGGTCGAGTTCAAGAGCTTCATGGCCGACGGCTGCGTGTTCCCGGCGGAGCAGCCGAACTCGCGGGCGGTGGCCGCCGCCCACCGCACCGTCACCGGCGAGACGCTGCGCCACCTCGCCGCCACCGGCCTGACCGACGCGCGCCACTACCGGCTGTACCAAGGCATCCAGGCGACCTGCTACGGCACCGACTCGGCCAACCTGCATGGCATCGACGAGAGCATGAGCCTGCAATCGCTGCACGAGACGACCCAGGCCATCGCGCTGGTCATCGCCGACTGGTGCGGCGTCACGGCGGCGTAGGCATCGAGGTCACGGCGGATGGCTTGACCCCGCGCGCCGCTTCTGCCGGAGTCCGCGCATGGACGACAGCAACCCCCTCCTCGCCCCCTGGACCACTCCGTTTGGGGTGCCGCCCTTCGACCGCATCCGGCCGGAGCACTTCGCCCCCGCCTTCGACCATGCCATGCGCGAGCACCTGGAAGAGGTCGCCGCCATCGGCGCCGATCCGGCACCGCCCGGCTTCGCCAACACGGTCGAGGCCATGCAGCGCGGCGGCCGCGCGCTGGGCCGGGTCGCCGGGGTGTTCTCCAACCTCGTCGTGAGCCAGGGCGGCGACGCGTTGCAGGCGCTCGACGTGGAGATGTCGCCGCGCCTCGCGCAGCACGGGATGCGGGTGTCGCTCGACCCGGCGCTGTTCCGCCGCATCGACGCGCTGCACGCGCAACGCGAGACTCTGGACCTCGACCGCGACCAGATGCGGCTGCTGGAGCGCCTGCACCTCGGCTTCGTGCGCAGCGGCGCGGCCCTGGCGCCGGCGGAAAAGGCGCGGATGACCGAGATCTCGGAACGCCTGGCCGTCCTGCACACCCAGTTCGGCCAGAACGTGCTGCATGACGAGCGCGAGTGGCAGTTGCCGCTCGCCGAGACGGATCTGGCCGGATTGCCGGATTCGGTGCGGGCCGGCGCGCGGCAGGCGGCGTCCGAACGCGGCACGGAGGGCTACGTCGTCACCCTCTCGCGCTCGCTGATCGAGCCGTTCCTGACCTTCTCCACCCGCCGCGACCTGCGCCAGGCGGCCTACGCGGCCTGGATCGCCCGCGGCGCGCATCCCGGCCCGCACGACAACCGCGTGCTGATCCCCGAGATCCTGGCGCTGCGGGCGGAGCGGGCGCGACTGCTCGGCTACTCCAGCTTCGCCGCCTTCCGCCTCGCCGACACCATGGCCGGCACGCCCGACGCCGCTTCCGGCCTGCTGGACGAAGTATGGGAGCCGGCCAAGCGCAAGGCGCTGGCGGAACGCGACCGGCTGCTGGCGGCGGCGCGGGCGGAGGGCTTCGAGGGCGCGCTGGCGCCGTGGGACTGGCGGCACTACGCCGAGCGCGTGCGCCGCGCCGACTACGCGCTCGACGAGGAGGAGATGAAGCCGTATTTCGTGCTGGAGAACATCCAGGACGCCGCCTTCGACGTGGCGCGGCGGCTGTTCGGCCTCACCCTGACGCCGCGGCCCGAGGTTGCGACCTACCATCCGGACGTGCGCGCCTACGAGGTGCGTGACGAGGGCGGCCATGTCGGCGTGTTCCTCGCCGACCATTTCGCCCGCGCCGACAAGCGCTCCGGCGCGTGGATGAGCAGCTACCGCGACCAGGAGAACCTCGACGGCCCGGTCTCGCCGGTTATCGTCAACAACAACAACTTCGCCCGCGCCGAGCCGACCCTGCTGAGTTTCGACGACGCCGAGACGCTGTTCCACGAGTTCGGCCACGCGCTGCACGGCCTGCTCAGCCAGGTGCGCTACCCGTCGCAGTCCGGCACCTCGGTCCGCCGCGACTTCGTGGAGTTCCCGTCGCAGGTCTACGAACACTGGCTGGCCTTGCCCGAGACGCTGCGCCGCTACGCGCGGCACCAGGGCACCGGCGAGCCGATCCCCGACGCGCTGATCGCCCGCCTGCTCGCGGCGCGCGGCTTCGGCCAGGGCTTCGGCACGGTGGAGTACACCGCCGCGGCGCTGATCGACATGGCGCTGCATGATCACCCGGCCCCGGCGAGCATCGACATCGAGGCGTTCGAGCGGGAGTTCCTGGCGCGCATCGGGATGCCGGCGGAAATCGGCATCCGGCACCGCCCCGCGCATTTCCAGCATCTGTTCGCGGGAGGCGGCTACGCGGCCGGCTACTACTCCTATTTGTGGGCGGAGGTGCTGGACGCCGATGGGTTCGAGGCGTTCGAGGAGGCCGGCGACCCGTTCGACCCGGACACCGCGCGGCGGTTGCGGACGGTGTTGAGTGCCGGCGACACCGAAGACCCGATGCGGCTCTATGGGACGTTCCGTGGGCGGGCGCCGAGCACGGCGGCGTTGCTGCGGATGCGGGAGTTGGTGGGGTAGGCGGATAAGCGGCACTTCCGGCCATCCACCAAGCTAATACTCCTGCACTGAGGTTTATAGGTTGAACGACGGGCTACATTCGACCCTGGTCAGACGCCGGTGCCTGAATCGGAAAACACCGAAAGCAGACATAGGAACGGCCACATGCCAACTCAGGTGCCGGCCTGGATCAGAGGGCCATGCCGGTCGACGAGCGTGGCGCTCGCCTGGTTCAGTCCAATCAGTTCAACACGCATCCCATGTCCGCGCATCTTGGTGACCACGCCCTCCAAAGCACCTACCGAGGTCACGTCCCAGAAGTGGGCGCCACTCAGGTCGATGAGCACATTGGCTGCCGTGTCCCGCAGGTCGAAGCTATCGGCGAACATGTCGGCACTGGCGAAAAACACCTGTCCGCTTACGGTGTACGTGCGGGTGTTCGTGGCCTCATCGTAGGTGCTCGCCACTGCCATCAGGCGCATGACCTTGAAGGCGAAGAAGACGCCACTCAGCAGCACGCCGACCACGACACCGGCGGCAAGGTCACTGGTCGCAACCGTGACCACGACCGTCGCCAGCATCACGAGGCTGGAGACCTTGGGATGGTGAACGAGGTCGCGGAACGAGGTCCAGGAGAAGGTGCTAACCGAGACCATGATCATGATGGCGACGAGGGCGGCGACCGGAACGCGGGCCACCCAGGGCCGAAGCAGCACTATGAGGATGAGCAGGAAGAGCCCGGCGACGAGTGTCGAGAGCCTTCCGCGACCGCCGTAGCGGACATTGCCGACTGTCTGGCCAATCATCCCGCATCCGGCGATGCCGCCGAACAGCCCTGCTGCGACGTTGGCCAGCCCGAGACCCGTGCACTCCCGCGCCTTCGAACTGGTAGTTTCCGTAAGGTCATCAACCACAGTCGCGGTCATCATCGATTCCAGAAGGCCCACGACCGCCATCGCCAACGCGTAAGGGGCGACGATGCGGAGCGTCTCCCAACTCAGTGGCACATGCGGCAGGACGAGCCTGGGCAGCGACGACGGCAGCCTTCCAAGGTCTGCCACGGTATGCAGAGGCATGGGCACGAGGAAACTGATACCCGTGAGGACGACGATGCAGATGAGCGGCGACAGAACCGCCGTGGTCAGGCGGGGCAGGAGATAGATAATGGCGAGGCCGACCGCGATCATCGCGTAGGTATGCCAGCTCACTCCAAGCATCTGAGGCACTTGGGCCGAGAAGATGAGGATAGCCAGGGCGTTGACGAAGCCCGTGCGGACCGAGCGGGACACGAACCGCATCAGCACATCGAGGCGGAGCAGGCCGAATACGACCTGGAACGCACCTGCCAGGAGAGTGGCGGCCAGGAGGTAGTCCAGGCCGTGTGCCCGGACGAGCACGGCGGCGACGAGTGCAACGGAGCCCGCGGCACCAGAAATCATAGCGGGACGGCCGCCTGTGAAGGCGATGACGATGCCGATGACAAAGGAAGCGAACAGGCCGACTTCGGGGTCGACGCCCGCCACGAAGGAGAAGGCAATGACTTCCGGGATGAGGGCGAAGGTTCCAACCATCCCGGCGAGCACCTCGCGTCGAAGATCGCCGAAGCTGGTGAACCACTCGGTGCGGTAGCGAGATAAGGATTGTGTGTTCATTGGGATGTCCGCAGTAAGCGCACGAGATCGGCATCGGCTTCTGCGATGCTTGGTGTTCGTGTCGTATGCGTTGTCCGGCGGATTGGCGGCCGGAAGAGCCACCCGGATTTACACCGGGTCCAAGGCGAATGCTTAGAACGTAAGCTACGTCTTGCAGCGGTGCAACATGCGTGACACTCAGCCCATCGATGAGCTTTTCAGGCTTGCGGAATGCAAAGCTCACAGCTTGCTATGGGTCACATTCACCTAGCGACAGGTGTCCGCTTTTGATGATTGACGCTCGAACCGGACAAGCAGCGCACAACCCGTCAAACCTCTGTGCAGAGATACTAGGTGGCAACCTCTACAGGCTTCCTGATCCATAGCCCCGCCACCAGGGCGACCACCGACGCTCCCACCAGATAATAGGCGGGCGCGGCCTTGTCGCCGAAGCCTGCAATCAAGCCGGTCGCGGCTGCCGGAGCGAAACCGCTGAACAGGGCGAAGCTGATGTTGTATGCCAGCGCCACGCCGCTGAACCGTATCCGCGCCGGGAACAGCCCCGCCAGCGCCACCGCGAACGCCCCGCTCGCCACCCCGCCCAGCGCCCCGAAACCGGCCAGCAACCCGACGAGGTTCGCAGCGCCTGGGGTGGAGACGGCGTGGAAGAACGGCCAGCTCGCCAGCAGCACCAGGACCGCGCCCACGCGGTGGACCACGCGGACCGGAAGCACGTCGCACAGCGCGCCCGCCGCCAGCACCGCCAGGGCGTTCGCAACCAACCCGACCGTCACCGCCAAGGCGACCAGGGACGCCGGATGGCCGGCAACCCTGACCAGGTAGGCCGGCAGGAAGGCGAACAGCACGCCGTTGAACGCGGCCACGACCGCCGTAAGGCCGATGCCGGCCGCGACGCGCCCAAGGTTGTGCCGCAGGACAAGCAGCAACGGCGCCCGTTCCAACTCTTGCCGTTCGCGCAGGCGCATGAACGCGGGCGACTCCGCCAACTGCCTGCGTGGCAGGTAGCTCAACAGCCCAAGCAGGCCGCCGAGGGCAAAGGCCAACCGCCAGCCATACGCGGCGATGGCCTGGGCCGGCAGCAGGCCGTGCAATCCGGCGCTGACGCCGCTCGCCAGCACCACGCCCAGGGACGCGCAGCTAAACAGGACGCCGCACGCCAGCCCCGCCCGGCCCGGCGCCGCAGCCTCGGACACGTAGGTGACCGCGCCGGGCAACTCGCCTCCGAGGCAGAAACCCTGCGCCAATCGCAGCATCACGAATGTCGCCGTCGCCCAAACGCCCCAGGTTCCGTGGGAAGGGCACACGGCCATGCCGGTCGTCGCCAGCGACATGCCCGCCAGGGAGACCAGGAAGGCGGAACGCCGCCCGAAGCGGTCGCCGAAATGGCTGAAGGCGACGCCGCCAAGCGGCCGGATGAGGTAGCCGCCGGCGAATGCCGCGAACGCGCTCGCCAGGGAGGCGATCTGGTCGCGCGCCGGGAAGAACGCATCCGCGATGTAGGCCGCGAAGATGCCATATGCGGCGAAATCGTAGAACTCCAGCGCACCGCCCAGGCTCGCCAGCACGACCATCCTCACCGGCTTCGCGATGGGCGTATGCGGCTCCGTCACGTGACGCGACATCGGCGTCCAACCCGGCCGGAGCCCGACAATGTTCCGCGATCCGACAATCAGGCCTCGATCGCCTCGACATCAGCCGCGCCGCGGCCGTTGCCGACCTCCACCAGATCGCCCACCCGCGCGCCCATCAGCGCCCTGGCGAGCGGCGAGGTCCAGCTCAGCAACGATTGCGCCGGGTCGGCCTCGTCCTCGCCGACGATGCGGAAGCGGCTGACGGCGCCGGCGCGGCGCACCACCACCAGGCTGCCGAACGCCACCTCGCGCAATGCCGCCGGCGGTGGCTCCATGACCCGGGCGCCGGCTCGCCGGGCCTGCCAGTAGCGCAGGTCGCGCGCCAGCCGTGGCCGTGCGGCATCGTCCGCCGCAGCCGCCGCGAGGGCCGAGCGCAACGCCGCCACCTCGGCCTCGATCAGCGCCATGCCGCGCGGCGTCACCAAATTGGGATGCGGGCTGACCGGGCGTTCCGGCAGCAGCGCGGCGCGCGCCTCCTCGGCCGCCTCCGAGACGAACGCCCGGCTCACTGAGCGATTTTCTGGAACTTCAGCACGAAATTGTCAGCCTCCCCGATGGCCAGGTACTTCGCCCGGTCCACGTCGCCCAGCTTGAGGTCCGGCGGCAGCGTCCACACCCCGCGCGGCCAGTCCGTCGTGTCCTTCGGGTTGGCGTTGACCTCCGACGACGCCAGCAGCTTGAAGCCGGCCCGCTCGATCATCGCCACCGCGTAGTCCTGCCGCACGTAGCCGCTCGCCGCCTTCGGGTCCTGCGGGCGGGCGGCGCTGCCGCGATGCTCCTCGATGCCGAGGATGCCGCCGGGCTTGAGCGCCGCGTGGATCGCCGTCAGCACCTCGGGCGCGTCGCCCTGCGCCATCCAGTTGTGCAGGTTGCGGAACGTCAGCACGAAATCGGCGCTGCCGGGCGGGGCGAGGTCGTCATGCCCCATGCCGATCTCGGTCAGCGTCACCCGCCCATAGACCGCCGGGTTTGCCGCCAGCTTGTCGCGCATCGGCGCCGACGACTTGGCGAACTGCGCGTCCACCGGCCCGCCGTTGGCCGGCGCCAGGGCCAGGCGGTAACTGCCGGACTGGCGCAGCAGCGGCGCCAGGATCTCGGTCCAGTAGCCGCCGCCCGGCCAGATCTCTACGACGCTGGAGCTTGGGCCGACGCCGAAGAACGCCAACTCCTGCAGCGGATGGCGGGCGCCGTCGCGGGCGGTGAACTTGGCGCTGCGGTCGGGCGCCCGCACCGCCTGTCGCAAGGCGGCATCCTGGGCATGGCTCAGCGCCGGCGCCAACGCCCACAAGGCTGCGGATAGGCCGATCAGAACGCGGCGGCGCATGGGTGCAATCCTTTATCAGCGGCAAACGTTGCTAGACTTATAAGGGCGGCGGCGACATTCGGTGCAACCGGCCGCCGCAACCGGCAAACCCTGGAGCGACCGCATCCTGACCGAACCGGACCCACGGCGATGGCTTGGCCTCGTCGTCCTGCTGATCGGCGCCTTCCTCAGCTCGTTCGACTTCTTCGTCGTCAACGTCGCCCTGCCCGCCCTGCACGACGAGCTGGGCGCGCGGGCGGCCGACCAGCAGCTCGTGGTCGCCGGGTTCGGCCTGGCGCTCGCGGTGCTGATCGTCACCGGCGGCCGGCTGGGCGATCTGTACGGCCGCAAGCGGCTGTTCATGATCGGCATGGCGGGTTTCACCCTGGCCTCCGCGCTGTGCGGCTTTGCCGCGACGCCGCGGGCGCTGATCGCCTCCCGGGTGCTGCAGGGGCTGACCGCGGCGCTGATGAGCCCGCAGGTGCTGGCGATCATCCGCGTGACCTTCGCCGAGAACGAGCGGGCGCGGGCGATCGGCTACTTCGGCAGCACCATCGGCCTGGCCTCCATCGCGGCACAACTGATCGGCGGCGCGCTGATCGAACTCAACATATTCGGGCTCGGCTGGCGGCCGATCTTCCTGGTCAACCTGCCGGTGGGCGTGGTGGCGCTGCTGATGGCGCGCAGCATGTTGTCGGAGTCGCGCGCCAGCGGGCGGCCCTCGCTGGACTTCGGCGGCATCGCCATCGGCAGCGTGGCGCTGCTGCTGCTGGTCTATCCGCTGGTGGAGGGGCGCGAGGCCGGCTGGCCCGCCTGGGCGATCTGGGCGCTGCTGGCCTCGGTCCCGGCGTTCGCGGCGTTCGTCTGGTGGGAATGGCTGGTGCAGGGCCGCGGCCGCGCGCCGCTGGTCAACCTGCGGCTGTTCCGCGACCCCGCGTTCTCGCTGGGGCTGGTGATGACCGTGACCTTCTTCGGCGGGTTGTCGGCGTTCTTCCTCAGCCTCACGGTCTACCTGCAGCAGGGCTTCGGCTACAGCCCGCTGGCGACCGGGCTGGTGTTCGTGGCGTTCGGCGCCGGCTTCGTGCTCGGCTCGTCGTTCTCGGCGCGGATCGTGCGCCGCATCGGGCCGCGCGCCATCAGTCTCGGCACGGCGCTGATGGGCAGCGGCCTGCTCGGCATCATCGCGCTGGCCCTAACCGCGCATGGCGCGCCGGTGAACAACTGGCTGCTGGCGCCGGTGCTGGTCTGGTACGGCGTGGGCCAGGGCTTCGCGCTGCCGACGCTGGCGGGCGCCGTGGTCGGCAGCAGCCGCGTCCCGCCGCAGGACGCCGGCTCCGCGTCGGGCATGTTCTCGATGGTGCAGCAGGTGGCGTTCGCGCTCGGCGTGGCGGCGATCGCCGGAGTGTTCTTCAGCCAGCTCGGCGGCGCCGCCGACGGGCGCGCGTACCAATGGGCGCTCAGCGTGACGCTGGCGTGCAACGTGGCCTTGATGGCAACCACCTGCGTGCTGGCGTTCTTCCTGCCCCGCGCCGCCGTGGCGCGGACCGTACATGTGGAATGACAGAAGCTGTCATTCCACCGCAGCCGCAACCGGCGGTTCGGATCATGCGTTGGCGTGGCTGTGTAACTTTGGAAGGCGCTCCATGAAAATCATTTTGGCGGGCTTGGTGCTTGTCGGGCTTGCCGCCTGCGGTCAGGTTCATCCGGATCATGGTGGGGCCGCCTCCGCGGTCCCGGCAACCCAGGGTGGCGGCACCGGACCCCAGGAAGGCAGCCCGGGGAACGCCACGAACGTGGGGTCGCCCGGATCGACCACGCTGCAGAAGTAGGCGGCGCGTCATCGCGGGCGGCTCGGTCACTCCGCCCGCGCCAACCACCTAATCGCCCAGATACGCCGCCATGACCGCCGGGTCATGCGCGACCTCGGCTGCCGGGCCATGCAACGCGATGCGCCCGCCTTCCAGCACATAGGCCGCATCGCTGATGTCGAGCGCCGCCGATGCGTTCTGCTCGACCAGCAGCACCGTCGTCCCTGATCGCGCGAGGCCGGCGACGATGGCGAAGATCTCGTCCTCGACCAGCGGCGCCAACCCCATGCTTGGCTCGTCCAGCAACAGCAGCCGGGGGGCCGCCATCAGCGCGCGGCCGATCGCCAGCATCTGCTGCTCGCCGCCCGAGAGCAGCCCGGCCAACTGATGCAACCGCTCGCGCAGGCGGGGGAAACGGTCGAGCACGTCGGCGCGGCGGCGGGCGACGGCGGCGGCGTCGCGGACGGTCCAGGCGCCGAGCGTCAGGTTCTCGGCCACCGTGAGGCCGGCGAACACCTGCCGCCCCTCCGGCACATGCGCCATGCCCAGGGCGGCCAGCCGATGCGCGGGACGCCCGGTGACGTCGGTCCCGTCGAACTCGACCCGACCGCCAGCGGGCCGCAGCAGGCCTGACAGGGCGCGCAGGATGCTGGTCTTGCCGGCTCCGTTGGCGCCGATGAGGCACACCACCTTCCCCGCCGCCACGTCGAGATCGATGCCATGCACCGCCTCGATGCGGCCGTAGCGGACCGTGAGACCGCGCACCGACAGCAAACTCATGCCAGGCGCGCTGCCAGCTTGTGGCCGAGGTAGGCCTCGATCACGCCCCGGTCCCGCCGCGCCGCCTGCGGGCTGCCGTGGAACAGCTTGCGCCCGAAGCTCAGCACGGTGGCGGTATCGGCCAGGCCCATCACGAAGCCCATGTCGTGCTCGACCAGCAGCACCGTCGTGCCCATGTCCGCGATCCGCCGCACCAGCGCCGCCAGCGCCCGCGTCTCCGTGGGGTTCATGCCGGCCGCCGGCTCGTCCAGCAGCAGCAGGCGCGGGCCGGCGACCACGGCGCGGGCGATCTCCAGCCGGCGCTGGTCGCCGTAGGACAGCGACGCCGCCGGACGCCGGGCCTGCTCCGACAAGCCGACCAGGTCGAGCGCCGCCGCGGTGGCCGAGCGTGCCGCCGCCTCCTCGCGCCGGTAGCGCGGCAGGCGGGCGATGATCTCGGGCAGCGAGGCGCGGGCGCGGACGTGCAGGCCGGTCATGGCGTTCTCGGCGACGCTCATCTCGGCGAACAGGCGGATGTTCTGGAACGTGCGGGCGATGCCGGCGGCGGCGCGGCGGTCGGGCGGCAGCCGGGTGATGTCCCGGCCCGCCAGCAGCACGCGCCCGGCGCTCGGCTGCTCCAGGCCGGACACGAGGTTGAACAGCGTCGTCTTTCCGGCGCCGTTCGGCCCGATCAGCGCATGGACCCCGCCCGCCTCGAGGTCGAGGTCCACCGCGTCCACCGCGACCAGCCCGGCATAGCGACGGGTCAGCCCGCGCAGCGACAGCAAGCTCATGCGCGCCGCCTACGCACGGCGCATCCGCAGCCACAGCAGGCCGCGCGGCAGGAACAGCACGCTGGCCACGATGATGAGGCCGTTCAGCACCAGCCGCAGGTCGGCGATGCCGGCCAGGAACTCGGGCAGCAGCGTCAGCGCCACCGCCCCCAGCACCGGCCCGGCCGGGGTCGCGATGCCGCCCAGCAGCGCGTACGACAGGATCGTCACCGCCGGCTCGAACCCGTACTGGTTGGGGCCGATGAAATCGGTGCTGTGCGCGTCGAGCGCCCCGGCCAGGCCGGCCAGCACGGCGGACGCCACCAGCGCGGCCAGGCGGTAGCGGCGCACGTTGACGCCCATGACAGCGGCGGCGGTCTCGTCCTCGCGCATCGCCTCCATCGCCCGGCCCACGCTGCTGCGCCCGACCAGCCACAACGCTGCCGTCGCCGCCGCCAGCGTGGCGTAGATCAGGCCGGGGCCGGCGCGTTCCGGGATGCCCGACAAGCCCATCGCGCCGCCGACCAGATCGAGGTTGAGCCACACCGCGCGCAGCACCTCGCCGAGGCCGATGGTGGCGATGGCGAGATAGACGCCCGACAGCCGCAGCGTCGGGCCGCCCACCAGCAGCGCGAAACCGACCGGGGCCACGCAGGCGGCCGGCAGCGCCAGCCAGAACGGCAGGCCGAGCCGCAGCGTCATCAGCGCCGAGGAGTATGCGCCCAGCCCCATGAACGCCGCCTGCCCAAGCGAGAGCTGGCCCACCGCCAGCACCACGTACATCGACAGCGCCAGCAGCCCGTTGATGCCGACGGCGTTGACCAGCGTCTGGTAGGTGAACATGAAATCGTCGAGCGAGGCGGGCATCCTCGGAGTGTGTCATTTCGCAATCGGGGGGTCACGTCTTGCACCGCCGGCACGAGTTCGCTATCTGAAAGCTACACCTAATTCTCCTGATATTTTTGGGGGGTGGCCTTCGCGGGCCGCCTTTTTTGTTTTGGACGACGACCAGCCACGCCACTCCGGCCTCGAAGGCCGCCTCGCCGACATCATCGCGCCCTCGCTCGCCGGCATGGGCTACGAACTGGTGCGCGTCGCCGTGCTCGGCAAAGAGCGCCAGACCGTGCAGATCATGGCCGACCGCGCCGATGGCGCGATGATCCGGGTCGAGGACTGTGCCGCAATCAGCCACGCCATCGGCGCGGTGATCGACGTGGCCGACCCGATGAAGGGCGAGTGGGTGCTGGAGGTCAGTTCGGCGGGCATCGACCGGCCGCTGACCCGGCGCCGCGACTGGAACCGCTTCGCCGGCCATCAGGCGCGGGTGGAGATGGAGATCCCGGTCGATGGCCGCCGCCGCATCACCGGCATCGTGCTGGGCGCCGACGCCGACCATGCCCGGCTACGGCTGGACGACGGCACCGACATCGCCTGCCCGCTCGCCGACATCCGCCGCGCCAAGCTGCTGCTGACCGACGTCCTGATCGCCGCGACCGCCGCCGCCAATCCCGAACCAGACCAGACCAACTGAGAGGCTCGACCATGGAAACCTCGATCGCCCGCCCCGAACTCCTGCTGGTCGCCGATGCCGTCGCCCGCGAGAAGTCGATCGACCGCGAGGAGGTCATCGAGGCGATGGAGCAGGCGATCCAAAAGGCCGGCCGCGCCAAATACGGCAGCGAGAAGGATATCCGGGCGTTCATCGACCGCAAGACCGGCGACGTGCGGCTGTCGCGCTGGACCGAGGCGGTCGAGGTGGTGGAGAACGAGGAGACGCAAATCCCGGTCCACATCGCCCGCAAGTTCAAGCCCGAGATCAAGGTTGGCGAGCACCTGATCGACCCGCTGCCGCCGATCGACTTCGGCCGCATCGCCGCCCAGACCGCCAAGCAGGTGATCGTGCAGCGGGTGCGCGAATACGAGCGCAAGCGCCAGTTCGACGAGTTCAAGGACCGCGTCGGCGAGGTCATCAACGGCGTCGTGAAGCGCACCGAGTATGGCAACCCGATGGTCGAGGTCGGCCGCGCCGAGGCGTTGCTGCGCCGCGACGAGCTGATCCCGCGCGAGAGCTTCCGCAACGGCGACCGCGTGCGCGCCTACATCTACGACGTCCGCGACGAGTTGCGCGGCCCGCAGGTGTTCCTGTCGCGCACCCACCCCGGCTTCCTGGCTAAGCTGTTCGCGCAGGAGGTGCCGGAAATCTACGACGGCATCATCGAGATCAAGGCGGTGGCGCGCGACCCCGGCAGCCGCGCCAAGATGGCGGTGGTCAGCCGCGACGCCTCGATCGATCCGGTCGGCGCCTGCGTCGGAATGCGTGGCTCGCGCGTACAGGCGGTCGTGCAGGAGTTGCAGGGCGAGAAGATCGACATCATTCCCTGGAGCCCGCAGGCCGCGACCTTCGTCGTGAACGCGCTGGCCCCGGCCGAAGTCACCAAGGTGGTGATGGACGAGGAAGCCGGGCGGGTCGAGGTGGTGGTGCCCGACGATCAGCTCTCGCTGGCGATCGGGCGGCGCGGCCAGAACGTGCGGCTGGCCAGCCAACTGACGCGCTGGGACATCGACATCCTGACCGAGGCGGAGGAGAGCGACCGCCGGCAGGAGGAGTTCCGCCGCCGTACCGGGTTGTTTGTCGAGGCGTTGGACGTGGACGACGTGATTGCCGGCCTGTTGGTCACCGAGGGCTTCAACACCATCGAGGAACTCGCCTTCGTGCCGCCCGACGAACTGGCCTCGATCGAGGGCTTCGACGACAGCGTGGCCGAGGAACTGATCCGCCGCGCCGAGCAGTCGCTGGCGAAGCGCGAGAACGAGCTGAACGACAAGCGGGTGTCGCTGGGCGTGAGCGAGGACATTGCGGCGCTCGACCTGCTGACTGCCACGATGCTGGTGCAGTTGGGCGAGAAGGGCGTGAAGACGCTCGACGACCTCGCGGATCTGGCGTCCGACGAGTTGGTCGAGATCGTCGGCGAGAGCAGCATGAACGAGGACACCGCCAACGAAATCATCATGATGGCGCGCGCCCACTGGTTCGACGACGACGCGGCGACGGAGGTTGAGCCGGTGGCCGACGAAGCTTCCACCGAGGCGGAGGCCGACCACGGCTGAAGCGGTCTCGGAGGCCATCGACGACAGCGGCGACGAGCCGGAGCGCGGCCCGCTGCGCCGCTGCATCGTCACGCGCGAGCGGCTGGAGAAGGCGGGAATGATCCGCTTTGTGCTCGGCCCCGACCGGATCGTGGTGCCCGACCTGGCTGCACGGCTGCCCGGACGGGGATTTTGGTTGAGTGCGCGCCGCGATGTGGTAGATACCGCCTGCACCAAGGGCGCATTCGCTCGTGCCACGCGCGGCCAGGTGACAGTGCCCCCCGATCTCCTGCCCGGCCTGGTTGCGGCGCTTGAACGGCGGATAGGCGATCACATCGGTCTGGCCCGTCGCGCCGGGCAGGCCGTGGGTGGATTTTCCAAGGCGCGGGAGTGGCTGGTGGCGGGACGCGCGGCGCTGCTGGTACAGGCGTCGGACGGCAGCGTCGAGGAACGCGCCCGGTTGCTGGGTGGCCGGTCGGTGCCGGTGGTGACGCCGTTGAGCGGCGAGCGGCTGGGTGGGATCTTTGGGCGCGAACATGCGGTGCATGTGGCGCTCCTGGCGGGACGGCTGGCCGACGGCCTCGTCATTGAGGCGGGACGGCTGGCGGGATTGATGGCGGCACCGGCGCCGATGGGGCGGCAGGTGGCGACAAGACGGGCGGCGGCACGACGAGACGATAACCGACCGGCGACGCCGGCCGGCCAAACTAATCGGAATCAGGCGGATCAATGAGCGAAGGCGGCAACGACCAGGACGCGGCCAAGGGCCGGCTCTCACTGCGGCCGGCGGGGCGCATGGAGCTGGGCCGGACGGTGGATGCCGGGTCCGTGCGACAGAGTTTCAGCCACGGACGGTCCAAGGTGGTACAGGTCGAGGTGCGCAAGAAGCGCGCCGGCGCGGCGGCCCCGGCGTTGCCGAGTGCGGCGGCCGGAGCGCCCTCCGCCGTCGGCCTTGCCCCGGCCGCCAACGTCGCCCGCCCGCCCACCGGGGCTGGCCGTGCGCTGACCGCGACCGAGCTTGCGTCACGCCAGCGGGCGCTGATCGAGCAGCAGAAGGACAACGTCAAGCGCGAGGCCGAGCGCCGCGAGCAGGAGAAGATCTCGATCCTCTCCGCCGCCGAGGAAGCGCGCCGCCGTGACGAGGAGGCGCGTCGCGCCGCCGAGGAGGAGCAGCGCCAGAAGGTCGAGGCCGAGGCCCGCGCCCGCGCCGAGACCGCCGAGCGCGAGGTGGCCGAAGCGCTTGCGGCGTCGCCCGCGGCCCCTGCCCCAGCCGCGCGTGGCGAGCCGGTGCGTCGCCCGGTGCGTCCGGCGACCACGCCCGGCGCCCCGGCCAGCCCGGTCGAGACGCTGCGGCTCAAGACCAACCGCCCCGGCGAGGAGGAGGACGAGTCGCGTCCGGTCCGCCGCCCCGGCGGCGCGCCCGGGATGCCGGCGCGCAAGCCGCCGGTCGCCGCGCCCAAGAAGGTGGTCGACGACCGCCGCCGCCCGGCGCGCATCGACGTGCAGGCGGCGATCGAGGGCGAGGACGACCGTGTCCGCAGCCTGGCTTCGGTGCGCCGCCAGCGTGAGCGCGAGCGCCGCGAGCAGGAGCTGCAACTGCTGCGCTCGGATGGAGTGAAAGTCGTGCGTGAAGTGGTGCTGCCGGACACGATCACGGTGCAGGAGCTGGCCGCCCGCATGGCCGCCCGCGCGCCGGAGGTCATCAAGGCGCTGATGAAGATGGGCGTGATGGCGACCATCACGCAGAGCCTTGACGCCGACACCGCCGAGTTGGTGGTGCAGGAGTTTGGCCACCGGGTGAAGCGCGTCAGCGAGGACGACATCGAATCCGGCCTGGAAGGCGAGTTCGACGAGCTGACCGACATGCAGTCGCGCTCGCCGGTGGTGACGATCATGGGCCATGTCGACCACGGCAAGACCTCGCTGCTCGACGCGCTGCGCTCCACCGACGTGGCCGCCGGCGAGGCGGGCGGCATCACCCAGCACATCGGCGCCTATCAGGTGAAGTTGCAGTCGGGCAACCGCATCACCTTCATCGACACGCCGGGCCACGAGGCGTTCACCGCCATGCGCAGCCGCGGCGCCAGCGTCACCGACATTGTGGTGCTGGTGGTTGCCGCCGACGACGGCGTGATGCCGCAGACGATTGAGGCGATCAAGCACGCCAAGGCCGCAGGCGCTCCGATCATCGTCGCCATCAACAAGATGGACAAGGCCGACGCCAAGCCCGACCGGGTGCGCCAGGAGCTGTTGAGCCACGACATCGTGGTCGAGGAAATGGGCGGCGACACGCAGGACGTCGAGGTTTCGGCGATCAAGCGGATGGGTCTCGACAAGCTCGAGGAGGCGATCCTGCTGCAGGCCGAGATCCTCGACCTGCAGGCCAATCCCGGCCGCGCCGCCGAGGGCAGCGTGATCGAGAGCCGGCTGGATCGCGGCCGTGGTCCGGTGGCGACCGTGCTGGTGCAGAAGGGCACGCTCAACACCGGCGACATCGTGGTCGCCGGCGCCGAGTGGGGCCGCGTGCGCGCCATGCTCGACGACAAGGGCAAGCCGCTGCTGACCGCCGGTCCCTCGGTGCCGGTCGAGATCCTCGGCCTCGCCGGGGTGCCGCAGGCGGGCGAGCCGTTCGTGGCGGTGGAGAACGAGGGCCGGGCGCGCGAGATCAGCGAGTTCCGTCAGCGCAAGCTGCGCGACAGGGCGGCTGGCGTCGCCACGGCGGCGCGCGGCACGTTGGACGAGATGCTGGCGCGCATCCAGGCCGGCGTGCAAAAAGAGGTCGCCGTGCTTATCAAGGCCGACGTGCAGGGCAGCGCCGAAGCAATCCAGTTGACGGTGCTGCGGCAGGCGCACGAGGAGGTGCGGGTGCGGGTGCTGAACTCCTCGGTGGGCCAGATCACCGAGAGCGACATCGAGTTCGCCCGCGCCAACAATGCGCTGATCGTCGCCTTCAACGTCCGCGCCACGGCGCAGGCCCGGGCGCTGGCAACCCGCGACGGCGTCGATATCCGCTACTACTCGATCATCTACGAGGTGGTGGACGACATCGAGAAGCTGGTGCGCGGCAAGGTGGCGCCGAAGGCCCGCGAGCGGTTCCTGGGCTATGCCGAGATCCGCAAGGTGTTCGACATCACCAAGACCGGCAAGGTCGCGGGCTGCATGATTACCGAGGGCTTGGTGAAGCGTGGCGCCGGGGTGCGGCTGCTGCGTGAGGGCGTGGTGATCCACAACGGCGAGCTGACGCAATTGAAGCGCTTCAAGGACGACGTGCGCGAAGTGGCGCGCGGCTACGAGTGCGGGTTGTCGTTCGCCAACTACAACGACCTGCGCGAGGGCGACGTGGTGGAGTGCTTCGAGGTCGAGATGGTGCCCGCTTAACGATGACCAAGAACACCGCGGCGCTGTCGGCCCGCGCGCCGTCGCAGCGTCAACTCCGCGTGGCCGAGGAGGTCCGGCATGTGCTGTCGGGCATCTTCGCACGCGGCGAGGTGCGCGACCCCGATCTGGTCGATGTGCTGATTACCGTAACCGAGGTGCGGATCAGCCCGGATCTGCGCTCGGCCACGGCGTTCGTGACCCGGCTCGGCCGCTCCGACATCGCCGAGAAGCTGCCGGCGCTGCGCCGGGCCGCGCCGTACCTGCGCGGCCAGTTGGCCAAGGCGTTGCGGCTGCGGATCGCGCCGGAAGTGTCGTTCCAGGCCGATACCAGCATCGACTACGCGATGCACGTCGACGCGATGTTGCGCAATCCGGACGTGGCGCGCGACCTGGGGTGACGCTGGAGCGCGCTCGCGCATCCTGCCGCCGCTATCGACCGCACGCCGTTGAAAGTTGACCTGAACCGATGCGCCAACGCAAACCCCGCGGCCTGCCGCTCGATGGCTGGCTGATCGTCGACAAGCCGCAGGGGCTGACCAGCACCGACGCGGTGAACCGGGTGCGGCGCTGGTTCGACGCGCAGAAGGCCGGCCACGGCGGCACGCTCGATCCGCTGGCGACCGGCCTGCTGCCGGTGGCGTTCGGCTCGGCCACCAAGACCGTGCCGTATGTCATGGACGGCACCAAGATCTACCGCTTCACGCTCCGCATGGGCGAGGCGCGCGACACCGACGACGCCCACGGCGCGGTCGTCGCCACCAGCGACGCGCGGCCCGACGATGCCGCCATCGCCGCCGCGCTGCCGGCGTTCTGCGGCGACATCATGCAGGTCCCGCCGATCTACTCGGCGATCAAGGTGGCCGGCGAGCGCGCCTACGACCTCTCGCGCGCCGGCACGCCGCCGGTGCTGGAGGCGCGCCCGGCGCGCGTCGACCGTTTCGAGCTGATCGAGCGGGTCGATGCCGACACCGCCATCTTCGAGGTGCAGTCCGGCAAGGGCGTCTACATGCGCAGCCTGGCGCGCGATTTAGCACGGGCCTGCGGCACGGTCGGGCATGTCGCAGCCTTGCGCCGGCTGCGGGTGGGGCCGTTCGACGAGAGCCATGCGATAGTTCTGGACAAGTTGCAGCGCGCGGAGGATACCCCGCCGACGTCCCCGGACTTCCTGCTCCCGGTCGCGACCGCGCTGGCCGACATCCCGGCGCTGGCCTTGACCGCAGCGGAAGCCACAAGCCTCTCGCATGGACAGGCAATCAGCCTGGTCGATCTGATGGGCCGCATTCCACGGGCCGCCAACCCCGACCGGGGCTTGGCGCGCGCCATGGCGGGGACTCGCGTGATCGGGCTTTGCCGGCTGGAGGATGGCTGGCTGAAACCGGAACGGCTTTTGTAGCCGCACGCGCGCTTCAACCCCGCATCAGGAGTATGCGATGTCGATTACCGCGGAGCGTCGCACGACGCTCGTGTCCGAATATGCCACCGGCGCCGCCGACACCGGCAGCCCCGAGGTTCAGGTCGCGTTGCTCACCGAGCGCATCGTGAACCTGACCGAGCACCTGAAGACGCACGCCAAGGACTTCCACAGCCGGCGCGGCCTGCTGATGATGGTCGGCCAGCGTCGTGCGCAGCTCGACTACCTGAAGCGCAAGAATCATGTGCGTTACGAGACGCTGATCGGCCGACTCGGCCTGCGTCGCTGAGATAGGCGCCGGTCCGTGCCGAACGGCAGGCCGGCGTCGCCGCCTCTGCGTGCCATTGGGCACGGAGAAACCGTCGCGCGCGACGGGATGACGATCGCCGATCCGGCGTACCGGCTGTTTTGCCCGAATATGCCCATGACGGCGGCTTCGGCCACATGGCTCGTGGCTGTGCCCGCGCACAGCCCGCTCCCATGCCGCCCGAGACGCCGTCCGATGCACTCGCTGCCCTGGATCGCCCGGCCGCCTGCCCGCCCGCGTCGCGACTTCGCAAGGAAGACGTGATGTTCAACCACTTCCGCAAGGAACTCGACTGGGGCGGCCGCAAGCTGACCCTGGAGACGGGCAAGATGGCCCGTCAGGCCGACGGCGCCGTGCTGGCCCGCTATGGCGACACCATCGTGCTGTGCACCGCGGTCGGCGCCCGTAATGTCAAACCGGGGCAGGATTTCTTCCCGCTGACGGTCAACTACCAGGAGAAGGCATTCGCCGCCGGCAAGATCCCGGGCGGCTTCTTCAAGCGCGAAGGCCGCCCCTCCGAGAAGGAGACGCTGGTCAGCCGCCTGATCGACCGCCCGATCCGCCCGCTGTTCCCGCACGGCTTCCGCAACGAGGTCCAGGTCGTCGCCACCGTGCTCAGCCACGACCTTGAGAACGACCCCGACGTGGTGGCGCTGATCGGCTGCTCGGCGGCGCTGACGCTGTCCGGCATCCCGTTCTTCGGCCCGGTCGGCGCCGCGCGCGTGGCCTGGATCGACGGCCAGTACGTGCTGAACCCGACCACCGCGCAATGCGAGGACGGCACCCTCGACCTGTTGGTCGCCGGCACCACCGAAGGCGTGCTGATGGTCGAGAGCGAGGCGCGCGAGCTGAGCGAGGAGGTCATGCTGGGCGCCGTGGCGTTCGGCCATGCGCAATTCCAGCCGGTGATCCAGGCGATCATCGAGCTGGCCGAACTGGCCGCCAAGGAGCCGTGGGCGCTGCCGGAGACCAGCACCGAGCAGAAGTCGCTGGCCGGGCGCGTCGATGCGCTGGCGCGTGGCGCGCTGGCCGACGCCTACCAGGAGAAGATCAAGCAGACCCGCCAGGAGAAGGTCGGGGCCGCCAAGAAGGCCGCCGGCGCCGCGCTGACCGCCGAGGGCCTCGATCCCGAGAAAGCCAAGCTGCTGTTCAAGGAGCTTGAGGCCGACATCGTCCGCAACGCCATCCTCGACACCGGCCTGCGCATCGATGGCCGCGACACCAAGACGGTGCGCCCGATCGTGGCCGAGGTCGGCATCCTGCCGCGCGCCCACGGCAGCGCGCTGTTCACCCGCGGCGAGACCCAGGCGCTGTGCGTGGCCACGCTGGGCACCGCGCAGGACGAGCAGATCGTCGACGCGCTCGACGGCGAGTTCCGCGAGCACTTCATGCTGCACTACAACTTCCCTCCGTACTCGGTGGGCGAAGCCGGCCGCATGGGCAGCCCCGGCCGCCGCGAGATCGGCCACGGCAAGCTGGCGTGGCGCGCCATCCACCCGCTGCTGCCGGAAAAGTCCAAGTTCCCGTACACCCTGCGCGTGGTCAGCGAGATTACCGAGAGCAATGGCAGCAGCAGCATGGCGACGGTGTGCGGCACCAGCCTGGCGCTGATGGATGCCGGCGTGCCGCTGCTGCGCCCGGTGGCCGGCATCGCCATGGGGCTTATCAAGGAGGATCGCGGCTTTGCGGTGCTCTCCGACATCCTGGGCGACGAGGACCATCTCGGCGACATGGACTTCAAGGTGGCCGGCACCGAGGCGGGCGTCACCAGCCTGCAGATGGACATCAAGATCACCTCGATCACCGCCGACATCATGAAGGTGGCGCTCGATCAGGCGCGCGAGGGGCGGCTGCACATCCTCGGCGAGATGGCCCGCGCCATCACCGGGGCGCGCTCGGACGTGGCCGCCACGGCGCCGAAGATCACCGTCATCAACATCCCGAAGGAGAAGATCCGCGACGTGATCGGCACCGGCGGCAAGGTGATCCGCGAGATCGTCGAGCTGACCGGCGCCAAGATCGACATCGAGGACGACGGCACGATCAAGATCTCGTCCAACGACCCGGACAAGGCGCAGGCCGCCATCGACCGCATCCGCGGCATCGTGGCGGAGCCGGAGATCGGCGTGATCTACACCGGCAAGGTGGTGAAGACCGCCGAGTTCGGCGCGTTCGTGAACTTCCTCGGCTCGCGCGACGGCCTGGTCCACATCAGCGAGCTGTCGACCGGGCGGGTGTCCAAGACCGGCGACATCGTGAACGTGGGCGATGCCGTGCGGGTGAAGGTGCTAGGCTTCGACGACCGCGGCAAGGTCAAGCTGTCGATGCGCGTGGTCGATCAGGCGACCGGGGCGGACATCTCCGACCAGGTCGGCGCCAAGGGCGGACGCCGCGAGCGCGACGAAGCGGCCGAGTAAATCGTGCCGCCGCCCCTGCCGAGGGTCTTGCCATCGTCGGGGACGGTGCCGATTTTCGAGTTGTGAGGTTCCGGGTCCGGAGCCGTGGAGGGTGCTGATGAAGGCGATCGACACGATTCGGATGGGCGGCGTCGACGTGCTGCCGCTGATCGAAGGCGGCAAGGGCGTTGCGGTCTCCAACGGCGCCACCTCGGGCCATTGGGCGGCCGGCGGCGGCGCTGGCACCTTCAGCGCGGTCAACGCCGACAGCTTCGATGCCGATGGCCATGTCATTCCGCAGATCTACCACGGCGGCACCCGGCGCGAGCGGCATGAGGAACTGGTGGCCTATGCGATCCAGGGCGGCATCACCCAGGCGCAGCAGGCGCACGAGATCGCCGACGGCCGCGGCCGCATCCACGCCAACATCCTGTGGGAGATGGGGGCCGCCGAGCGCGTGGCGACCGGCGTGCTCGAAGGCGCCAAGGGCCTCATCCACGGGCTGACCTGCGGCGCCGGGATGCCGTACCGGCTGTCCGAGATCGCCGCCAGGTTCAACGTCTACTACTACCCGATCGTCTCATCGTCGCGCGCCTTCAACGCGCTGTGGAAGCGCGCCTACTCCAAGGCGGCCAGCCTGCTGGGCGGCGTGGTCTACGAGGACCCATGGCTGGCCGGCGGCCACAACGGCCTGTCCAACGGCGAAGACCCGAGCCGTCCGGAAGACCCCTTCCCGCGTGTGCTTGCCCTGCGCAAGCTGATGCGCGAACTGGGCCTGGGCGACACCCCGATCATCATGGCCGGCGGCGTGTGGTGGCTTGAGGAGTGGCAGGACTGGATCGACAACCCCGACCTTGGCCCAATCGCCTTCCAGTTCGGCACCCGTCCGCTGTTGACGCAGGAAAGCCCGATCGGCGAGGCGTGGAAGCGCCGGTTGCTGACGCTCAAGCCGGGCGACGTGTACCTCAATCGATTCAGCCCGACCGGGTTCTATTCCTCGGCGGTCGACAACGGCTTCCTTCAGGAACTGCGCCTGCGCACCGAACACCAGGCCGCCTTCACCACCGAGCCGGTCGGCGAGCATGTGGCGGAGTTTGCCGTCGGCCCGCGCAAGCGGGTCGTCTACCTGACGCCGCTCGACCTGCAGCGGGTGCGCGGTTGGGAGCGGCTGGGCATGACCGAGGCGTTGCGCACGCCCGACAGCACGCTGGTGTTCGTGACGCCGGAGAAGGCCGCCGAGATCATGGCCGACCAAGTGGCCTGCATGGGTTGCCTCAGCACCTGCCGGTTCTCCAACTGGTCGCAGCACGAGCCGGATTTCAACAACGGCAAGAAGGCCGACCCGCGCAGCTTCTGTATCCAGAAGACGCTGCAGGATATCGGCCATGCGACGGACGAGGATGCCTCGCTGGACCAGAACCTGATGTTCGCCGGTCACAATGCCTATCGCTTTGCGACCGACCCGTTCTACGGCAACGGCTTCATCCCGACCGTGCGCCAGCTCGTCGACCGTGTTTTGACCGGCCGCTGACAGGGGCCGGCGCGGCCACCTGCGGGCTGTTGTCCGCGAGTTTGTGGACGACCTCGTCGGCAAGCTGACCCAACCCGGCGCTCATTGCCGCAACCAAGTCGGTGGTTTTGACGCTGGCTGAGTGCACGGTGAGCCGCACCTGCGTGGCCGCCGCCGAGCGCTCGCTGTCCTGATGCTGGATCGCCACCTGCGCCAGCAGCACGATGTCACCCGAGGCGTTGGCGTCCAGGCGTTGCACGTCGACCTCCAGCACCAGGTCGGGCCGGGTCGAGATGGCGCCCGACTCCGAGAACACCGAGCTGTTGGGCAGCCGCTGCACCAGATCCTCCGTGAACACCCGCTCCAACATGCTGCCCATCGGCTCGCCCCAGCGGTCGGTGCTGCTGACCTGCAGGCGGTATTGCGCGTCCGAGCGCACGATCTCCGGCCGGTCGAGGTAGGCGGCCAAGCCGACGCGACGCAGTTCGACGGTGCGGGCGCGGAGCGGCTGCGCCGCGCCCGGCACCGCGGCCAGGGTGAACAGGTCCGGGTTGGGCGAAGCGCAGCCGGCAACACCGGCCAACGTCAGCCCGGCCAGCACGAAGGTCACAGACAAACCGCGCATAGGCGTTCTCGCTTTTGTTGGCGACCGGCTAACGGCCGGCGCGGCCGCGGATCAGCGCCTCGGGGTGCTGGTCGAGGTAGTCCGCCAGCAGCCTCACCGACCGCGCGGTGTCGCTGGTCTCCGACAGCAGGCGTTGCAGGTCGCGGCGGAAGGACGAGTTGGCGCCATAGCCGGATTCCGTCGAGTTGACCAGCCGCCCGGCCCGGTCGACGGCGGTCTGCAGCCCCTCGGCGATGGCCGGCAGCCGGCGCAGCAACGGCTCCGTGCCGGCCGTGATATTGCGTAGAACCTCCTGTGCGCTCGCGAGAGTGCCGCTCAGCGATTGCAGGCCCTGGCGCAACTCCGGCCCGGCGACCAACTGGCTGACGCCCTGCAGCGTGTCGTTGAGGTTGGCGGCGATCTGATCGAGCGGCAGCGCGCCGAGCTTCTGCGCCACCTGGGCCAGGTTGCTGGTGATGTCGTCGAAGCTGCCCGAGGTGCTGGGCACCTCGATCTCGTCGCCGACCTGATGCGCCTGGGCGGGGGCGGAGTTGGGCTTGAAGCTGAACTCGACGACGTTCTGGCCGGTCAGCAGGCTGGCGCTTTGCAGTTCCGCGCGCAGCCCGCGCGACACCAGCGTCTGCGCCACCGCCATCAGGTTCGTCGGGTTGCTGTCGGGATGGCTCATGAACCGCTGCGGCTGCAACTCCATGTGAATCACCACGCGCGAGGTGGCGCCGTTGCGCGCGAGGTCGAGGTGGATGCCGGTGACGTTGCCGATCTGAATGCCGTACATCTCCACCGGCGCATCGACGCTAAGCCCGCGCACCGACCCCTCGAAATAGCTCACCAGCTTGATCCGATTGTCGTACCCGGCGGAGGCGGCGTCGTTCTCGCTGCGGTACAGGGTAAACCTCGAGTCGGGTTTGGCGGCCGGCATGGTGCGGGCGCCCTCGGTGGTGTCGAACGAGACGCCGCCGGAGAGGATCGCCTGCAGGCTGGCGATGCGAAGCTGGACGCCCTGCGCGCCGACCTCGACGCCGACGCCGGAGGCGTTCCAGAAATGCGTTCCCTGGCGCACGAAGCGATCATAGGGCGCCCGCACGAATGCCTGGATGGTGACGCTCTCGCCATCCTTGCCCAACTGGAAGCTGGAAACCTCGCCGGCCGGGATGCCGTGGTAGAACACCGGCGCGCCGGGCTGGATCGAGCCGATGCGGTCGGCGGTGAGCACGATCGGCACCCCCGTCTCCCCGGTCCGCACCGCTGGCGGATCGTCGAGGCCGGTGAAATGCGTGCTCTCCGGGCCGTCGAGGCCTGGGTCCATCTCGATGTACGACCCCGACAGCACGGTGTCGAGGCCGGAGACGTCGCCGGTGGTCAGCCTAGGCCGCACCACCCAGAAGCGCGCCTTGGCGGTCAGCGTGCGAGCGGCCTCGCGGGACATGCCGACGCGCACCACGACGCTGTTCATGTCGGGCGAGAGCCGCACGTCGCGCACGGTGCCGAGATCGACCGCCTTGTGCCGCACCTTGGTCTGGCCGCCGACAATGCCCTGGGCGGACTGGAAGGTGATGGTGATTTCCGGCCCGGCATTGGACAGCGTCTGGTACACCAGGTAGACGGCGATGACGGCCGCCACCAATGGGATCAGCCAGACGAGCTGGAAGGCCCGCCGCGCCTTGGGATGCACGATGGCGCGCGGCGGCTGCGGCGACCCTGGCGCGTCGGGAGTGGGCGGCGCGTTGGGAGTTGGCGGCGCGTCGGGAGTTAGCGCGGATGCAGGCGGCAGGGTCATTCGTGGCGTTCTCCGGCGGCGTCCCACATGATACGCGGATCGAAGCTGGTGGCCGCCAGGATGGTGAGTATCACGACGGCGCAGAATGCCAGCGCGCCAGGGCCGGGATAGACCGAGGCCAGGTTGCCCATGCGCACCAGCGCGGTCAGGATCGAGATCATGAACACGTCGATCATCGACCAGCGCCCGATGGCGTCGACGATCCGGTAGAGCACGGTGCGCTCCTGCAACCGCGCCGCCGAACCGCGATGGACAGTCACCAGCATGATGGTGAGGCTGACGAGCTTGAGCACCGGCACCATGATGCTGGCCACGAACACCAGCAGCGCCAGAGGCCACATGCCCCCTCGCAACAGCTCCTCGGCGCCGCCGACGATGGTCGATGGTTGGCCGCGGCCAAGCCGGATGAGGGTCAGCACCGGCAGGATGTTGGCCGGGATGTACAGGCACGCGGCGGCCAGCAGCAGCGCCCAGGTGCGCATGATGCTGGACGGCTTGCGTATGTGCAGCCGAGCGCCGCAGCGCGCGCAATGCGGCGTGCCGGCCGGGCTGACCTGGCCGCAGATGTCGCACCCGACCATCGGACCCGGCGGCAGTTTCGCAAAGGTGGTGTTGCGGCCCTCGCGCCGGTCCAACGCCTGCCACACCGCCTCGCGGTCCATGCACGCATCCACCGCCGCCAGCGCCAGCATCAGCGCCGCCATCGCATAGACGGCATGGCCGACCTCGACCTGGGCCAGCGCGATCAGCCTGGTGTAGGCGACGAAGACGCCGAGCAGGAACACCTCCACCATCGACCACGGCCGCAGCACCTCGGCGAAGCGGAACACCCGAGACAGGTGGTTGGGCGACAGGAGGCCCTGGGCCGTCATGTCGAGGCGCGGCAGCCGGATGCCGATCAGCACCCACAGGATCGCCAGCATCCGCAGCAGCGGCGCCAGGACGGTGGTGACGAGGACGACGACCGCCAGCTCCCACATGCCTTGCTGCTCCAATGCCACCGGCCCGGTGAACACCGTGCTGTCTCGGCCAAGGCCGCTGATCGACAGCTCGATGAACGAGGTCTGGCTGGCGATCAGCAGCAGCAGCAACCCGGTCACCACCATGACCAACGGCCGGCCGATCGAGTCGGAGCGGCCGCGCTGCAGCACCGCGTCGCAGCGCGGGCAAAACGCCACGTCATGCGGCGCCAACGTCGGCAGCGTCAGGAACAGGCCGCAATCCGGGCACTCGCACCAACGCTCGCCCGATGCCGTGGCGACGGCGGGCGGCGCTGCCGCAAAGGCGTCGGGGATGGCGAGGTCGGAGGGTGGGCACATTGCGGGCATTATAGCCGTTCAATGTGTCACGACTATCTCAACGGCGTCGTGGCGAGGGTTGTTGCGGCCACATCGGCGTGACGGTATATCGCCGCGTGCGGGCCGACGTAGCTCAGCGGTAGAGCAACTGATTCGTAATCAGTAGGTCCCCGGTTCAATCCCGGGCGTCGGCACCATGATCCAGCTGGTCAAGGAGCTTGGTCTTGGTCGCGCAGGCCAGCCGAGACCTGGGTACTGGCGAGAACGTCCTTCGCCGCTACGCAGCCGGAAACCAGTTCCCGTGGAAACCCGGTGGTATCCTGTGCGGCAGCCGGACCGTGGCGATCGGTGGCGCTTCGAAGGATCGTGCGTCGAGGATCGTGAAGTCGGTGGTCTCGTCGGCCGCGTCGATGACGAAGCCGATGAGCCAGCCTTCGTCCTCGCCCGCCTCTTCGGCCGCCGGCACGAACACGAACTCGCCCGGCAGGTGGCCGTCGCCGAACTCGTGCACGCGGCAGTCGCCCATTTTGAGGTCATGCTTGTAGAGCTTCGTGGCGCCGGCGAGCTGCGGGTTGCCGTCGGCTGGCACGGAGACCGTGTAGGCGTACCGATGGCTTTGGCCGAAGCGGCGCTCGTCGATGCGCGGGAACTCCTGCGGCGTGGGGTCGATCACGCGCCGTTCGACGCGGCGCGTCGCAGGGTCCACCGTCCAGCGTTCGAACCGGCCCAACGCGTCGAGGCCGCTCGCGTCCGAGGCGAACATCGTGGCGTAGGCGATGACATCGAGGATCACTTGGCCATCTTCGCCATCGAAGGCGTTGGCCACGTGGAAGACGAAGCATGGCTCGACATCGCACCATATCATGCCGCCGGCATCGCCATCTCGCGGCAGAAGCCCCACGCGGGCGCGGTGAGCCGGGTTCCAGCGAAACGGGAACAGATGGCCGCCGAGCACGGCACGCATCGAAAAGGTGACCGGGAGATCGAGGACGACGGCGAACCGCGCCGTGAAGGCGCAGTCGTGAATGCAGGGACCATGCTCGACCGCGACCGGCACGTCGCGCACGACTTTGCCCGCCGCCGAGACGACGACATGACGGACGGCATTCCAGACACTGCCGTCATAGGCGATGGCGTGGTGCTCGCCCGTGAGCGGGTCGCGATGCGGATGCCCGGTGAAAGAGCCATCGAGCGTGCCGTCGAACGGGTTGTAGAACTGCTCCTCCAGGGTCTCGGAAAGCTCCACGGGAAAGCTGCCCGCTTCCACCAGGGCGAAGGCACGGCCGCCGATGTCGACGATGTTGGTGTTCACGGTATCGTTGCGGCTTCTGCGCGGTCCGGGCGCGGCGGCACGGCCGAGCGCCGCGGCCGCCAGGCGCGAACCGATCCAGCGGTTGCGGTACCACAGGACCCTGCCGTCCCGGATGGCAATGCCATGCACCATGCCGTCGCCGAGGAACCAGTGATGCCCCGCGGGATCGGGACTGACCGGGTTCGCGCCCATCTTGAGATAGCGGCCGTTGAGCCCCGCCGGTATCGACCCGCTGACGGCAAGATCCTGGAGCGTCAGTTCCGAGCGCATCGGCTTGTGGATGCCGACAAGATAGGAGTTGCCGGTGTTGGGCAGCCGCCTCCGGTTATGGGCCGCCACCAACTCGACCCCACCCTCGATAGCCGCGCGCATGGCCGATCGAAGCGGCTTCAGCATGGGTCACGGTCTCCGGCGATGTTGTGCCACTACTACTGTGCACGTTCGAGCTAGTTTCCTAGCCGTATGACGTGCATGGCCTCTTGGGACAGGTTGGCCGCGAGGTTTCCGACATGCGGGTGATGGGTCAGCGCGATCACCTGCACATAAGCGCTGAGGCCAAGCAACGCCTGCAAAGTTGCCAGGGTCCGGGTATCGTCGAACGTCTGCAGGACGTCGTCCACGATGAATGGCAGCGGCGCCGCGGCGGCCGCGTAATTCTCCAGGGCGGCGATGCGCAGGGCCAGATAGAGCTGGTCGCTGGTGCCTTCGCTGAGCTGGTCGAGCGGGTTGCGGCCGAGGCCGTCCGCCTCCAGCGCCATCATCACCTGCCCGGCCTTGCCCTCCTCGATCGCGACCCCGGCATGAGCGCCGCCGGTGATGGTGCGGAACACCATGCCGATCCGCCGCAGCAACGGCTGGTCGGCGGCGGCGGCCTGGCGGTCGAGGGCCGCCTGCAGCAGCGCATGGGCGGCGTGGAGGACGAGCGCCTCCTCCGCCGTGCGGGCCAGCATCGCCTGGGCCGCCTCGCGGCGGTGCGCCGCCTCGCCGGCATCCAAACCAGTGCTCGCCTGGTCGCGCGCCGCCACGGCCGCGGCCTTGGCCTGCCGCGCGATTTCGATGGCTGCGGTCAGCTCCGTATGGCGCGTCTCGATGGCGCGGATGCGGGCGGCGTCCTCCTCGGCCGTCGTCTCGGCCGAGCGCAGCCGCAGCGCCTCGATGCCTCGCCCGCCGCCCTGCACGGCGATTTCCCGCAGCGCCTCCGCGGCATCCTTGCGCGCGGCGGCGGCGTCGCGGGCACGCTGGAGCTGAACCTCAGCCGCCTCGTCGGTCTCGGCGTGAAGTGCGGCGCGAAGACCCGTAAGACTCAGTGTCGCCGCGCCGGCCTCCGCGAGACTTTGCAAGTGTTTCGCCTGGGCCTCCAACATGCGTTGATCCGCATCCTGGCAACGCACGGCCTCCCGCCGTTCGGCCGCGAGACGATGCTGCAGGCTTCCGGCGGCGTCGATCGGCGGCAAGCCCGCAAGCTGCGGAGACAGGCGAGCGAGCGCGGCGATTTTTTCGGCCAGGAGCGCCACCGCGCCTTGCATGTCGGCGATGCGGCGCGCTCCGTCTCGGCACCCGGTTTCGACCAACCGCAACGCCTCCACCGTCGCCAGCGCTTCGGCCGCCGCCGCCTGCGCCTCGTCGGGCGGACGGCTCAGTGATTGGGCCACAGCCGTCCATCGCTCGTGCCAGTCGGCCAGCGCCCGCTCCGCCTCATCGGCGGCAGCGTGGCTCGCCGTCAGCGCCAGCCGCTGCTCGCCGGCGAGTTTGGCCAAGCTGCCGCGCCGCGCGGCAAGGTTGCGGGCCGCCTCGATCCGGCGGCCGGCTTCCGCGAGAAGCGGCTCCAACGCCTCGACGGGCGGCGTCGGCGCCTGCATGGCCTCGGCGAGCAGCGCGCCCAGCCGAGCCAGGTCGGCCTTGGTATCCGCGAACGCCGCGGCGGCATCGTCCCGCTCGCCACGCCGGATGACGGCCTCGGCGCGACCACGCAGGAACGCCCGCAACGCCGCCATCTCCCGCGCATCGCCACCCGCCGCCGCCGCTATGGCCGCGAGATCGCCTCGCGCTTTCGCTAGATCATCCGCGGCATCCACCACTTTCTGTTCAGTGGCCGCGAAGGCGCCTTCCAGCGCGGCGAGACGGTCCCTGAGCACACCCGCCTCCGCCGCTTCCTGGGCATGGGCGATCAGGGCGTCGGCAACGGCGTCCGCCGCGCGGATCGCCCGGTCGAGCGTCACCGCCGCGGCGGGATCGGGCCGTTCCGGCGTCGCTGCGCAGAGTTGTACCAAGGCGGCATCGCGGCGCTGGCGCGAAACATCCAGCGCGTCGGCGGCCGGGAGCATCGCCGTCCGTTCCAGCGTCGCAAGCTCTGCCCGCACGGCGTCGGTATCGTTGGTAAGCGCGGAGCGGTCACGCACGGCCTGCTGGTGGGCAGCGTCCGCTTGGCTCAGCGCCTTGTCCGCCGCGTCGAGCCTGGGTTCCGAAGGGGCGACGGTGACGCCGAGCATTGCTTCCGGCAAAGGGCAATCCGGGATCGCCGCCAGCGCCGCCGCAAGCGCCGTCTCGGCGGCCCGCAGCCTGCGCTGGCCGGTCGCCAATCGCACGGCTGGATCGCCTCCTGCCCGCAGCAGATCGGTGAGGTCGGCCAGCCTCGCCACATCGGTTTCGCTCGGCAGGGCGTCCAGCTCCGCTTGCGTGGCGGTGAGCAGGCGGCGGGCCTCGTTTTCCGTCTGTTCGACCGAGACGGCCTGCGCGGCCAGCGTCGGATGAGACTGCAGCATCTTCTGCGCGTCCTTGACGGCAGGCGCGGGCGGCAGCGGCAGCGTCGCGTCCCAGCCCAGGTCCCGGCGCAGCTTCATGCCTTCCGCCTGCCCGGCGGCCAGCTCCGCCTGCAATCTCGGCAAGTCGGCCTCCGCGCCCTGAGCCCGCCCGCGCATCTCCGCCAAAGCGTCGATCTCGGCCTCGGCCGCCAGCCAATCGGCATCGAAGGTCATCGTCGCGCGGGCATCCCGGATTGCCTGAACGGCGGCCCCGGCCGCGTCGGCGGCGCTGGCGGACTTCGCCCCGGCCTCCAGCGCCTCGCGCCAGCGTCGCTCGAACGTGTCATCCAGTTCCGGCGCCTGTCCGGCGGCCTCCAACGTGAGTTGCGCGCCGTGCAGCCGGTCGAGCCACGGTCGTATGGCGCCGGTGGCGCGCAGCCGGTCACGTTCGGACGCGCCGGCCGCCTGTTCGGACAGCAGCGTTTCGAGCTGCGTCGCCGCCTCCGCCGCATCGCGCTCCAGCTTGCTCCAGCCCTCCGGCCGCAACGCCACCTGGCGCAGGTCGGTCCCGGCCTTTTCCCAGGCGGTGAGCGCGCTCCATAGAGGTCGCGCCTTGTGGCGCACCGTAGCCCGGCCCAGTTCGTCACGCTGGGTTTCCAACGCCGTCAGCACGTCGCGAACCCGGCCCATGCCGCCGCCGGCCGCGAACAGCACCTGACCCAGGCGGCCCTGGCTGCGGATCAGCTCCTGCCCGCCCGAGCGTAGCAACGCGGTGTCGAGGCCGAACAGCTCGCGGAACACCGTCTCGTCCGCGCCGCCCAGAAGTTGCCGCGCCTCGTCGGTCGAGACAGCGGAGCCGTCCGCGCGGGCCAGCGTGTTGCCGCGACCTTTGCGACGCACCAGCGACAGCACGGCGCTGCCTTGCTGCGCCACGTCGGCCAGCAGGCGCATCCGTTCGGTGCCGTGGCGAAAGTCCATCGGGGTGCCCCCGGGAATGCCGAACAGCATGTCGCCGATGGCGCGGCGGAGCACCGACTTGCCGAAACCATTGGGCGCCACGATCAAGTTGACCCGGCCCGGCATGGCATCGAGCGGCAGGTCGAGCCGCTCGAACGGCCCGTAGCGCTCCAGCGTCAGGCGGGCGAGGCGCATCAGCCGAACCCGGCAAGCGCCGCCTGGAGCTTGCGGCGCGCCTGCTCCATGATCGCCACGACATCGCCGTCGGCGCAGTCATACAATGGATGACCCTGCGGCAGCGCCTCGCCCAGCTTGCCGAGCAAGGTCGCGGGCCAGTCGCCAAGCAGCCCGGATGGCGGTGTTGCAGCGAGGGTTTCGACCTCATCCAGCAGGCGTCCGAGATTGTCCGTCCGCGCCGGCAACGCGGCATCGCTGGCCGGATGGGTGCGCAACCTTACCGCTTCCAGCCACAGCAGATGCTCGCCGCCGAGGCCGTGCGCCTCGTTCAGCACCTTGTCGCGCAGACCGATCCCCGCCAGCGCCGCGTGAGCGTCGGTGACGCCGATCAATGTCAGGCGAATCGCCAGCGGACGTGGCGCTGCATCCCGCAACGCCGCGTCCAACGCCGCCTGGACGCGGATCAACGCCTCCGCCTCGTCCGCCGCTCCGGTGACGTCGATTTCGATGTTGGCCCAGCGCAGCGCATCGAGCACGCGATGCTCCACCGAGCGCACGCGGCCGTTGGCGACGGTGACGAGGCTGGCGCCCTTGGGGCCGGTCTCGCCGACGTGCCGCCCCTGCAAATTGCCCGGGAAGACGATCCACGGCTCCTCCGACAGCACCTCGCGCGTATGCACATGGCCGAGCGCCCAGTAGTCGTAGCCATGCGCCTTCAACCGCGGCACCTCGCATGGCGCGTACGCGGCGTGGGCGGCATAGCCCGCCGCCGACGTGTGCAGCACGCCGATGTTGAACAGGCCCTCGAGCGGCGGCGGATAGGCCCGCGACAAATCGTGCGGAACCGCCTGGTCGGCAAAGCTCTGGCCGTGGACGGCAACTCCCAATGCTTCGAGCACCGGCACCGTGTGGGCGCGGCCATGCTCGAACACGGTCACATGCGGCATCCGCAGCGATCTGGTCATCCGGTTGGCCGCGTCATGGTTGCCGCGCACGGCAAACACCGGGATCGCGGCATCGGTCAGCCGACGCATCTGCGCCGCAAAAAACAGCCCGGTGCCGAAGTCCGGCCAGTCGCCGTCGTAGATGTCGCCGGCGATCAGCACGAAGGCGACGCCTTCCGCCAAAGCGAGGTCGACCAGCTTGCCGAGCGCCCGGCGGGTCGCCCCACGAATGACCTCGACCGGCGCGGAGGCGTCGGCCTCCAGGCCTCGCAGCGGACTGTCGAGATGGATGTCGGCGGCGTGGAGGAATCGGAACTCGGACATGGCAACAATGTGCCACAGTCGTTGGCTGCCGGGAACCTTCAGCCGCCGGATCAGCCGGATTGCCTTCCTGGCTTCGGAGATTCGCAAGATCGTGAACGCGCGGCACCCTCTAAGTAATGCAGGTAGGTTGCGGCGTCATCTTTTGTTCAGATCGAAAGCATCGTGCTGCATACCCGTTCTTTGAGTAGCAGAGGCTGTCGTTCACCTTCTCTCGCGTGTGATGCGGCGTTGACACAAGATGAACGGAAAGCAACTTCGGCCCAAGAACCGCGAAGTAGTGCTAGCAACGACGCATCCGCTTATTATATGCGTGACACGATCATTGACGATCGAACAGGAGTTGCACCCAGATGGCTAAAGCAGAAACGATGTCCACCCGTTCCCCCCGCGGCACCAAGCCAGTGAGCCAGGCTTTCTTCTCGGCGCTCGAAAGCATCCCGGCCGCTTCGCGCGCGGCGGTGGCGAAGGCGGCTCAGGCGATGATCCGCGACGAACTCAAGACCCAGCGCGATGCGACCAAGGCCGCCGCCGTCAAGCAGAAGGCGGCGCAGTCGGTCGCCACGAAGAAGTCGGCCGCGGCGAAGAAGCCCGAGGCGAAGCCCGCAGTGAAGGCGAAGACGGCCGCCACGAAGACGAAGGCTTCGGCTGCCAAGGCCCCGGCTTCCAAGACCTCAGCTTCCAAGGCCCCGGCTTCCAACGCCCCGGCTTCCAACGCCAAGGCCATGAAAGCCGCCAAGCCCACCGCGAAGAAGGCCAGCCCAAAGAAGGCCGCCGCCAAGGCTACGCCGGACAAGCCGGTCGAAGCGCCAGCCGCAGCCTAATGCTTTTCGGTACTGGGCAGGTTATGCCCAGTACCGAACGCCTGACGGCCGGCCGCCATCTCCAAAGCAACCTTGCCAGCCGCGTCACGTAGAACTGGTTGGCGCGGCACAGCGGTTGGGGATCTCGGATGAAAGCACTCGTATGGCAGGGCAAGGGAGACATCCGCTGCGAGACGGTGCCCGATCCCACGATTCAGCACGGCCAGGACGCCATCATCAAGGTGACCGCCTGCGCGATCTGCGGCTCCGATCTTCACCTGATGGGCGGCTTCATGCCGACGATGGAGCGCGGCGACGTGCTGGGCCACGAGACCATGGGCGAGGTCATGGAGGTCGGGCGCGACAACACGAAGCTGAAGGTCGGCGACCGCATCGTCGTGCCGTTCACCATCTGCTGCGGCGAGTGCCGGCAGTGCAAGTGGGGCAACTGGAGCTGCTGCGAGCGCACCAATCCCAACGGCAAGATGCAGGCGGAAACCTTCGGCTATCCCCTGGCCGGCCTGTTCGGGTTCTCGCACATCACCGGCGGCTTCGCGGGCGGGCAGGCCGAATATTTGCGCGTCCCCTACAGCGACATCGGGCCGATCGTGGTGCCCGAGGGAATGACCGACGAGCAGGTGCTGTTCCTGAGCGACATCTTCCCCACCGCCTACCAGGCGGCGGAGCACTGCGAGATCACGCCCGAGGACACGATCGCGGTCTGGGGCTGCGGCCCGGTCGGCCTGCTGGCTGTGAAGTCGTGCTTCCTGCTGGGAGCGAAGCGGGTGATCGCCATCGACACCGTGCCGGAGCGGCTGGCGTTGGCGCGGCAGGCGGGCGCGGAGACGATCGATTTCGGCACGCAGAACGTGCAGGACACGATCATGGAGATGACGCACGGGCTGGGACCTGACACGGTGATCGAGGCTGTGGGCATGGAGTCGCATGGCGCCGACACCCTGGCGCAGAAAGTAAGCTCCGCCGTCATGGCGGCGACGGTGAGCATGGAGCGGCCGTTCGCGCTGAACCAGGCGATCCTGGCGTGCCGTCCGGGCGGCATTGTGTCGATGCCGGGCGTGTTTGCGGGGCCGGTGGGTCCCGTCGCGCTGGGCGTGCTGATGAACAAGGGGCTGACGCTCAAGACCGGGCAGACGCATATGGTGCGCTACATGCAGCCGCTGTTGGAACGCATCCAGAAAGGCGAGATCGATCCCTCGTTCATCATCAGCCATCGCTCCTCGTCGCTTGAGGATGGGCCGGCGCTCTACACCGCGTTCCGCGACAAGACCGATCACTGCACCAAGGTGGTGTTCAAGCCGCACGGATGATGCGGGCGGGCGGGCGGTCCGAGCCGTCCGCCAAGCCCCAGCCGAGTATCAGGAACAGCCACCCGGCGGTCGGCACCACGAACAGGGCTGCCGAGGAGGCGAGCGGCCACAGCGCGAGCAAGGCGGCGACGAACAGTGCCACATGCAGCGGCGTGGCTCCGGACGCGAACGGGCGGGCAATCCGCCGCAGCCAAACGAAGGCCAGGCCAGCGAACAGCAGCAACCCGGGAAAGCCGCCATCGGTCGCCGCCTCCATATAGTAGTTGTGTGGGTGCAGGTTGCACCCCGCGAGGCCTCCGTTCTGCTGCTCGGTCATGCCGAGCCACGCGAGGCCATGGAAATATTGCGGGTCGGCGCAGGCGTGGCGGAAACCGTCGAACCCCAGCCCGAGCCATGGATGCGCCTCCAGCATCACCAGGGCGCGGACGTACAGCAGACCGTAGTTGCTGGTGACGAAATGCCGCATCTGCTCCAGGAAGTGCAGCACCAGTTTCTGGAACGTCGGTGGCGAGACCACCGGGGTTGCCGCGAGCAACAGCGCGCCGGCCAGCATCGCCAGCAGCATGGGCATCCGGAACCGGCGCAGCAGCAGGCCGCTGACGAGCAGGCCGAGCACCATCAACAGGGTCGGCATCCGTTGCCCGATCAACACCATGGTTGCGACGCTTACTGCCAGCAGCACGACGCCGCCGACGCGCGCCCATTTTTCCGGGCGGCCAAGCCAAGCCATGATGAGCGGCAGCAGGGCGGGGAAGAATACTACGAGGTAGGTGCCGCCGGCGCGCGGCTTCTTGAACGGGCCGGTCAGCGCCCCGTCGCTCCAGCGCGGATAGCCGGCGATGTTGCTCCCGAACAGATATTGCTGCCAGCTCTCCAGGGCGATCCAGGCCGCCACCGCCACGATGATCCAAAGCAGCCAGCGACGCGCGGACTTCGGCGCCAGCACCCAATGCTCCAGGGCCAATGCGAACAGCAGCAGCCGCCCCATGACGAGGGCCTGCAGGATTGCCGGCGTGTCGCCCCACCACAGGCTCGTGGCCAGCAACCAAACCCAGAACACCGCCGCCAGCCGGAACCAGGGCGCGCGCAACGCCGACCACTCCGCCGCAACCCAGCAGCGCAGCAGGAACAACGCCGCGACACCACTCAGCAGGATGTCGGCGATGCCTCGGCCATAAAGCAGCATCAGCGGCAGCAGCAGGGTCGCGGCGGTGGCAATTTGCAGCAAGGCCGCCGGCAGGCTGGCGCGGTCACGCCAACGGTTCGGCGAAAGCGGCATCGGCATGGCGGTCATATCGGGGTCATCCGGCATCCGGGTTTGATGAGTCCCGCGTCGGGACAGGACGGAGCGCGCGCCGGCCCGGTGTCGCGGCACGACGCGCCGCGATGAGACGGCGATACGCATCGACAATCTGCGGCAAGCGGTCGCCGATGGCAAAGCCGGAGCGGAATCCAAGCTGGCGCCCCGGCTTGGTCACCGCCCGCCGCATGGCCTGTGTCAGCGCGGTGCGGTCGCCAACCGGGACCAGATCCAACGGCAATGTCGCCGCGATGGCGCGCGCACCCGCGGTCGCCGTGGCGACGACCGGCACGCCGGCTGCCGCCGCTTCCAGGATCGCCAGCCCATACGGCTCGTCGGACGAATTGAGCACGAACAGGTCGAACAAGGCGTAGAGGTCGCGCACGTCGGCGCGGAAGCCGGTGAACGCCACCTGCCCGCCCAGCCCCAGCGCGTCCGCATGGGCCTGCAAAGCGGCGCGTTCGCTGCCTTCGCCCACCACGACGAGCCGTCCGCGCGGCAAGGCGAGGTCGCGGAACGCGGCCAGCAGGGACGCCACGCCCTTGACCGGCTCCAGCCTCGCCACCGTGCCGATGACGAAGTCATCGGGGCGCAACCCCAACTCCGCGCGCAACGCGGCCAGCATGGGCGCGGCCGGGACCGGGTGCGGCAGGACCCAGTTGCCGATCACGAAGCGCTGGCCCCGGTAGCTGGCCGGAACCTCGGAGGCGGCCTCGGCGGTCAGGCACACCACGCCGTCGCAGCGCCCGAAGTCGCGCGCGCGCCAATGCATGTGGATGGTGGCCAGCACCGGGACGCCAGGCGCGTAGCCGGCGGCAATGCGCGCCGAGCGTTCGTGGTGGGCGTGGACGACCTCGGGACGGAACGCCAGCAGCGCCTGCCATAGCCCGAGCACGGGCATCGCGCGGGGCGTGGCGTAGACCCGCACGCGGTCGCTGACGCTGCGACGCATGGCGTCGTACGGCGGCCAGCGGTCGGGTTCGCTCGGACGGGTGCGCAACAGCAACGCCACCGCGTGTTCCTCCGCCAGGGCATTGGCGAGCTCGACGGCGTGGCGCTCGGTGCCGGCAAAGCTGGCCGAGAGCTGGACCAGCAAGATCCTCAAAGCGCGATGGTCACGACCGCGATCATTTGGACGCATCTCCGAATGGGCAACCTATCGCGCCCGCTCTACGGGCAGGCGGCAGGCCGGTCAATCGCGCGCCAGGCGCGGGCGGGCTCTGCATCCTGCGCCCCGGCCGCATTAATGCTACGTGGACTTGTGGCCGGCTTTGGCGGCTTTGCGTAAGTTTTGGCAAATGAGGCGTTGAACCATGTCCGACCGACTTCGCACCGGCGGCCGCATCCTGGTCGACGCGCTGTTGATCCACGGCGCCGACCGCGTCTTCTGCGTGCCGGGCGAGAGCTACCTCGACGTGCTCGACGCCTTGTACGACTCGCCTGAGATCGACGTGGTGGTCGCGAAACACGAAGGCGGCGCCGCCAACATGGCGGAGGCCGACGGCAAGCTGACCGGGCGGCCGGGCATCTGCTGCGTGACGCGCGGCCCTGGCGCCACCCATGCCAGCGTCGGCGTCCATACCGCGATGCAGGACTCCACGCCGATGATCCTGTTCATCGGCCAGGTCGAGCGCGGCTTCCGTGACCGCGAGGGCTTCCAGGAGGTCGACTACCGCGCGATGTTCGCGCCGCTCGCGAAATGGGTGGCCGAGATCGACTCCGCCGCGCGCATCCCGGAATACCTCGCGCGCGCCTTCCAATGCGCCACCTCCGGCCGGCCCGGACCGGTGGTGCTGTCGCTGCCCGAGGACATGCTGGCCGATACCGTGGCCGTGGCCGACACGCGCCGCTACACCCCGGTGCAGGCAGCGCCGCGCGACGCCGACATCGCGGCGCTGCGCGACCAACTGCTGCAGGCCCGCGCGCCGTTGCTGGCGCTGGGCGGCAGTTCGTGGCCGCAGGCGGCGACGGCGGCCATCCGGCGTTTCGCCGAGGCTTTCTCGTTGCCGATCGTAACCTCTTTCCGCCGGCAGGATCTGTTCGACAACGCGCACGGCAATTTCGCCGGCCATCTGGCGCTGGGCATCAGCCCCGCGCTCGCGGCCCGCGTCGGCGCCGCGGACCTGCTGATCGTGGTGGGGGCGCGGCTCAACGAGATCGCCACCGGCGGCTACCAGATGCTGACGCCGCCCAACCTCGCCGCGCGGCTGATACACATCCATCCCGACCCGTTGGCGCTGTCGCGGGTCTATCAGGCCGACTTGCCGATCGCCTCCGGGGTCGAGAACGCCGCCCTTGCGTTGGCGGCGCTGGCGGCTCCCGGCGAGATCGCCTGGCGCGGCCTCGCCGACGCGATGCACGCGGAGTTCGTCCGCTTTACAGATCCGGGCGCGGTCGCCGCTCCGCCGCGCGGCGTCGACATGGCCGCGGCGATCGCCCATCTGTCGCAAACGCTGCCGGGCGACGCCATCCTCACCAACGGCGCCGGGAACTTCACCGTCTGGCTGCATCGCTTCTACCGCTACCGGCAACCGCACACCGAGCTGGCGCCGACCAGCGGCAGCATGGGCTATGCCCTGCCCGCGGCACTCGCGGCGAAGCGGCGCTTCCCGGAGCGGGTCGTGGTCTGCGTGGCCGGCGACGGCGAGTTCCTGATGTACCCGCAGGAACTCGCGACCGCGCTGCAGTTCAACGCCGCCATCGTCGTGCTGGTGGTGAACAACGCCATGTACGGCACCATCCGGATGCACCAGGAACGCCGCTTCCCCGGCCGGATTTCGGCAACCCGCATCGAGGGTCCGGACCTGGTGGCGCTGGCGCACGCATTCGGCGCCCATGCCGAGCGCGTCGAGCGCACCGATGCGTTCGGCCCCGCCTTCGCGCGCGCCGTGGCGGCCGGCCGGCCGGCGTTGCTGGAGCTGGTCGTCGATCCCGACCAGATCACGCCCACGCTGCGACTGTCCGCATCGTAGGAAGTGCCCACCGGCATATACACGCTGTTGCCGCAGGGCAGCTATTAATGGAGCCAAAGTTTCTATACGGTGTCGAAAGTGCACTATCGCGGGGAGTGGCAAAGCCACATTCCAGCGCTCTTCACAACGGAGTTTTGTGCCAGGGGCATTGACGTGGCAGCGGCAGAGACAACCTACAAATTACACGCTACAGTCGATTTGACGAATTGCGACCGGGAGCCGATCCATCACATCGGCTCCATTCAACCAATCGGCTTCCTGGTCGCAATTTCGGCCGACTGGGTGGTTTCGCGGGTGTCGGCGAACGCGGGAGAGTATCTCGGCCGGTCGGTCGACACGCTTTTGGGCGCCGAGTTCCAAGGATTGATCGGCACCAAGGCGATCCACACGATCCGCAACCGGCTTGCGTTGCTGCGTGGCCCCGACGACGTGGAGCGCCCGTTCGCGGTCCAACTGCAGCAAGGGAAACCGCTGTACGACCTCGCGATCCACATGACGGGGCAGACGGTCATAATCGAGGCCGAGCCCAGCCAGCCGCCGGGCGACCTGAACGCCGGCGGGATGGTGCGCTCCATGCTGGCCCGGATGGAGGGGCGGCCAAACCTGATGCGCGAGGCGGCGCGGCTGGCGCAGGCGTTGACCGGGTTCGACCGCGTGATGATCTACCGCTTCCATGCCGACGATTCCGGCGAGGTCGTTGCCGAGCGCGTTCGCGCCGGGCTCGAGCCCTATCTCGGGCTGCGCTACCCGGCCGAGGACGTCCCCCGCCAGGCGCGCGCGCTCTTGGTGCGCAACGCGGTGCGGATACTGGCCGACGTCAGCGCCGAACCTTGCCCGATCGTGCCGCAACTGGGGGTTGAGAACGAGCCGCTCGATCTCTCGATCAGCACTCTGCGCACGCACTCGACGATGTGCATCGAATACCTGAAGAACATGGGCGTCGGCGCCACGATGACCATATCGCTCGTGCGCGGCGACCGCCTGTGGGGTTTGATCTCGTGCCACCACATGACGGCGCGCCATGTCGGCTTCGAGCAGCGAACCACCGCCGAGTTGTTCGGGCAGATGCTGTCGTTCCTGATCGAGCGGCACGAACGCGACGAACTCGCCGCCTATGAGGCGCACACACACCAGCTCCAGAACCAGCTCATCGCCGCGGTGGTCGAGAAAGGCCCGGCGGGCGAGAACATCGCCGAACTGGCCGACCGCATGGCCGAGCTTGTGCCGTGCGACGGGATCGCGGTGTGTGTCGACGGCAACATGACGCTCAAGGGCGCGACGCCGACGCGCGAGGAGTTCGCGGCGCTGCGGCGCTTCCTCGACCGCACCGCGGCAAGTCGGATCTTTGCCACCGACCAGTTGGGATACGCCTACGCCCCCGCGCGCGATTTTATGGAACGCACGGCCGGGATATTGGTCATTCCAATTTCACGCGCGCCGCGCGATTACCTCGTGTTCTGCCGGCGGGAGATCGCGCGCTCGGTGGTCTGGGCGGGCGAGCCGGGCAAGCTGCTGGTGAGCGGTCCGCACGGCGCGCGCCTCACGCCGCGCAAGAGCTTCGAGGCGTGGCGCGAGATCATGCGCGGCCATTCCTCGGCCTGGACCGAGGCCGAACTGCGTGCGGCGGAAGTCTTGCGCGTCACGCTGCTCGAGGCGGTGCTGCACCTGAGCGGGATGAGCGAGAAGGAGAGCCGGGCGGCGACGCTGAAGCAGGAGCTGCTGATCGCCGAACTCAACCACCGCGTCCGCAACATCCTCGGCCTGATCCGCGGCCTGGTGGCGCAAAGCCGGACCAGCGCGGCCGATGTCGACACCTTTGCCACCGTGCTCGGCGACCGTGTTCACGCACTGGCGCGCGCGCACGACCAGATCACCGCGAAGAACTGGGGCCCAGGCTCGCTCGCGACGCTGATCGCCACCGAGGCGGCGGCCTTTCTCGGGATCGGCGCCACACGCATCCACGCCAGCGGCCCGGCCGTCCTGCTGCAGCCGCAGGCGTTCTCGACCATGGCGCTCGTCATCCACGAACTCATCACCAACGCCGTCAAGCATGGCGCGCTGGCCGGCCAGGACGGGCAGATCACGATCGAATGGACGCTCGACCCCGCCGGCGACGTGGTCCTCGACTGGAGCGAGGCTGGCGGGCCGCCGGTCGAGGCGCCGACCCGGCGCGGCTTCGGCTCGACGATCATCCAGCGTTCGGTGCCGCACGAACTCAATGGCCAGGCGACCCTCGATTATGCGGCCACCGGACTACGCGCGCGCTTCGTCCCGCCGTCGCTGCACGCCGTCGTCAGCGACGACCCCGCGGCGGCCGTGATGACTGCGGCTTATGCGGCGTTGCCGGCCCGCCTGTCCGGGCTTGTGCTGTTGGTCGAAGACAACATGATTATCGCGCTCGATGCCGAGGACATGCTGATGACCCTCGGCGCCGCGCGCGTCGTCGTGGCGAGCAACGTCGCCGAGGCTTTGCATCTGATCGAGTTGAAAACACCGAGCTTCGCATTGCTCGATATCAATCTTGGAATGGAGACGATCTGGCCGGTCGGCGTGCGGCTGCGCAAGCTCGGCGTGCCCTACGTGTTCGCGACCGGCTACGGTGACAGCATCGACTATCCCCATGAGCAGCGCGCCACGCCCTCGATCACCAAACCCTACACCTCAGACTCGATTGCGCGGGCGTTCGGTGAGACCGGGATGGCCGCTCTGTAGTCAATGGGCCGGTAGACGCGAACGGATTGACCCCCCGCCCAAGGTGCTGGACAGTTCGTCGTCATGCCGGAGATCAATGCCATGTCGAGCCGTCTCATCGTCGTGTGCTGTGCAATGCTGGGATGGACAATCGGCGTCGCCCGCGCGGATACGCTGGTGGTTTGCAGCGAGGCAAGCCCGAACGCGCTGAATGCCGCGCTCAGCGACGCCAATGTCAGCTTCGATGTCACTGAGCAGATCGCCGACCGGCTGGTGCAGATGCAGCCCGGCGAGTCGCAGGTGATCCCGGGCCTGGCGGCATCCTGGACCATTTCCCCGGATGGCCTGCGCTACGTCTTCAAGCTGCGGCACGGCGTGCAATTCCAGTCGAACGGCCAGTTCAAGCCGACCCGCGACATGAACGCCGACGACGTGGTGTTCAGCTTCGACCGCATGGCGGACAAATCGAACAGCTATCACGACGTCGACGGCGGCACTTACCCGATGTTCAGCGATTTCGTCGAGCCAGCTTTGAAGTCGGTCAGTCGGATCAGCGACGACACGGTGGCCTTTGACCTTAAAACGCCCTCGGCCTCGTTGCTGAGCGCGCTGACGGTGCAGTCGTTCTCGATCTGGTCGGCCGAGTACGCGGCGGCGATGGAGCGGGCCGGCACCAAGTCCCAGGTCGATGTCGCGCCGCTCGGCACCGGGCCGTTCCAATTGACGCAGTACCAGAAGGACAGCGCGGTCCGCTTCCACGCCTTCCCGCAGTTCTGGGGCACCTCGGGCGGTATGCCGCAACGGACGGCGAAGGTCGACAAACTCGTGTTCTCGATCACGCCGGACGCGGCGGTGCGGCTGGCCAAGCTGCGGGCCAACGAATGCCAGATCGACCGCTATCCCAATCCCGCCGACCTCGGGACGATGAGCGCCGCGCCGGGGATCAAGGTGCTGAAGGCCCCGGTCGCGGCCCAGAGCATGTTGTCGTTCCGTACCGACAAGAAGCCTTACAGCGATCTTCGCGTCCGCCAGGCGCTGGCCATGGCGATCGATCACGACACATTGGTGAAGGCGGTGTTTCAGGGCACCGGGGCGCCGACCGGGGCCGTCGTTCCGTCCGCGCTGTGGGGGCACAACGCCACGCTCAAGCCATACCCCTATGATCCAGCCAGGGCGAAGGCGCTGCTGGCCGAGGCCGGCTACCCGAACGGGTTTGCCGTCGATCTCTGGGCCATCCCGGTGGTGCGCGCCTACATGCCGAACGGTCGCCGCGCCGCCGAAATCATCCAGGCGGACTGGGCCAGGATCGGCGTCACGACGAAGATCGTCACCTACGAGTGGGGCGAGTTCCTGCGCCGCCGGCGCATGGGCGAGGCGGACGTGGCGATGGACGGTGGCACCTGGGACTACCCGGACCCGAGCGAACTTACGACGACGCAAACCTGCGGCGCCATTCCGGACGGCTCCAACGTGTCTCACTGGTGCGACAAGGCTTATTCCAATCTCATCCATAAAGCCGACACCGTGACCGATCAGGCTGCCCGCGCCAGACTCTACGAGCAGGCGCAGGTGGTGTTCCATGACGAAGTGCCGTCCATGATGTTCGCCGACGTGAAGGGCTTTGTCGGCGTGCGCGACAACGTCCAAGGCTTCAAGCTGCATTTCCTCGGCGGCCAGCCGTTCGGCGGCGTCGGTCTCGCGAAATAGGGAGAAGGCTCGTGCAACTCGCGGTTTCCACCTGGCCCGAAGTCGAGGACTATTTGCGCCATTCGACCGGCATCATCGTGCCGATCGGCTCGGTCGAGCAACACGGTCCCAACGGCCTGATCGGCACCGACCATCTCTGTGCCGAGGTGGTCGCCAAAGGCGTGGGCGACGCGCTCGGCGCCGCGGTCGCCCCGACGCTCGCCTATGGCATGTCGCAGCATCACCTGGGGTTCGCCGGCTCGGTGACGCTGCGGCCGAGCACGCTGATGCTGGTGGTGCGCGACGTGGTGCAGTCGCTTTCCGTGCACGGGTTTCGCCGGTTCTTCTTCATCAACGGCCATGGCGGCAACGTGGCGAGCGTGACAGCCGCCTTCGACGAAATCTACGCCGCCGCCTCACTCGGCGACCAACGAACGAGGACGCTTTGCCGCATGGCGTTCTGGTTCGGATCACGGTGCAAGGCGATCAGCGAAGAACTGTACCCCGACGTCGATGGCAGCCATGCGACCGCCAGCGAGGTGTCGCTGGCACAGTACTACCAACCGCAGCACGTGAAGCACGCGCAGATGTCGCCGAAGGTCGCTCCGAAGGCGCCGCAGTTCTTCGACGCCACGGATTACCGCGCCCGCTTCGCCGACGGACGGATCGGCTCGGACCCATCGTTGTCGTCGCCCGAGCACGGCAAGCGCTTTTTCGACGCTGCGGTGCTGGACATGGCCGATGCCTACCGGACATTCCTGGATTACTAGGCGCGGCAGCGAAGGACGGGCCAACCCATGACTCTTGGCGTCGGCGGCTCGACGATGGCGGCGGAGCTTGGGCGCATCCGCTCGATCCGCGACGAGGCAACGCCGATTGCGGACGAGGAGCGCCGCCGGCGGATTGCCAAGGTTCAGTCCATCATGCGCGACAAGAGCATCCAGGCGCTGCACCTGGATGCCTCCACGAGCAACTTCTACTTCACCGGCCTGCGCCTCGATGCGTCCGAGCGCCTGCATGGCACGCTGATCCCGGCCGAAGGCGACCTCACCTACATCGTTCCGGCGTTCGAGGAAGCCAAGCTCCGCACGATGATCTCTCTCGAAGGCAAGGTCAGGAGCTGGCAGGAGCACGAGGACCCGACCGCCCTGGTGATCGATGCGGTGCGCGACATGGGTTACGGCGCCGGCACCATCGCGGTCGATCCGGCGACCCCGTTCTTCACCTTCGACGGGCTGCGCCGCGCCGGCAACTCGTACAGCTTCGTCAACGCCGGCGACATCATCGCACCCTGCCGCATGGTCAAGTCGCCGGCGGAGATCGCCCTCATCAAGCAGGCCACGGCGATGACGCTGGAGGTGCAGAAGGCCACCGGGCGGATCATGGCCGAGGGGATCACGACCGACGCGGTGGCGGCGTTCATCGGCGAGGCGCACCGGCGGATGGGCGCCGATCCGGTCGACACGTTCTGCATCGTGCTGTTCGGCGAGCCGACCGCCTACCCGCATGGCGTGCCCTATCCGCAGACGCTCAAGGCGGGCGACATGGTGCTCGTCGATATCGGCGCCACGTTGCACGGCTACCAATCCGACATCACCCGCAGCTACGTGTTCGGCGAGGCGACCGCTCGCCAGCGGATGGTGTGGGACACCGAGAAGGTGGCGACGGAGGCGGTGTTCGCGGCGGCCAGGATCGGCGTTCCGTGCGAGGCGCTGGATGCGGCGGCGCGGCGCGTGATCGAGGCCGCAGGATTCGGCAAGGGCTACGCGCTTCCCGGCCTGCCGCACCGCGTCGGCCACGGCGTCGGGCTCGACGTGCATGAGGCGCCGTATATCGTGCAGGGCAACGCCACGCCGCTGGCCGCCGGCATGTGCTTTTCCAACGAGCCGACGATCTGCATCTATGGCGAGTTCGGCGTCCGTCTGGAGGACCACATCTACATGACCGACGAGGGGGCAAACTGGTTCACCAAGCCCTCGCCCTCGATCGACGACCCGCTCGATGCCGCGGCGGAATGACCGGGAGAACACGATTGACCGATGCAGCCGATCCCGACCTGGCCGGCAACGCGGCCCAGATCGCCGCCTGGAACGACCGGGCGGGCGACAACTGGACCGCCCTCCAGGAACGCCTGGACGCGATGTTCGCGCCGCTGACGGCCGCCGCGCTGACTGCCGCCGCGCCGAAGGGCGGCGAACGGGTGATCGACATCGGCTGCGGCTGTGGCGCGACATTGCTGGAACTCGCCAGCCGGGTTGGGTCGGAGGGCCGCGTGCTGGGCGTGGACGTGTCGGAACCGATGGCCGGCCGGGCGCGTGAGCGCATCGCCGCCGCTGGCTTGGGCAACGCGGAGGTGCTGGTGTCCGACGCCGCCAGCCACGCCTTCCCGCAGGCAGCCGCCGACCTGCTGTTCTCACGTTTCGGCGTCATGTTCTTTGCCGATCCGGCGGCGGCATTCGCCAATTTGCGGCGGGCGATGCGGCCAGGGGGCCGGCTGCTGTTCGTGGCTTGGCGGGCGCTGTCCGACAACGCCTGGTTTTCGGTCCCGCTGGAAGCCGCCCGCCCCTTGCTGCCGCCCCAACCCGCGCCGGAGCCGGACGCGCCCGGACCATTCGCCTTCGCCGATGAAGGCCGCGTGCGCGCGATTCTGAGCCAAGCCGGCTGGCGCGACATCGAACTGCGGCGGCGCGACGTGCCGATACCCGTTGCCGGCCCCGGTCAGATCGCCGACGCAACCGAGTTGGCCACCCGGCTCGAGGCGGTGGCCCGAATGCTGGCCGAGGCGGACGCGGATCTGCGCGCGCCGGTCCGCAACGCTGTGGCGGAAGCCCTGCGCGCCCATGACAGCCCCGCCGGCATCACGCTCGGCGGCTCGGTCTGGCTGGTCTCCGCCCTGGCTTGACCCTTGTCGTGCCTATGCGGCCCGGATTTCGGCGAGGAAGCTGTTCATTACGGTTTTGAGCTGTCCCGCCTGATGTGACAAATCCGTCGCGGCATTCAGCACCTCGCCTGCTGCCGTGCCGGTTTCGGTGGCAGACTGCCTTACGCCGCCAATGTTCATCGTCACATCCTGCGTCGAGCTTGCCGTCTGCTGCACGTTACGGGCGATTTCACTGGTGGCCGCACTCTGTTCGTCGATCGCCGCGGCAATGGTCATGGCGATCTTGCTGACCTCCTCGATGGTGCCGGTAATCCCGCCGATTGCCGCCACGGCCTCCTTCGTGGCGGATTGGATTTGCGCGATCTGCGCGCTGATCTCCTCCGTCGCCTTGGCCGTCTGGTTGGCCAGGCTCTTTACCTCGGACGCCACCACGGCAAAGCCCTTTCCGGCGTTGCCGGCCCGCGCCGCTTCGATGGTGGCGTTCAGCGCCAGCAGGTTGGTCTGACCGGCGATGTTCGTGATGAGCCCGACAACCTGCCCGATCCGGTTCGCACCTTCGGCCAGGGCTTGCACGATCTTGTCGGTCCGCTGGGCATCGGCCACCGCCTTCCCGGTGATCTTCGCGGAGTGCGCCACCTGACGGCTGATCTCGCTGATGGACGCGCTAAGCTGCTCCGCCGCCGCCGCCACGGTCTGGACACCGCCGCTCGCCGCCGCTGCCGCCGCCACCACCGTCGCAGCCTGGTCGCCGGTCCGGGCCGCTGTTCCGGACATCGACTGCGAGGTGACTTCGAGTTCCGTCGACCGGGCGGCCAAGACAGCGATCTGCTGGCCCACACTGGCCTCGAAGCGCGCGGCCATGTCGACCAACGTGTCTTTGCGGCTGGCCTCGGTCTGCGTCAGGACGTGGATGTCGACCAGCGAGCCGCATACCCGTCGTGCCTTGCCGGATGCATCCCGCACCACGCCGCCGGTTGCCTGGAACCAGCGGTACGACCCGTCGCGTACCTTCAGGCGATAGGTCGCGTCGTAGGTGCCGGAGCCTGCTGCGTTACTCAAGGCGGCGTTGAAAGCGGCGAAGGTCGCCGCGGCATCGTCGGGATGCAGCCGGTCCGCCCAGGACTGGACCACATTGGGAAACTCGGCCTCGGTGGCAAACCCGCACAGCCGCCTGAATTCAGCACTCCAGGTCCAGCGCGCCAGCGCGTGCAAGGCATCGCCGTGATGCAGGATCGCGTCCCACAGGCCGACGCCGCTGTGCGCGGCAAGGATGTCGAGCCACTCGCCTTTCTCGATCAGCTTTTTCGTGGAGCGTCCCGCGAAGAACATTGCCATGCGATCACCATTTTCCCAAACCAGCGAATGACACGGCTATAAGGCGGGCTGGTTAAGAGAGCGTGGACACCCGCCTAGCGCGGTGTCGCGGAACCACCCGCTAACGGCGCGCGGGCAGGAACTCGGTGGCGTAGACGGCCAGGGCGGCGAGTGGAAACGCGATGCCGAGCCAGCTCACGGCGGACCAGCCGTCGTACGCCAGCGCCGGTCCGGCCACCGCCGAGCCGATGGCGCCGCCGCCAAAGAACACGCCGACGTAGATCCCGTTGAGGCGGCTGCGAGCGTGGCCGGGCAGCGCGTAGATGGCGCGCTGGCCGGTCACCTGGCTGGTCTGGACGGCGAAGTCCAGCAGCACCGCCGACGCGGTAAGGACCGCCACCGAGCCGTGCCCGCCGCCGCCCAGCCGCGACAGCGCAAACGCCGCGGCGGCCAGCGCAAGCGCGGCCCCGGTCACCGGGCGCGTCCACCCGGCGTCCGCCAGCCGCCCGGCGATCGGCGCCGCCAACGCGCCACCTGCCCCGGCCAGCGCGAACAGCGCGATGCCGACTTGGCTAAGATGAAACGGCGCCCCGGCCAGCAGCAGCGGCGAGGCGGTCCAGAACAGCGCGAAGCTGGCGAACAGGCAGGACTGATACCAGGTGCGCCGCCGCAGCACCGGCGTGTCGCGCAGCAGCGGCCACAGCGAGCCGATCAACTGGCGGTAGCTGTCGCCCAGCGCCGGCCGCCGGGTGGGCAGCACGTTCCACAGCAGCAGCGTCACCCCGACCATCAGCACGGCGGAGGCGGCGAACACCGCGCGCCAGCCGAACGCCGCGGCGATCAGGCTGGCCACCGGGCGGGCCAGCAGGATGCCGAGCAGCAGGCCGCTCATCACCGAGCCCACGATCCGCCCACGCATCTCCGGCGGCGTCAGGTGGGCGGCCAGCGGCACCAGCATCTGCACGCCCACCGAACTCACGCCGATGAGCAGCGCCGCCGCCAGGAACACCGCCGCCGAGCCGGCCCAGGCCGCCGCCGCCAACGCCAGCGCCGCGGTCGAGAGGGTCACCGCAATCAGCCGCCGGTTCTCCAGCAGGTCGCCCAGCGGCACCAGCAGCAACAGGCCGAGCGCGTAGCCGATCTGGGTCAGCGTCACCACCAAGCCGACCGCAGCCGGATGCAGCCCGACCGCCGGACCGATCAGGCCGGCCAGCGGCTGCGCGTAATACAGGCTCGCCACCCCGGCGCCGCAGGCAAACGCCATGGTCGCGACCAGCAGCCGGCCCGGCGGCGCCGTTGCGGCCTCGGCCGCGTCGGTCGTGGCGGCAGGCTCTGACAAGCCGAAGCCGCCCTAGTAGGTCGCCCGCCCGCCCGAGCAGTCGAACACCGCCGCCGTGGTGAACGAGGCTTCCTCGCTGGCCAGCCAGCAAACCAGGGCGGCAATCTCGTCGGTGGTGCCGAAGCGGCCGATCGGGATCTTCTGCAGCATGAAGTCGATGTGGGCCTGGCTTATCTGGTCGAAGATCGGCGTCCGCACCGCCGCCGGGGTCACGCAGTTGACCCGGATCTCGGTCTTGGCCAGCTCCTTGCCGAGCGACTTGGTCAGCCCGATCACCCCCGCCTTCGAGGTCGAGTAGGCCGACGCGTTGGGGTTGCCCTCCTTGCCGGCGATCGAGGCGATGTTGACGATGCGCCCGTAGCCGCCCGACTGCATGTGCGGCACCACGGCGCGGTTGCAGTAGAAGACGCCGTTCAGGTTGACGTCGATCACCCGCTTCCACTCGTCGACCGGATATTCCCACAACGCCGCGTTCGGCCCGGCGATGCCGGCGCTGGCAATCAGGATGTCGATGCCGCCGAGCGCCGCCGCGGTCGAGGTGGCGGCACGCGCCACGGCATCGGCGTCGGCGAGGTCGAGCCGCTCGATGTGGGCGGCGTCACTGGCGGCCAGGGCGGCGGCGTTGAAGTCCCAGATGGCGACGCGCGCGCCCTCTCGCGCCAGCCGTGCCGCCACGGTGGCGCCGATGCCCGACACGCCGCCGGTGACCACCGCCCGCCGTCCCTCGAAACGCTGCCCTTCGGCCATGGCCTGTCCCCTCGATTGCTACGGCGCGACGCGCACGCCTTTCCAGAACGCCACGCGGTCCTTGATCTCGGCCGCCGCGTCCTTCGGTTCCTTGTAGTACCACACCGCGTCCGGGTTCGTCTTCCCGTCAACCTGCAGCGAGTAGTAGTTGGCGGTGCCCTTCCATGGGCAGACGCTGGTGGTGCCGCTCTCGGCCAGGTACTCGCGCTTGACCGAGGCCATCGGGAAGTATGGGTTGCCCTCGACGGTGGCGATGTCCTCGCTCTCGGCGATCACCTGGCCGTTCCATGTCGCTTTCATCGCGTGGCTCCTTCTGATGGCGGTTCCTCCCGCCTTATGGCCTCAGCCCAACACTTCTGTCACGAACCGCCTGTTGGCGACCTGGCCCGCCCCAGGCAGCGTCCGCCACGGTCACTCCGTCCATTTCCCCGTCCGGCAACGAGTTTGTCCGCTTTCTCGTACGTATGCCAGGGTTGGTGCCAAGGTTGGGACTTTGTTGCAGGGACCAGGGCGCGGGCGCACTACGCCCCCGTTTGCTTATCCCTAAGCAGGTTCCGATTGCTTGACCAACGGTGTGGTTCTGCGATTCGCTGTCGCCGTTGATTCGCGGGGTTGCGGCATGAGTAACAAGTCTCCGGTGGTTGCGAGTAATGAGCAGCGTGGCGCATT
>JAABUU010000671.1_pt1 | contig 72941 bp, 61 predicted proteins | sample 5559301 | NCBI WGS metagenome assembly JAABUU01 (sample SAMN10711884, study PRJNA513360) | rock metagenome | isolation source: Antarctica rocks | place: Antarctica: Victoria Land, Richard Nunatak white
TTTATAATTAAAAACTGGAGTAACAGGGGATTTAGAGGAGCAGGGGATTTGGGGGAACAGGGGATTTGGAGGAGCAGGGTATTTGGGGGAGCAGGGGATTTGGGGAAACAGGGGATTTGGGTGAACAGGGGATTTGGAGGAACAGGGGATTTGGGGGAACAGGGGATTTGGAGGAGCAGGGGATTTGGGGAAACAGGGGATTTGGGGAAACAGGGGATTTGGGGGAACAGGGGATTTGGGGGAACAGGGGATTTGGAGGAGCAGGGGATTTGGGGGAACAGGGGATTTGGAGGAGCAGGGGATTTGGAGGAGCAGGGGATTTGGGGGAACAGGGGATTTGAAGGAGCAGGGGATTTGGAGGAACAGGGGATTTGGGGGAACAGGGGATTTGGAGGAACAGGGGATTTGGGGGAACAGGGGATTTGGGTGAACAGGGCTTTGGCTGCCAGCAAATCTTGCCCGACGGACCGAGAGAAGGTTCCTGATTTCGGCTGGAAAGGGGAAACGGACAAAATGGCGTGGCGGAAGTAGTCTATATACGTCAGACATTATTACTATCTATTGACTATTTGCCTAAGTAACAACATGCAGATCAAGACACGTTGTATAAATCTCATCCTTCCGCCTCATCGAACCATCCGGGGTATCAAGAGAAGATGGCCAATCCCAAACCCAATATAGTGTATAGAGCCCCTCTGTTGTCTCCTTCGGAACTTGCACTCTATTTCGACACCATCTATTTGGCCCCTGTCCTGGATCCGCCTCGAATATTTTCTGTCTGAGTTGATAGATAGGGCTCAAAAAATTTGGTCCATAACATTCTCCGTCATCGAAGTCGAATTCTGCGAGCAGTCGTCCGCGTGCATCGCCCGCCGTTCCATCCTTGTCCCAGACTTTATGAATATTGAGCAGGGTGTCTGTTGAACGTGACTCCTTGGTACCGTACACGAAAACTGTCCCAGACGTCGCCTTGCCGGGGGTTGCATGTGGCAGCGTTACATGCCCATTCTCTTGATATCTTAGAACAACTTCCTTACCTGCTCTCACCTTCAAACGTGGGCTACCTTGAGACTGATATGGAAACTGTTGACTGGGCATGCAAATTCTGTCGCTGGATATGATCTCGATATCTCCTGAACGTCCGTTTGGCGGAAGTAAGTAAGTCATGATCGTACCATTGTGAAGAAACTCTGGTGAGGTTCGAATCACTACAGAATAGTTAGCTGGGTATACATCGCTCAACGAAGCTTGCGAATCACCATTGCCTCTGGGATAGCCTGGATTTTGGAACGCAACATCTTCGACAAGGGAGACCTGCTCAACCCACGAGTGACAATTTACTGTCATTACAAGAGCCATCAGAATGGCGAACACGGATGTCTTCACTAGAAATTTGATCATTTTCACGTTTAGTGCTTGTTTCGACTTGAAATGTTAAGCTGAAGGAAAGATGTATACTCTGTAATGGTGCAAGGGTAACGCTCTTATATACATCAAATCGATTCATTGTTAAGAGCTAAAGAAGACTAAAGCAAAACGTAGGGTGAGGGGTTGGCTTCTGAAGTCGAAGGGCCAGGGGTGGGATTTTACAGTGTTCCGAAGAGATCTCTTCTCTCGAGTCTGCAAGGATTCTTAATCCAATGCATGCAGTTAATAATCATGTCTTAACGGAATAGTTACGTGCAAACCTCTGTTACAATGCATCAAATATCTCAAAGCATAAAATATGAATTAACGGATATCATATTATTCAACTATGTAGTCTAGAGTAATGAGAGAATTATCTATAAATGAGACGAAAACATCGTACTGAATCGCAAACGAAAAGTAACGCTATTAACTAATACAAATCAATTGATAGCAAGATCTTTTACATGAAATTTCCCAATATCACGACCTCATGATTATTTCCTAAGCATCAAGTGCTTAGATAGTTTGAAGGAACCGAACCGAACGTGCTGTTTGACTTCGCGATGACCCACCAGCCTATGAACTATCATTAGCATGTGATGTTGCATCATGTGTTATTGCAACTCACCATTTCCTTGATCAAGAAGGAAGGTTACCAGTTCTCCCTGGTCAAGACTGACCTCTGTTGTACCTCTTGCCTGATAGGGAAACAAAGCGTGGTAAGTTGGTTGTATGGTTGAGGGCGTCGGTGTTGCTGAAGCTGACGGTTGCGTCTGGGCCGTAGGCTGCATAGGCTGCCGAATTGGAAGCTGATTCGGAAGGGCGGACTGCTGGGTCGGAGGTGCAGGCTGCGGAACCGGAGGTGCAGGCTGGGTGGGATATGCAGGCTGCTGGGTGGGATGTGCAGGCTGCGGAACCGGAGGTGCAGGCAGGGTGGGATATGCAGGCTGCTGGGTGGGATGTCCAGGCTGCGGAACCGGAGGTGCAGGCAGGGTGGGATATGCAGGCTGCTGGGTGGGATGTCCAGGCTGCGGAACCGGAGGTGCAGGCTGGGTGGGATATGCAGGCTGCTGGGTCGCGAGCCCTGGCGGTTGAGCTGCAAGCATCGATTGTTGAGCTGTGAACGCTGGCTGTGATGTCGAAAATGCTGGTTGTTGAAGCTGAGATCGAGTTTGTGGTCCTTCGTGCGTTACAGTGCCATCTGTGATAGTCTGAAAGGGGACATAATGCTGAGACGTCAACCATGGCATCTCCTCTTTCTCTTGATCTGTTAAAGGAAGGCGGGTTTCTGGGTGAATGTTTGCGGTCTTGCACAGGGCCCAGCCACGTGCCGCCTGTTCATCTTGCTCAGCAATCCGTCGAAGCATCATGTCTCCTTGCTGTTTGTTGGCAATACTGAAAAATCCCGATTTGGTTTGCCATTCTTCTTTTCTCAAATGTGGTTGAGAGTTGTTTTCTTTATAAACCAGATGAACATAACCTATTGCGTTTCGAGATCCACTGTTGGCCATCACTTCCACCATGTAGTCAACTCGAGCAATGTCAGTCCAAAGTCGTTGTACTGCGTTCGCTCTCTGCATGACACTTGTCAACAGAGCATTGTCCAGCCAGTTCTTCGCCACACGTTTCCCAAAGAAAGCTCCAGGATAAATGAAATATCGTGGTAAATTCTTTGTGCCAGCGTTGACAAGCACCCGACTACCAAGAGCACCCGCAGGCGTCACACCTGTGACAATCCCCCATGGTGTGTAGTACATTGGCTGATGTGGCATGACCCCTCGGGCTGATGGGGGCGCAATCATTTGACCTTGGTCTTCGGGGCTGACGACCGTATTGCCCTCTGGAACTGCCTCTGAACCTGTACGAACAAGCTCAGCCATCAAATTCGCCTGTATTGCCGGGTCCACAGTATCTAGAACAGGTATTCGTAGTTCTCGCATACGGACAAAGAAAAACTTAGCCGCCTCAACGATTTGAGAATCCCGTCCCACAATGCTTGTGTTTCCGGGGGATTGCTGCATCCTGTTATGAATCTGGCGTATGAGTCGAATATGGGATCGAATGTTCAGAATTGGAATCTGATGTCTCCCTTGAAAGCTTGCGTCATTTGAATAAATTCTACGGTTCATATTGATAATGTCTTCATTACTCTGCTTTAATTCATTGATGGCGCGAGGATCATCTGGATCAAGCCAAAGCGCTTTGAGGTCTTCACGGATTCCGTGGTAAATACCCAATATCTTAGGCGGCACCTCGGTCTCCGTCCCGATTGGCACTGCTGAATTCAGCATATTCGACTCCTGTTGTTTGTCTTCTTCTGTTATGTCGTTCGAGTCTATTTCGTCCGAGTTTCTACCGTTATTGTCAAAGGCACTATGATGGAAAGTCGCTTCGTCATCCTCAACCGTCACCTTGCCTTTTCCCTTTTCGGTGGATACAGCCTGGGCAATCTGGTCCGGATTGTACCCTTGCTGCTCTAGACCTGCTCTGAATGCTTCGAGTGATGTAGGGTTTGGGTTAACCTGAGATGATTGAATGGCTTGTGACCCTCCCTGTCTTGAAGAAGAAGCTATGGGTTGGATATTTTGAGTAGGCTGAACATTAGGCTCTGCTCCCGCTCCTGCGTTGCTGTCTTGACTATTTGAAGCGGGAGTCCTCTCGACAGCTGATGGGGCGTACGGCCGCCCTCCCTGTCTTGAAGAAGAAACTATGGGTTGAATATTTTGAGTAGACTGAGCATTGGACTCCGCTCCCGCTCCTGCGTTGCTGTCTTGACTATTTGAAGCGGGAGTCATCTCGACAGCTGATGGGGCGTTCGGCCGCACAGTTGAAGGTGTTTCTCCTAGAGATGGGTACAACGACCTTGATGGTGTTTGTGGTGGCTTTAATGGCGGTACTGTTGACATGGGGTTTGAACTAGGTCCCAGAGTCCTACCTCTAGGTGGAGAGCCTTCTTCAGACACGGCTGGACTGTTCTGAGCAGTATTATAGATCGAGGCTGGTATTGGTGGCGGTGGCATCTGTACTTGTCTTGGTTGTTGACTAGGTGGGGATCTGTGAATGTTGGATCTGTCGCGAAATGGATCATCTTCCGTTGTGGGCCCAGACGGTATTGATTCTCCTGCAAGATTTGTCCCAGACTGACTGTCATGCGGTTCGTTAGTTGGTTTCTGCACTCTCTTTCGAGGTGATCGAGATCGCGGAGGTAGCTCTTGTGAGAATTGAGTGGATTCGTTCGTTTGGGAACGAGTTTGTCTGGTGGGAGAGGACAATGGTAGTATAGACATCTCTAAGAAATTTGAGAAATCGTTGGGCGCTATTTAGAAATTACTGTAAAAATGAAGATATGAAGAGATTGTACGAATGAGTCTTGAATGGAATGAAGTATTGACGATGATGGAAAAAGACCAGATCAACTGTTCTTCTCTTGCGAACGTTTTTTATGAAGAGCGTTTCAATACTCGGAGTTGGCTCCTTTTAAAGGAGTTTTCGTTAAGCCTCTGGACTCGCAAAGCACAGAAATCCATACCCCAGGACCCTCAAGGACAGAACCTGAGTGCCTTTCGCCTTCAAGGAAGAACCCCGAGGCCCCTAGTCCTTGTTCATAGATCCCTCGTTCCCGAGTGGGAAAGTTTACTGAGAAGTCGACAATGCTAAATATAGGTGCCAACTCGTAAGCGCTTCCACCCATACTTAAATCTTGATACGGACGCACCTTTTTCCTGTACGCTTCCATCATTCCGTTCTCCTCAACACACTCATCTCATTCCTCTCGCTATAAATTTCTTCATCTAGAATACAGACAATTCTACAAAAATCAAAAAGTATGGGTCTGCTGGCAGTCCTGTCTTTATACTGCGTAGGCGCTTTAGCCATTGAAGGCTTAAGGTTCGAATTTCCTGTTCTTGTGTCATTTTTTTGTAGAGACTCATGAACAGCAGTCAAGTCCCACAGCTCAACATCCCGCAAGCGGGTTCAGCGTCATTGGGGGCTGATTTCAGCTGGGGACCGACAGGCACCTCAGACACAGCAAGACTTACCTCTGTTACAGCCACTAACACAGCCACAATTACAGCTAACACGGTAACTGTCACAACCGGTGGCAATGCTCACAATTCCATCCTTTCGACAGTAGGCTCTTTTACGCACCCCGCTTCTATCACAACAATGAGCTGGCAACCTGTGCTCTCGAGCCTGACGGGTACAGCTTCCGGGATTCAATATATGCCGACGGGTAACATCAACATGTCTCCAAAGTATCCCAACAGCTCCGTATCGGTTGCTACTGGCGTTTTCTGGTCTGGATCTGGCACACATAGCCTGGTCCCTGGGACAGGTACGAATCCTGGTTTCAAGTCGACGGCAAGCGGCGGGTCAATGATCCTCTCAACCATCACATCCCATGATGTTGCTACCTCCGCAGTTCAATCCGTGGCCCCGAGCGGTCAGTTCTCTCGGACAAGTCCCAAATCCTCGAGCGGTGCCACACAAGTGGCGACAACCGCCAGGGGCATATCGCCAACGCTCACCCCAAGCTCGAACAACTCCGCGGGAGCCTCGCAGATTACATTCAAGGGCGTTGGCGAATCTCTTCATCTTTCCATGACTTTCTGCGTTTTAGCTGTAATATTGGGGCTTGTTTGTGAATTGTGAACGCCTTCCTATTTCGGTCGTGTTGTTTCGTAACGGTGTCCAATTTCACACAGCGTGTCTTTATCTAGGTAGACTGATAGGGAGTTGTAAAAATAGCAGTATACTTCCATAATGCCAAATTGCCAATGCTTTAGCACACATAAGATAGTCACCTGAAATCTTCGCGTTTGCGTCTAAATAAGGTACATACACTAGAGTACTACGGGGGCGGTACATCCCTGCTTGTATCTAGGCTATCAACCTCACCTAGCTTGTTAATCTCACCTGGCACATAACCGCGCGCGAAGCTCAGCCAAATTCTCCTCTTTGGACCTCATATCCCATCCCCATACCCCTTCAACCGAGAATTTGAGGAAAGGGAACCGAGGATGCCCTTTGAGGATTCATACATAAGAAAGCGATTGCCCACCGCCGTCATTACGCACCATCAACTTTCGCACATCATCAACCAAGAAATCCCTATAACCTTCAACGATATCCAACATGTGCCTCATCATCATCAGGAACAAGTTTAGCATTACGGAGACAGAGCAAGAGGGAGTCAACCATATTCCACCTTGCATACGTCGTATACCATTCCAGAACCGTCCGTATCAGAAAATCAGGTGTTCTCGACGGCTAACAGCTGGGATTCGGGCCTGGCTTCCCGGACGTCGCGGTTCGAATGAACCTTCACCGGAAGAGACGGCGACAGCTCATGAGCCGTCCATGGTGGAATCACTCGCCGCAGCTGACGAACCTGGCAATCGCATCAATATTAACCACCCACTTCCTTCTTATTCCGCCAGCAACAGCAACGGCAGCATTGTTGAAGTCCCGACAGAGCTTCTATGAATGAGTGTTAGGGACGTCACATTTTAGCTTTCTTTTCCCTGTAGTCTGGAGAATGTTAGTTTGGATAAACACTGTATTTAGTCTGCTCTAATAATCTGTTTTCAAGCTTCATCATTGAACAATTTAAGGTGCACAAATTATAACTGCATGGGTTCGATTCATTTGGTAAAGGTTGAGGAAAGACGTTGAAGACAGTACGTGGCACACGATAATACTGACAGATCGTTGTACATTGATTACTAAATTATCTAAAATAAACCTTACAACCGGATGTCCTTTTGACGCCTGACTAGTGTTCACAGTAATTCAAGGTCTATTACAGCTGGAAGGAGGTGAATGTAGGTTGGACTTTCGTTGGCGATTTTTGCAAGATCGGCGCGTCCGGAATGTGCCATCGATATGACTGAACCCGCAGTTGCCGATCACGCCGTTGATCCTTTGCGCCATCGTCCTCCTCTCCTGAAGACTCCACCTCTACCGCCGTGGTTGTTGCTGCTGCTTTGGTAGGCGATTTCGAGCTACTGGGCTTGGTATGTTGGCACTGCGTCTTGTCCATGAAATCACGAGGTTTTTTGCGATCCGGCAAAGGAAAGCTTTCATCCTGGCATTGTCAAAGAAACCCTCTAGAATTGTGAAGATAACCTACGATCTGTTTCTCGGACGGCGGCCAAGAAGCTTCGTCCCTTGAACTGTAGGTGTAGAATCGATGGTTGCGATAAAGTACAAGGTAGACGTCTGTTTGATACAATTTGCCTACTTCGTATGCCTTTTTGAACAAACAATTTTTCCTTCCACGAAATCTCTCTCGTGCTATTCTCTGTGGACATTTCGGTTTCTTTTCGTCTGTTGTCTTCATGATGTGACAAGATGTTTGTCGGACTGTGTAGAGGCTCAGAGGAATATATAGGGAAATTGGGCGCTTTCAGCTAAAAATACCTCACTCATCAGAACGTTTGTCGCGCGGGACTGCAGATGGTAGATCAAAGCGTCATGACCCTTCTTTTAGTACCAGCCTCTATTTATATGTGTTCTGTGGAACAAGGGCCCAGGGCCCTCAGTAAACTTGACAATTGACTATTGAGGGCACTAGAAGAACGACTGTTCAAGTACAAACTCTTCGAGAGTTCGCAGTTCAAATCACCATGGACCCAACACAGATTTATGCTATCACCGCCGGCGGTATTTTCGCGACTACTATCTTATACAATATTACCTCAAAGATGTGGAGTTTCTTAAGACTACGCACTCTGTTCTTTCTCTTGAAGCACCTCGTTTACCCGTACGTGCTGCGACGACGTCGATTCTTGTCTCCCTGGACCCGTCACGAGCTCTTTTTGCAGATCATTTACTGGACTGGAACGGCGGTTTGCAGCGCAGTTGGGGTTAGAAATCTGAACCAGGCGGGCTCCAGAGCTGGTACTCTGGCCGTGGTTCAATTCATACCTCTGCTGCTTGGCAGTCATCTCAGCTTTGCCGCTGACCTACTCGGGACTTCCCTTCATATCTGGAGACAATTCCACAGTTCAATGGGACTCATGGCTCTTAGTCTTAGCGTCTTTCATGTTGCAGCAGCTTTGTCGGGTAGAGAGGGGTTTTCCTTTCGGAACAAAGTGCATTTGTACGGATTCGTGGTAAGATCGATTCTCACATGCCACTTCTCATCGCTGACATTACTTCATTATGCAGGGGGTGATATCCGTTGCTTCGCTGCTATTGTTCGCCTTACCGCCGATGCGGAGATTCTCGTATGAAATTTTCCTTCGATTTCATCAAGCTCTAGCGATCACGGCAGCTCTCGCGTTATGGCGTCATCTCTCACTTAGCAATGCTTTCGGCCGCGTATATATTCTGGTTGCTGGTGGTTTTCTTATCGTCGTCATGCTGCTAGAAACGATCAATTTTGCCTTTCACAACTTGGCTCTGGGACAAACGGGAGTCCGAGCTGACGCTATACAAATATCAGCCGCTAATGTTGACGACATTGTCAAGATAAACCTAATTGTGCCTCGAATATGGAAAGTAAGAGCCGGGCAGTACATCAATGTTTGCATACCACAAGTCAGTTCATGGTCTTTCTTACAAAGTCACCCCTTTGTGATCGTCTCATGGACTGAAGGGCAGAATCCGTCCATCTGTTGCTTGGTTCAACCGGATTCTGGCTTCACAAGAAGGCTGTTGGCCTACGCCCACAAACCTCGCGTCGAGAACGCTAAGGAAGGGGATTACGTTCGCGCGTGGTTTACAGGGCCCCATGGACGCATCATAGATATCAGCACTTATGGCTCTGTTATGTTGATTGCCACTGGCTTTGGCATCGTCGCCCAGCTGTCGTATGTCAAGGAGTTGATTCAAGGTTACAATAATGGCCAGGTTTGCACCCGGCGAATGCATCTACTGTGGCAGGTGGAAGAATGGGGTTAGCATTTGGTTCTTCCAGAGTTGTTCTACAGATTGGCTGATAAAGAGGATTGACAGATGAACATTTTTACGGGGAAGAAATTATTAATGACATTCTGGATGAAGATATTCATGACGATGGTTATGTAAGACGCAGAGTGATTGAGTCTTGAGAATCCGTGCTAAAAAGAAGCCAGATCTTGCAACTCACGATTTGGGTGGCCAAGAATCACCCCTTCAAGAACGTCGACGGATCTAGCAAGATAGAGCAAAGAGGCAAACACGGCCGTGTGATGTACATGCCTGGTAGGGCAAACGTCAGAGAAATTCTGGCAGACAACGTAAGACACAGGCGAGGGAAGATGTTAGTTACCGGTACGCTTTCTGATCCAGCTTATGAGACTCAAACATAACGCCGTAATTTCAGTCTCTGCGAGATCGTCCGTCCGAGATGATGTTCGAAAATTGGTACAGTATCAGGTTCACAATGATGTTAGCTTGTTGGAACTCGAATTTCAGCCACGGGAAGAAAGGCAGTCTCTGTTCTCAGGTCATCATAGAGAGAGTGAAATTTAGCTTTAGGTAGATAGTCTCTGTACATCGAATTCAAGTCATACCCCCAGAAGTTCAGCAGCGGCCACGAAATGTCAGTAAAGTACACATTAATCAAAGATCTCCCATTCCCTTCTAGCAGAGGCCTCGGTCATACAGACACGAGGAATTAGACATCGATAGGTAGGCTCTCCCGGAAGAAAGTCGGCTTGCTAGTTGAGAGTTAGTCGAGCGACTCTTGACAGGGGATTTGTACCTTTTTAAGCTCGTCCAGGGTCGAGGACTGGGTCGCCTCCAGAAATGTCCGGATTCCCCAACCATCCGGCCAGTTTTCTGGGTATTTCAAGACGATTGAATCAGGATTTTGTAGGCTGGTCTCCGGTTCCATTAACTCCTTCATTACAAGACCCACCGTACACACATCCTTGCGTTCGGTGTCTTCACTGATCTTTACATCATTCAGCATGGCGTCACCAACGTTGGCCAGCTTAACGGCACCGTCTCGTTTCAACCACACGTTACCACAATTCAGTTCGCCGTAATAAAGCTGAAGCTCTGTGTGTATGTAGGAAAGTCCGTCAAGAATCTGATGAAAGTTAGCTACTTGTAGATGATGTACAAGAACGAAGCCAAACCTCTTTACACACCGCTGCGATCTCGAAATGCTTCAACTTCCCCTTCGGTGTAGATGAAAGGCTTCTAAGCGATACTTCCATACATTCATAGACCATATAAATGATTCCCTCGTCGTAAAAAATTTCCACAAGATCGACGACGTTGTGATCCGAGGTTGATCTGAGCCTGTCAAGCGTGCTTTCACCGTTGTACTTCTTCTCCTTGACTGCAACGAGGAGATGCTCACGATCGTGAGAGATTGTCGAAGGCCCAGCCTGCTCCAACTCCATGAACCGATGATACGAACTCCAAGGACTGCATTTCTGAACCGAGTCCCCACTCACTTTGATCTTTTTTTTGACCGAAGGTGCCAAGAACGACAATCTATCGACGTTAACAGGCAGTTGAGGACCGAGGCGCTGTTTCTCATGAGGGCGTTTGAGCGTCCGTAGTAACGGGTTGGGCGTATCTTGCAGTGACCGAATCTTCAATTTGTCCGCGCTCATTCCGGTGCCAGGGTTTGCAGTCGTTGCGAGTCGTGTTGCCTGTCGATGTATCTCAGTCATTTTCACTGTACTGGAAAGTTTGTGGTGTCTAGCCTTTAAGATTAAAAATAAAACATCGTGATGTGTAAGTTTGTTTTGAGGCTCCGCATTACACGACCCCAGGCACGCCTTCTCGATTCTAAACCCCTAGCCCCCCCAAACGCCCATCCCATCGGAGATTGCTTGCAGTTCAGGTCACCCATAATTCCTATATAGTGAGCATTCCCTCGGATTCCATGGTCAACCAGTTTCGCTCGCCGTGGGTATAACAATTACTTCAACCTCTAGCTGTCAGACCAAGATATTGAATTCTTTGAAAGTAAAATCGCGGCAGACGCAGATCAGAATATACAACCATTGTCACTGCTGTCTGACCAGAGGGTGCAGCTTCCATCATGTGTTACATTGTGCTTATCAGGATTAGGCACGACCGCCTTACAGCAACGACATATCCAACCAGTTGGCGGGAACGATGGCGCCAACGCTTCACATACAAAACCATGACTCTCTACCATACTCCAGAGGAAGTCAACAACCTTTACAGCGACAACCCACCCGCTGGTCCTCCACCATACACTGGGCCTGCGCCAGAACAAGAATACGTAGTGGAGATGAGAGATCAAAACCACAGCCAAACTTTAAACCAAGAAACTCAAGAGTGTAGGTAAACGATGGACGCTGCTGAAAGAATTCAAAAGTCCATACACTGATCAATACAGTAGGCAGCTTTGTTGTACATCCTCGTCCTGAAGATGGCCAGTAACTTTGAAGCAAAGGTGTTGTAGCGAAAACGCCCCACGAGGTCAATGCACCGTCTTAGCTAATGTCATTATTCAGATGCAGTTGGTTTTCGTAATGGCTGTTACATACAGATGCTATCGGGCGCATGATTTGATGGTCGGAAGAGTCACGAATTTTTAAGCGCTTTCATAGACACTTGTGTGCAATAGAATCAATTTTTACGCTTGACAGACGTCTGTAAAGCGCACCAGCAGGGATAGAAGCGGTGAACTCTGTGACCCCATTCACCTCAGCGCTAAGTTGACTTGTTGACGTTAGATTGGGGTACCTGGTGTCCGCTATGGCCACGCGTTGCTATTACGTGAAACGGTGAAAGGACCTCAGACATGTGGGGCAGCCCCTTCGGATTAAACCCCTACGCTAAGCACCTATCGGGTTAGCGCTTTGCTTATTCTATCACGGAAGCTGCGATTACACTGATGCGGTAAAGTATGAGCGTATTATTGAAGGGAACCACTAAACCCCCCCTTTCACTACGTATTACCCCCTTCCGAAAAAGGCTTAGTAGCATTTCAATAAGGTAGGTAGCACGGTAGGTATGGCGATATTTTAACCCTACATCTTTTTACCTACTAATTGCGCCTACTTATTATCCGTGCCCAACCCTAAGCTCATCCTTCGCTTAGTGCTATACAGCCATGCACCACTTTCGGCCATGCACCCCTAAATCTTCATATTTTTGGTTCACCACCTTCAAAATTCCGTCAAAATTCCACGCAATGGCTTCTACATACGCTATCATCGAAGGTCGCATTCAGAAGGCTATTGAAGTCATAAACACACGGGAAAATCCTAATCGAGCGGAAATTGCGCGCGAGTTTCTTGTTCCATGTGAAAGACTCCGATCTAGACTAAGAGGTTATCAGTTCAAAACAGCAGTACGAGGACTTGAGTTAGGCTTGCCAGTTAGGCTACACTTGCTGCAATCGACGGCAAACTCTCTTCGTGCTCAGGACTTCCCTCGTTGAAATCCCTCACCTCTACTGAGCGATAACTGGGTCAAACGATGGTTAGATCAACAGCCAGGTCTCTTCAAAGCTAAACGAAAGCCTTTAGCAGCTGAGAGAAAGAACGCGCATGATCCGGAAGTACTACAGACTCATCTTGATGGGTTTAAAGAGATTAGAGGGGCGAAGTTTCTGGTTCTAGGAAATTGAGTTTCTTAATAACTAGTAAGACGGGGTTTTGATGCGCACTGCAGAGCAAAAAATCTAACCACGTTGAAATATTTTCAACATGCACTTTCGAGTCACAATCGCCGCCTCTTTGCCATAGACTTCGAGACATTATCAATGAGAAACCTTCTTTTTGTCGAAGGACTCCGCCCAAGGCGGTCCACGCCGCAGGCTCGACAATCTAATTTACCAGGGGCCCCGTGATTGGCCGTTCCAAAAACAGCATCGAGGTTTTGCTGTCGTACAAACCAATCCACAGTCTGGGGAAAGCCGCCAAGCTTGCGACGTTTATGAGGATCGCTCTGCAAGTAGACGACAATGGAGTCCGATGGATGACGAATGTAAAAGTCCACTTGCTTACAGTATCGATGACAAAGATGACACACATCCTCTTTGGGATTCAATAGACCCAGCGTTCCGAAATCTGTAACGAAACTAAGATTCGAAGAATGAATCCGTGCAAGTGCTTGTATTATGACATTGTCTTGCAATCGACACCGAATTATCCCTTGGCAGTGAAACATACAAGAGCCAAATAAGGGAATAGTGATCAACTCAAAAAAGAATGTGGAAGCCAGAAGAGCCGAGGCAATAGATCTGTTGTCTTGAAACATTCGCGGTCGTAGATGAACACTTGCCCGTAGGTCGTTCATGCAATCGATATCGTCAATTGCAGGTTCTTGGCCCGAAAACGATATATTGAGTCGAAAATAATCTCCTCGGGATCTCTCATCCAATCTATTCATCAGTTCTCGCCAAGTGCCCTCGCCGTCAAGAGACGACAGGAAAGATCGATACAATCGAGGAATGAATCCATCACGTAAGACATGTCGAAAATTGGGCGCTCTCGGACTTGTGCAGTCTTTTTCAGTCCCGGTTCCGAGAGAAACCACGATATCAGGTTGAACAACTGAAGGCCATATCTGACGACTCTCCCACAACGCCAGGTTAACAGGGTTGTTGTGTTTCAGCCCTCCGTCTTGAAAGGTCCCAATACCTCGAATATGCGTCGGTTTGAATAAACTGATAAGATCGTCAGCGAAAGGTCTTGGTCGCGGACAATTGAACCTACAATGGAGCCGCGGATGTGGCTCGACCGCTGCCATAAGTCAGTATATGCATGGCGGTAGTAGGGGTCCGACCTACGCTTCCCAGATGAAAGGCTCGTCGTCTTTATTCTGTGGACGAATATGTTTGTAACCTACTCAACACGAAGTCTCAGTATTTGAGGTGATTTTCGCTTGAAGCGAGGCCTACCGCATGCCGCGGCCCGAAAGCTCGTGCCGTTATAATTAGAGAAGAGAAAGGGGGTTGCGTCGGAAATACTCGTCGCGGTCACGGCAACCTTCATTCCGGAGACCGACTCGGGCTTGTCAAACATTCGGCGGTCGTGTCCGAATTGGTCCCTCAGTGCTGCTTCTAGTGCAAGCACATCGTAACAGCCATCAGAGAGCCAGCACTTGATGACATTACGGATGTATCCCAACGAATACCGAGCGCCTCCCCGCCTTTGCTGAAAGAATTGCTTGGTAAGAGTGTCAAAGACCTCAAGGCAGTGCGAAACCGTCCAACGACGAAGGCATAAGCTTAGAACAATCAAACCTCCTGCGACGAGCATTAGCAATGATTTGAATGCACACAGAGACATAGAAGACCGGAACTGGTGCCGATCGCCAGATCGAACAGGTCCTGAATCGGACAAGCCTCCCCCACCTCTTTTTGAAGCAGATCAAGGAATTCCAGAGGGACTACGCCGCGTACACCTCCTCCATCTATACTCAGTATTCGAACACCGGCCGTCGGTGGCTTTATCTTCGCTATCAGACGACCTGCTCCACAATGAATACAGGTAGGCAGTTCGTAACAATACTCTTGACTCAAGACAGCGTTTCCATATATTTCGACACATACATCGCAGAGCGCATGGCCACAGGTATAGACGTGTTCCGGCTTCCGACGTAAGCAGCAAAGGCAAGTCTCGTTAGACTTGAGGCGGGCCCAGTGCTCCATCTGATGCCTCGCGTTACTGCGATGTAATTCGGCCGAGGTCTGGGACTCCTGACGGATGGTAGGAAACATGGCAAGTATGTTGTCCTTGATGCATCGACCATGACGGTCAGCTAGTGATAGGGAATCCCGCGATGCTCGAAGCGCTTTGAAGCAAGGTGCTCTATATATGGCGTTGAACACAGATGCCGGATCGAATTCTGCTTAACCGTTAGCTTGGAAAGCAAAGACCATTCATAAGAGACTCACTATGCATATTTGGAGGATAGGCATCCATAAGAATGCTTGAAGCAACGAACGAAATGAGCGAGCTGTAAGGTACTTCGCAGCGCGCCCCGAGCTTGAAGAAAGTCAATAGATGATTACTGTAATCTTCGGTGATCTCGTTTCCCTCTCTGCTTGCTCTTATAAAGCTGAAAGGCTGATTGATCGAGTCTACTATGTGTTGAAGTGCTCGAGAAAAGAGTCTGCTCATGTGGACGGCAGAAAATAGGTAGTGTTTACTTATACGAAGCCATCGTATTTCATCCGCTTGTCTAAGGAGGGTGTCTTTTAATCGGCGATATCGAGCAAGTGGTGAGAGATGGTCTCCGGGAAGATAGAGTAGCTCTATAGAGGAGAAGGAGTTTCGCGTATTAACGGTACTCCAGGATTGTTTATTTCGACGTAGTTTCTCCATTTGATCGGAGGCGACGATGACAACTCGTGGGCGGATTTCTCTGGGGAGATCTACAGCGGACCCAATTGTAGCCCAAGTGTTCAAGCGGTCTGTCACACTTCCGTGGTCCTTGAAATCATCTGCAAAGATGCAGATGACATCTGTAAAAAGAAAAAACAGTCGTGCATGAAGAATGTCGTAAAGGCTATGATTCGACGCGACGGCCCAGGGAACTGAATACGAAGCTGTTCTATGGCACGAGGCAGCCTCGTGATTTCGATAGATGACGGAAAGAGGGTCACTGTCGGCGAATAGTATTGGTCGATTACAGCTAATGGATGAGGCATCGAGGCGAAGATTGGCGACACAATTGCGGTCTTGGTGACCTCTTCGGACATTGTTGTGGGGGAAAAGCTCAGGAAGTGCCAGGTCTTTAGCTTTTCGTCCGATGAAAAACTGTAGCGAAGGGTATTGGGCGGATGGATTAGTCATCGGTTGCATGGCTCTGTCGAGTCGATCATCGTCAAGCAAACACACTTCTTTACCTTCTGCTATTCGTAGCAACGATATATGATTACAACGGGACATGATGAATACTATGGTCAATGAAACATTTGCTGAGTTTCTACCGCGCTTTATAAAGGAGATGAGCATAGGTCCAAGACGCCGGACGGCACCCCCTGGGGGCTTCAGTCCGTAGGCCCTGGTGACCTGTATCCGAATCCAGGGAGAAGGGCCTGGCATTCGCGTTCGATGCACACCTTCAAATTGGGTATGTTCAATTGAAAACTTTGGGAAGAGGCTTATTTCGACAGCGTTCTACCACATTGCCGACACAACAACATGACCGATGGTCCTGAACTGGAACAACAGGCCTCTAGTGAAAGGAGCAGAGCGTACTTGGGGAGAGCAAAGATTCTCATTCACAAGCTTGTGTTCGAGGCCGATAAGTCCTGTGAGGCTCGCCCGCTAGACGGGAAGAACGTTTCTAGGTTACACAATATTTTCGAGTTGGAAGGCTGCTCTCGGCTGGATCCAGATAATTATGTTCCAACACTCATAAATCGAAAGATGTTGGCTGACGCACTGGGGAAAGGCGGGAGCCTGGATGTTTCTTTGGGCGGCTGTGGAGAGCTCAGTCTTCTGGAGGTGGAAGAACCGTTAATCTGCTTGCATGGGCGCCATCGCCTTGCAGCGGCGACGCGGTACTTCTTTCAGCCGGAACAAAAGTGGTGGATTGTGGACTTATACTTGGACGGTATGAGGGCTGATTTATCCCCTCGGGATTTAGTGGGCTTGCTAATTTCGTCTCAAGATTTGAACCCATCAGTGGTCACTGCTTTGAAAGAAGCGTACTCGAACTCCCGGAACTTCTGCGATGGGGATATCTTTCGCAACTTGCGCTATTGTCAACTGAGGAATGACGAGGCTGGGGCAGGGAAGTGGATGGCCCGGTTATCAGAAAGCAAGCAAACAGACGTCGCGCAGTTACAGAACATGGCCAAGAAAACCCCTGAGATGGCCGCATTGCAAGACGCCTTGGATGCGTTACTTCCCTTTGTGGGCTTGTGGTCACCAGTGTCGATCGGTGTTTTCCATCGTCTGCTAACCTTGCGCTGTCCAGAGGTGACGACAGCTCATATCATGCCAACGCTTCTTACATTTTGCTAAAGTATGAGCAGGAGCTATCTAACTGTCTAGCATTAGTCAAGACAACGTGGAAACAAATCCTTGAGCCCACTGGCGCGTCATACTTCTATCTTGACGCCAACACCGTGCACATAATTCAGGGCCGATCTTTACTGACTTCCTCTGAGGATTACCACTTCATAGAAAATTGCATGCAGGACGGAATCCTCTTCCCGGCCGTCACGGACAGGCAACAGAGACTAGGTATCTTTCGTCGCCTTTCTGTCATTCCTTATCTCATTCCCTCTCTCTACACCTTCATCGAAGACACAAAGCATGTCGAACCTTCCGCCAAGATCATGAAAAGACTTTTACCTCCACGATTTAAAGGATCCGTCCGTCAGGCTTTTGGAAGGCTGCACACGGGTCAGACACAAATCATGGAGCAACGAAGCGAAACGGTGTTTAGGCCCTTTTCTCACAGCGCTAAAGAATGTTTTCAAGTCGCCTATCAACAGCTGTGGCTTTTCGCCATGCGCCGTTTCCCCGAAATGACTTGCATACAACCGAGAAAGGACGCTGGGAGACCAATAAAAGCCATCACGGGTGGGGCAGAGGAGTGGTGGCATCGATTTGGCGAGCTCGCATCGAAGGGTGGGTTTGACTCCGCGCAAATTCATCAGCTTTGTACTCAGAATCCGGAGGAAAAGATGATCCGCGACTTCCTTCATCAGGCTCGACCATCAGATGTCTATCAGTTCGACGAGACTGTTTTGAACTCTGAGGTTCAACGAATCTCCCGGAGTCTCTCGGATGTACAGCCCAGAGATATCCATCGCCCAGCAGCAGAATTCTCTTCCGACGCTCAACGCAGCCTCAAACTTTCGGAGCGTTGCGGTAGGCCATTTTATCAATCATTTATGCTGGACCGCAAAGTTCTTTTTCGAGAGGTGATCTATAACGATGACTCGGAACCCGTCGAGGTTGCTGAACAACGCCGAAGAAACATTACCTCTCTAGCGGTCAAGCGGGATACCTTCCGCGCCTTTTTCGGCAACCTAGCACCTGTGTCTCGTATAGGGACTGTAATGTCATCTGCCAATGACGGAGGTGACGCATCCACCGTCCCTGTTTCTCACCCTCCCAGAAATGAAAACTCAGCGAACCTGCCGCACAAATATCGTTCGGAAGAGTCTCTGCCAGATACCATGTTGCCAAGTAACCTTCTTCAAAACTTCATCCAAACGAATCTTCAGGATCAGTCTAGGCACATCATGCTATACGACCTCGATTTGACCCGGTTTCACTGCATAGAATCCACTGAGATTACCTTCAAACACTTTTTACTACGACATGAAGGATGCGTGTACTACTGCATTGATCAGACCGGAAGGCTCGGTACTGTCGGCCTGAGGGAATTATACAACACTACATTGAAGTCGAAGAACATCGTGTTCTTTGAGAATCCCGCGCAGACTCGTACAGGCTCGAGAGATAGAACAATAACGGATTTGGACGCACTTAAACTCGAGATGACGGTTTGCGAAACAGTGGATAATAGAACACCATTTCTTGAAGAGCTACCATCTAGCTAACCCAACACCGATGGGAGTCCGAACATAACTGGTGTACACGTTCGGCCATTCCACTCTCCATTTCCGCAGGCTGTATGCGGTAGAATGAACCAAGTCTGCATCGGGCCAGCAGCAGCAATAAGTTTACACCGAAGACTCCAGAGAGTACTATCCACTCAACTTTCTAGCCTAACAAAGGTTCTGGAATATGAAAAACGGACGCGATATCCTATTTGTAGCATCCTTCATACAAACTTCGTTGATTGTCCTATCTGAATTTCGATCATCAACCAACGTTCTCTCCCCTCAGATTATATCACTGGCCATTGATAATAGTTGGGGCGAGAGCAGCGTGAAGGAAAGCGTGGCGGTTTTCCTGTCCTCAAGAGTGGTCAAAACATGGCGTTGCGCTTCGATCTATATGAACTCACCTCCGGAATTTGATCTAACTCTTCGTACCCTACCCCAACCAAAGCTTGAAGGTTCTCGATGCCTAGAGCAACAAGCCACTCGTCAACTGCAGCGATGTTCCACCCTTCTGCCTCATTCCACAAGCTGTCGATTTTGCGAATGTCGTCAAGTTTATTCCGGATACTCAAAGTCGTCCGAGATTCCTCAAAATGTCCCGCGGTTTTTAGGTTGAGGATCTTGCGGCATCCTTCGTGGCCTGCATTCCTGGATGCAAAATAGACTACGATAGCAATCTCAGGATTCGTCCACCGTCTGTAAGGCATCGTTTTTTAAGTCACGAAGAGATGAAGATCGAGGAACAGACAAGGAGATCGCGATGTGATTGTTTATAAATGCTTGACTTATTTTAACAAGGCAATTCACAGGGACTTCAACTTCAGCCGTTGATACTACTACGCACTGCCTAACATGCCACACCAAATCAAGGAAAGCCACCAAGAATACGTCGAGCCCCCTTCTTAGTGTCTATGGGGAAAGTCCGTGCGGCTGCTCGGAGAAGCGTGATCCTTGCGGGTTAGCTCGTAAAGAAGATTGTTGACTTCTAAGGTCCAGCGTTCCAGCTTGTCGATGTAGTCGCTCACTCGTTGAAGTTGTCTAGGCTAGTCAAAAGAACTCAACACCTGAGGGAAGCATAATTCCGCACCTTGTTTGCTTCTCCACCCTTTCAGCAGTTAGCTCTTTCATTGGGCAGTTGTAGAGAATATGACACTTACTCGCGTTGCAACTGTCGCACTAATGCATTAAGATCATCCGCAGAAGTTTCGCGGAACTGAGTCTCCGCCTCTAGCCGCGGGACAGGTTCAGTAGCTGATTTTATCTCTAGGCTAGCAAGTGTCGTGTAGCTGGGAGGGGATAGAGGATTAACTTGAGCGTTGTTAACATCCGAACTACCCATATCATCTGGCATCTGTTGCTGATCAATCCATTGACCAGCTTCTGTGCCCGTCCACTGAAAATCAAAGTCCCATTGATTTTCACGCGTAACATTGCTGTCTGGGTCGTCGGCCTTTAGCCCGTCCAAGAATGTTTTCCAGGCCTCATCGTCGAGATTCAGTGCGTCTGTCATATTCACTCGTTGTCTTTTTTTCAGCTCGTAGATTCTAGTGACCTCAAGTTCACGGTTGATGTGTGAACCTTTTATAGTAATCAATACAAGGGTTCTGACCCATCCTTCCAGCTATTTTCGTTATTCGGGCGCTCGTTCGCCTATTCTCGCAGTCTAGATCAGCAGTCGGTCAGTTTGCTGCACGATCATCAAGGTCAAAGGCTGCCTTAATTTTCCGAATCGAACTCCAAGAATATCTCATTGTTGCAGCCCTGTGACCTTTCACATGTCGATCGTCTAACCAAATATGACATGGGCAAAGTCAGGTGACTCACTAGCCCTGCGAACAATTCATGTAAGGCATTACTTAGCTCACCCAGCGTCCGCAAGGCGTTTTTAGCTCACCCAGCGTCTGCTCTTAAGGTACTTCCTGCCGCTGCGGCTACGTTCCGCTCACCCAGCGTGTGACAGCAACGTATCACTCACTAACCTTTGATCCACACTTGCGATGGCAACGCTTTTACTGGTTAAAACAGGATCAGCTCATTCTCCAGTATCAATCCTAGATTTAAGGATCGCTTTAAATGATCTCAAAAGGCGAGATGCATATTAGGTGACTATCAGGTACGCCTTTGCTCTCGTTTTCATCTTTGAAACCTCTGCCCAGCCCTTGATATCATGCCACTCACATCAGAACGCGAATCCAACACTGCCCGGAAGATCCCTAAGCGTGAACGTCGCTGCGTTCCTTGGGTTTCTAAGACTTACGACGATGAAAAGGTTCTTGAGGATATTCACCGATCTCATTCAGAAAAGAGCTGGAATGTCCTTTGTGACAAGCACAATGAGATGGTCCCATCCTATCGACAACGATCTGTTGATGCAGTTTACTCGAAGTGGAAGATCCTTCGATCTCGCAACACCCCAACATCAACATCATTGACCTCAAAAGAAAGCTTCGCTCAAGCTGGTGCATCTCAGGAACTGGTACAACAAGTGATGAGTGATGTAAGCTCGTCCGTGTTTCTTTGCGAAGTCTTTTCTGCTAATACATACATCTAAGGAAACATCAACGGGCTACGAGATACAATACGAGGACGATTTGAACAACTTCGAACTCACAGTCGGGGGTTGGGACTGTGGCATTGACGTGGAAGGATATGCCTTGCAGGTTACAGAGCTCATGGAAGCACAAAGGGAGATGGCGAGGATGGCCACAGAAGCTGCTTGCGGATTTCGCTGTCAATGAGTTATCTAGATGTAAATCAATCGAATGTATGAGTTGTAACATCTTGCATTATCTCAATAAATTCTTCACCGAAGATTTAGAAGCGCCGAAGTGAATCGATCCCGTTCAACCTTCAGGTGGTATTCCGGAAAGAATTCCCCCTTTTAGAGATGACTGCTGGAGAGAGTATGGCGGGTAACCTTCCAATCGATCTTCAAACGAAGTCTCTCGGTGAAAACGTCTTGGCAAAAACTATGTTTGAAGTGAAAAGAATGCGTTCTAGGTGAGCAATTCTGCCTAGAATAGAATATTCGACGCGCGCGCGAAAGCTACTCATTCGTGTAAAGCTGAGACAATCCTCTATAAGTAGTAGGCCCTTGAGTCTCATACTCAGCAGAAACGACAAGTTGCCTACATTGTCTAGCACATTCAAGTCTTTGAACACAGCTTCTTTGATTCATAATGTCTGACGGACTTCCCTCACGAACAATGGTGGGTTTCCAGCATCATTCACATGAGGATATGACTAAAAACCTGGATAGGAAAACACAACGATTGAGCCTTGTCGAGCATGCGCCAGACGATCGGACTGGGAGTTTCTCAAGGAATTCTATCATCGAGAAGAACATTCCCGACAGCAGGTTCTTGAGCTCAACCATCACGTCACTCAGCTTAGTGGAGCGCTGCACCATGCCGGGCTTACTTCACAGAACGATCGGATAGCCCTGAACAAGGCCCACGCCCATCTCAAGGAGCTGCAAGCCGGTTACAGCCAGTCCGAAGCTTCACGAGCTAGATTCGAGAATGACCTTCACGAAGAAAGGCAGGAGCATCGGATGTGCCAGGAAGCTTTCAATCATGAACGCATTCGTCATAGCGAGACGGAAAAGAACCTCAACTGCGTCTGGAACGCACATACAAGATTAGGGGAGATCATTTCCAAGGCCCCGTATCAGGTGACCACATCGGGAGAAGAGAAGACGAACGACTTCATCGACATCACTGAACTGGTGCTCGAGCTTGAAGCCAAAGCTTCCAAGATCCAGGGCCTAGAAGACGCTCTGATACATCAGCAAGAACAAAGTCACAGCGATCTTCTTCTGATCGAGGGAAGACTTCACGAAAGATCAGTACAGCATCAAGAGGAAGTCACAGCAAAGACCGAGATCATCAACGAATTGGAATCTCACTTACGCCGTGGGAAACTCGAGGTCGACGCCGAGAATACAGGAACGGAGGCCAAAGTTTCTAAAAGAGCGGGAAGAAAGTGGAAGCGTACCCGTGGCAAGGGTCGAGCTTGCAAAGGCGTCAGCACGGAGGAAGCAGTCGGCAAACAAAGCTTGAGTGATTCGTTGGAATCAAGTGGTGAGACACTTGTAGAAACTTTCAAGGAAGAGGTAGTTTAGGCCGCCCTCTCGTTGCGTGATATGAAGCATGGCGTTCGTAATTCATGAGATCTGATTGGATTAATCTAATGATGAGTACTTGCCGCACAAAGTAGAATATATCAATGAGAGAGGAAAGTCTCAATCGCCGTACCCAAGACTTTCTTGAATGCCTGGCCCCGATTCTGTCCTGTTACCCTGTTGAAATTTCGCAACTAAATCGAAACGGGTTTGACGGACGACAAAGAAAACAAAACCCCTTGGATAATGCTTGGTACGGGCCAACGAACTCGGTAGAGGAAATGACTACAATGCCACACAACTTGAGACTCGCACTTGTGTCAGTGACTCATGAAAGTTAAAAATATTGGTCTAGGCCAATCAACTTTTCGGCTGTCTACGAATCTGAGTGACCAGGGTTTCGTGCCCGCTTTGCTCGATGTGTGACACTTAATCGACTCACACCTTCGGAATAATGGTTTGTTTCTTTCGATAGGCATCCACCATGCAAAAGAGTATTGTGTTGACAGATTTGCATCGTCGAAGTCATCACGGTACTCTCAATGTGCAATAAAGATGATCAGATAATGATGTCAGAGAGACGTTGGAATTGTCAAATTAACCTTCTGAAAGACTAAGGTTTTCATCGCGACAATATTCGTAAGCGACTCCCGCATGGCAAGGCAAGCAAGATTTGCCATAGTTCTACTAGATTGCTGCTTTAACTTTAGCCTCGCAGTAGTCAATTGTCAATCACACGATGGGTGAAGGCGAAAGTAATAGCGTAAGTAAGGTATGCTCTTTTCTTTCTCAGCATTCGTCTGGGTTCTTTCTTTAGCTGATCTTTTGCCGATCAAATATAAAGCATGAACAAGTTCTACATGTTACAGTTAAACAAAAATAATCTATGTGGCATAACACAATTCTGTTATGCTCTATCATGAATACTGAATCTCAACCATCTTCTTCTTCAAATATTGCAAAGGAACATGTCATAAAGTCAACTCTCAGCTCAATTTCTGCCACCCCTCCCTCCACTGTTGAACGTCCGCATGTCATCAATCTTCCGCCTCTTCAGATTTCGGGCTTATCAGTCACCACGTCACAGCATATTCCGTTGCTTCCGATGATCTGTCCACCCATCATTCAACAAATCGAGATTTTATCAACAATCCTACGGGCTCGCCCGCTCGAACCAATGAGAGGTAAGGTCATTGCTGTGGATGGTGTGGATAAGGACGCCGTTCTTTTCATGATCAAATACCTTCATCATCATATCACCAAACACTTGGGGCTCGATGTTCGAATTTTCCACGAAACTCCTATTCAACCGCAAACCCCTGAGAGCACAGATCTCTTTCATTACACTCAAGTTATTCGGGATTGGAATATGCTTTGGAACGCTTATATTGAGCTTCCGGTTCCCACCATCCCTGAATCTGCTTCGCAGCATGGATCGACCACTGTTTCTCCTGTCGCCATGCCTTCCAAATCTCAAATCGCATGTGTTAACATCATTCCATTTTCGCCATTGATGTCTACAGAAAGAGCTGCGTCTCAGATGCCTATTACAGACGCATACAGCAACGAGAATCACTGGCGTTGGCTTGCAGGATATTGGCGTGGCTGTCCGCGGCCCGACATCACAATTAACATCTCGGACTCCGAGGGGACACTCAAGGATCGTGAGGTGTTACGGATTTGGGGTCATAACATGAACACTCTTGTGGTCACGAAGGCAAATTCCGGCCATGTTGTCTTTACAGCGAAGCAGTTCAGACGGGTTGGATTTGAGGTAGAAGAATGGTTACGAGATGAATAGTAGTTAAGAAGGAGAATGTATGAGCCTTTGACCCACGTTGCTTTCACCCGCTTGTGGTTTCCCTAGCCATCACCGCCATCTACTACCCTTACTCTTCTCCCACCCTCCCCCTTATTCATCTCCACCCCACCCCAAAACTCCCGCTGCAAATCCTCACAGCCCATACCTCGCCACCCCACCACTTCGCCCTTAACCCCGTGATCTGAGCTTCTAGATCCCGCAGTGCGGATGCGACGCTTTGCAGAATCGGGGTTAGGGTCAGTGGTGACTTGAGGGGGGGGTTGCTTCTTGAATAGATGAGGTTATCATCAAAGGGAGACGACTGGGTGCGCAGATGGCGGGTTCGAAAGGAAAGTGAGGGGAATATTTCTGTTGAATATACATCTCGTTCAGAGTTTTGTGGGCCTGCAATGGGCCGGCTCCGCCCCCCCAACCCCGGCGAGAAGGGTTACCCAATGCCCAAGCGGTGATGGCGGCAGGTGGTGGATCGCCCAATGCGCGAGAGAGGGATGGTTTGAGCCCCACGTGAAGCGACAAGTTGAGCGAGCGGCAAGACTGGACGGGCTCAGTGCGTGGGGGAGGATACCGTTTAAAGGGGGTGGCTTGACGCTCACGTGGAGCTGCCGTCTAAGAGAATCGGTCCGGTGAGTTCTTGTCAGTGGCCATGCTCACAGTGCACCCAAAATGCGGAGAAGGAGGCCTAAACAAAAAGAAAATAGAATCGTTTAGCGACTGAGTGAAGTGAGCATGAAATACTTCGGTATTAATTTTATGCACACTAGTGTCGATTTAATACTCGCGTGACCGCGCTGGCTGTGAAATAGAATAGGTTACGGCGACCGAAGGTTCCCGTAATCCTACTCTAGTTCCGTGGATGAAGTATCGGATTCGGATTCCTCGAGAGGGGCGAGAGCCAAAGTACAAGGGGTCAGCTCCATTGTGAAGATATTAAGTCCTTGACGGGATTGAGAAACTCGAAGGCTACGCTAAACCCAAGCTGTTCTAGGGTAACTTACTGAAGTTGACGGAAAGTTGACGTGCGGGTTGGCCAAGCACCCATCTTCCAGTTTCTTGACGCATGTGATGAAGGATCTGGTTCACATCATTGTTGAAGACCCAGGGCACTCCCTTGAGTGGTCGGAAGTAAGTCTTCTTCTAACTATACTTGTTTGATCAATTACTTATCTGTATTCTGTACAGCGCGCTAACCGTCTCTACCTCCGTATACGACAACGTCCCTTCAAACCCTCCATTATTCGAGAGTCTCAGTCTCAGCGAACGCAGTTTTCGTGGACGTGTGCAGCATTATCTACACCTGAACATCATCGCTTAGCCGTCTTCTATCATAGCAGTGTCTCACAGCAAGCAGAGACTTATAACTGTAACAGCGAAAGGTTCACCGCTGAGGATGTTGTCAATAAGGGAGACAAACCTTGTGAACGTGTCTTTAGAGATATCTACGGAACCAGCGTCAACGACAAAGGCGACGACTCTATCTCTTTACATCAGACGAACAGTGAGAATGATCTTGACAGCGCTGACGAAGATCGTTCGAAAGATCAGAGCAATACAATCAATGACCATTCAAACAGGCAAGACCATGACTCTGAGAATGAGGATAATGATTGTGGAGAAGAAGGCAGCCAAGACGATGATGATGATGCAGAGCATGACGGCAGCGCTGGCAAAGATCGTTCGCAAGATCAAAGAAACACTAGAGACAATCAAAGCTTTCAAGGTGATCACTTTACCAATAACGCAAAGCGTGGCGAAGTGGACAGAATCATCAAAAAAATAGAAGAGTCTTCGAAAACGCGTGAGGATTCTCTCGATGCCCTTGGCGACTTACGAACTCAGCCATCATGGGATCAAATCGACTTCGTAACATCTGCACAATGGGATATTGATTCGCTATTACACGGAATCGAGAGTGATCCAATTCGAAAGATCGTGCATAAACTGAGACTGCATCAGAATCTTGAAGCGAGGATTGAAAGTGAAGCTAGTTGCGGGATCACTAGCAGTAATCATAATATAAGAAGGCTCAAAAACGTCATGATGAAAGAGTCACGATTACTTCATGTTCTGCAAAGCGATCACAAGGCAAAGTCTCGCAGCTTAGATCGATACTTGCAACATGGGAAAGTTTTTTACAAGATGCGTCTACTATGCCCTGGACTCTTGAGCCTTGTTGCTCCCATATTGACGGCATCAGAGTGCGAACATTTATTCTTTAACCTGTACGTGCTGATCTTCTCTACAGGATACAGACCGTAAGCTCGCATTTCGAGGAATTTTCTGCGTCTTGGAATCGAACTGGCTTGCTTTCCACCGCCGCCAAGTTTTCCGATATTGTTGCGATTGCTGAGCCTCAGGAACAGACGAAACGGATACGTGAGTTTACGTATAGCAACTGATCTTGGACGAGGACGTCGCTGATGTGTCGAATTTGGCTTTCAGCAAAGCGGGTGCACGAGACCTCTCAACTGAACCTTAGAAGCTCGAAACGAAAAGGAGTTTGGCGGGACTATGGCCTTGCGGTATTTCCACCAGTGCTACCGACTTCAGATTTAACCACTGTCACATTAGAAGATACTCGGTCTGAATCTCCACCATCACGCAATCCGTTGCCACAGTACCTCACCCAAACAACTACGTACATCAGCTCTTCTGGACGAGATGGCTCACCTATAGTTAATGAAGGTGGCTCGACGACGGACGGCAATGCTCATCAAAGCTTTGGTCACCTTGATCCAGCACCTTCTTACCAAAGCAACGCCACGAATGGAGCTGATGAATCGTTCTCGAGTCAATGCCCGCGCCATGATGATCAACATATAGCTTCACCAAAAGAGAGGCCAAATCCACAATTCCTATCCACCTTTTCCAGGCCTCATGGTCAAGATTTTGATTTAGGACCTGGCATGAGGTCGACTGCGGACTTTCCTTACGTTCCTACCTTTCAGGTTTCAACCGACGAACCTCTTGGTTTAGAACCTGGCATGGGGTCGACTGCGGACTTTCCTTACGTTCCTGCCTATCAGGTATCAACCGACGAATCTCTTGATTTAGGACCTGGCATGGGGTCGACTGCGGACTTTCCTTACGTTCCTGCCTTTCAGGTTTCAACCGACGAACCTCTTGGTTTAGGACCTGGCATGGGGTCGACTGCGGACTTTCCTTACGTTCCTACCTTTCAGGTTTCAACCGACGAACCTCTTGGTTTAGGATCTGGCATGGGGTCGACTGCGGACTTTCCTTACGTTTCTACCTCTACAATTTCCATCGACGAACCTATTGATTTAGAACCTGGGATGGGGTTTGCGACGGACACTATTCCTTACGATTCTACCTATCCCTAGTCGAATCGGTGGATTTCGTAGATTATCACAATAAATTGATATAGATATCTGATAAAATATTCTGTGCTACGAAATAAATTGTGCAAGTAGCTCACTTCAATACCACCATAATAAAGTTCCTCCCTTTTTATTTACTGCCTCTAGCCTAACAGGTTGACGTACTTCCCAAGCTCTTCCCATATTCCAGTCTACAGTCACAATCTTTCCATCCCCAGTGGTCATGGTAGTAGGTAAGCCGTCTTTTTCAATCGGGACGACGATAGAGGGTGATCGCAGATACATGGCGGTAGTACCGGGATGAAGCACAATGACTGAACTTTCCACAGTGACAGAACCTTCTTTTACCGGTCGCGAGCACTGTCGTTGTGTGAGCTCGACGCATCAATGCATAGTCTCTTAGACACAGACATTCGCATCTCTTGCTGCACAAAGCGAATAATCTGGACACATTTTTGTCCTGGCTTATAGGTCTTCAGAGGATCCGGATTATTTGGGTCCTTAGGGTCCAGACCATCGCATTCAACCTTCGCTGCATGTATCAAACTGGAGTCAAGGTTGACGCCGGTGAACACAGAAATGACCTCTGTGTTGGAAGACATGGTAGGTTTGTACCTCCGTGAGGTACTGCAGAACGATCTAACTAGCCTCAATTCAATTAACCATGCTCGGGAAGAAGTAGTTGGAAACCACACCTGTTGCAATCCCTCGATAGAGTAGCGTTTGCTTCTTTGATGGGAATATTGCAATGAGGGGCAAAGGGCGAAGTAAGACAAGCGTGAGGATATGGCTTGGAATTCACGTGAGCTGATGTCGATCGCGGGTTATGCAAGTAATGCGCTAGTTGACCGACCCAGACACTTTAAAATTATCGCAGGGTACCATCGTCATACACCAAAGAAAAAAGGACAGGTCTCGAAACCTCGCACTGCTTCCGCTATTGCGGCATCTGCAGCTTGAGCTCGCTGTAGTGGCGGTGGGTGATTGACACTCGTTGATTTTTGCCCGGTAGGAAGGTCCTGGTACTTTCTCTAGCGGCTGGCGCCTGAAGACAAATGCATTAGCCCCAACCTCTTCAGGAGCGTGTATGGTTAAAGAAAGACGTTAAGACAGGTTGCAGCTTTCTGTTTTCGAAGTGCAGGCAACCAGACAAGCAAGCGTTGGCCATGAAAGGCAAAGAGATAGAGAGATTCAGGCATGACAAGGACCAAACGAGATAGCAATCTCTTCTGTCCTGGCCAAAGCTTCATTGCTTGAATGTCATTTGATGTGTGAACGGATGATATCAGTACGCAGAAAGGTACAGCCTCGGCAAAAGTGTTAAATGTTCTCTTGAATCTGAATACTATCAAAATAATCGGATTCGACAAGCCCTCCTTTCGACTCGATCCAGCACTGACCTTCTCTTGGGACCACGTCTACTTCTTGACAGGTTCCAAAGATTCTTGGCCGTTAGGGTAGTGTTACGTTGTTGATGCCCTTCAGTCAGACTTCACTAAAATCCATGTCGAAATCAATCTTTGCACTCTAGATAGAAGAGCTCAAGCACAGATAGCTCGATTCGTTGGCGAGAACCGAAAGATGTATTGCAAAGCAAAGCAAGCCTCGATTGTGTCTCATGAGGTTTGAGCACTTTGCACTGGGTCAAACTTAGTTACCATTTCTAGTCTGTTCTCCCGATCTATCGTCGTCCTTGACTGATACAATTTTCATTCCTGCAGATCATTCATAAAGACATCCGTATTTCCAGGGAAGCGATAATGGTGAATTCCAGGTCATCCCACTTGGCAGAAGAGGGTTGAAGCACCACACGTATTCAATCGCTCCGCACAACCCGTGCTTGGCACACTTGCTTCCTTTGCGTCTTTTCCACCAGAATCTCTAATACTATTGGGCCTCTTGATCTAATGCCAGCCTGTCCTAATTGACCTATTCCCAGGAGAATCCTCATTGGAAAAGATGACGGACATCACGAAGCAGGGTGCCAATCCTAGTAAGCTGGTTTTGAATGGTTGGTGATTGAGGAAGGACAGAGGTCAATAATACGAAGACAGGGAGCGACTAGTATGGATAATGTACTTACACCCCAGGAAACCTGATGGGATAAAAAGTTTCGGCAAACACCTCAGAGGATCGTGCAGCATGCAACGTATCGGAATCCTTCATCTATCATAAAAACACATCAGGAACCCGGATACAATACAAAGACCAGGCAGCATCCAACCTATCGAAACTCTGCGCCTTCCACCACAGCAGTAAGCATACTACCGCAAGTGATGTGCAAGTGAAGCTTAATAGAAAGGAGAGCAGACGAATGAAAAGGGAATAATGTGATTGTGCGACTGACAATTGACTGGGTCGAGGGAAGAGTTCTTCCTTCGCTCAACGTTTCCTTTCTGTTATCATGCTGAAGCGACTGTGCGTTGCTAGGGATGAACGGAAGTACATTAACCAGAATCAAATTTCCATGGTAGAGGATACTCAAGGGAACAGAAAGGGAAAAGACTATGTGATTGACCGCCCATCATTCCCTGCGCAAGCGCGCCTCCCTCAAGTCTGTGCTCGTTTCTTTTGGGTGAGAATTTCTTCGAACATCTTTCACTACCTTGATGTCCTACTAGAGAACCCTTCAATTTGAATTCTCGGTTGCAAAATCCACAATGAAACCGTTTTGAGTTCTCTCTGCTGGAAGTTGCTTTCTTGTACGTTGGTTTGATCGACTGCTTTATAGAAGACGACGATAAGGTACGAAGATGAAGTTGCTTAGGATTAACCGATGGTGCTTTGAGCAAATTCGAGCGGGCGAAGTAAGATGATAGTTGTGCATCGTCAAGAGAAGAAGTTGAGTCTGCACATGAAGATCTATTGAAGTCGTTGAATTTGAAGTCTGGTCTTTGACAGTTCTTCACTGTGAAAGCAAGTTAGAATGAGTGCATTCATACGATACAGAAAGCTTACGTTGCTTCTGATGCTTGAGAGCAGAGCTGTTCGAGCTGTTTGACAAGCTCTGATTGAAATGCTTGCGATTAGGATAACAGTGAAGTAGAGACTGCGGAAGAATCAAAATTTCTGCTCTTTGACATGGTTAAGCTAACCTCAGGTTGCACAGATCTTGACGATGGCGTTGTATTTGTGATAGGCTAAAGCTTCGAAAAAGAAACCCTTGCTCCTCTGACATGGGTTGAAGTGTGTCGAGATTGAGGGCTTCGCTGGTCCGACATCAACACCAGGGGTCAAATCAAGGCTTCTTGGCCCGATGGAAACTCTTTATCCCCTTTCTTTACCGCAATCAATTGACGTGAGCTGAGATAAGCTGCACGCTTACTTGACGCAGAGTGTCGTCCTGTAGGATTCGAAAGGCGTATGGTGAGCAGCCATGCACTAAGCAGATCTGCCGTTGTCGTCGCTATTGCTTCACAACATCGGTGAATGGCGTAGGTATAGTTCGAGACAGGAATCTCGGACAATGGAACGTTTCTGCTAAAGACCTTCTGAATGACCGGGCCGTTCTCAGGAGCTGAGATCTTCCGCCGTGTCTTGAAGCAAGATTGGTTCAGTTCTAAGGTGCTTCCGCAACTCCAGACCCTTTCTCCAGGGTTAACCTTGATTCGGGCTAGGTTCAAGATCGTATCAACAAGCAGACCTTATCCCCATGACCATACTCGCTAGACGCTACAAATCACTAATAAATGCGAGGCAAACGCCACCAGACAACATATGTGCAATGACGATAACTCGAGAACCAGTTTACGGCAAGCTAGGTGCAGCTGACTACGATACCGGCGGCAGTCCGATTCCATACCGAAGTGGCTGTCAATCTAGGCAGATTGATCAGCAGTGACCGTCAGGCCCAATGGTTGATCGTCTTACCCATAACCAATAGTGTTATTGGCCCCGGCTGAACCCCTATCAGTGAGAATATTGCTAGATTCGGGGAGTGAACACAAGTGGAACAGATTGAGGAAGAGAAGACAGATCGCGGTACCAAAGCAACTCTGCATTGGATCAAACCCGCTAAGCCAGGGAAACGATCATTCCGATGGCAGCAGGGATTTCTTAGTTGTAATCTGCTTGCAGGAACCCCCATTCGTACTTTCCACTGCCATCTCCGGTTCTTCCAACGGTGACAATAAAGTCTAACCACGGAAATAAAAAGAAGAGCGTGAAACGAATGCATCTGTGGTGCTCTTTACACGTGAGGCTGGCGAAAAGCCTACTAGTAGTATGCCGCCGTAATGGCTTAGCTTCCAACTACTCCCTTCATAGTTAGCACTTCGACAGCTGTGTCGAAGTGCTAACTCAAAAGGGAACGCCCATAATTTTGGGGAAACCTCAGGTTGACCAGCTAACCCAAGAGCTCACCTTGTCGTCATAGTTACGGGGGTGCTGCTTCTGGGACAGAGTCCGGGAATGAAAAACAACAACAGGAACGGATTTCTGAAGGAAATTTAATCAACAACGTGCCGGCGAGGAGATCAGTGATGGGAGAGAGATGCTGCTACTATATTATACCCATATATTTGCACCTCCTACGAGAAGCCTGTCATCTTGTTGCCTCGTTTTGCCTTGTGAACCCATTTTCTGCACTTCGTTCGGTCGCGTCTTCCTTCCTTGCCTTGCTTGTCTCCTGCAGCATTATCTGCGATCCAGCATCATCTCCATTCTGTCTTGGCCCATGGGCCAGAATATCGGGGATGAGATGGGGAAGCTCCTGTATCTAGTTTCAATTACAGAAGTTCCCTAATGAAGAAAGCACTTACTGCAGTGATCGCCACTTCGTACCCTTTTCTTGCGAATTCGTTAAAGCATCGATCGGTTGGCTCCTTTGAGAGAAACCTGACAGTCACAAATTTCTCTGACCACATCACGTAATACACATCTCCAAATCCGATGGCAATGTACAAGAAATCAAAAGGGCTGATTTCTGGGCACCGGATGGTCAAAACCCTGTCGATCGGTTTCCACTGCGACGGATCAATCTCTGGCAAAACGCATAGCCCCGATGGCACCGGCCATTGATTGTACGCTCGCCAAGATGTGATATACACTACATCGTCAACGCATGCCCATGTGAAGTTACTGGGAACTGCGTCTTCGTTAGTATAATTGCTCGAGAAACGTCATTACTAACTCACTTTCCGTCGGTTTCATTGCGCTGTGAATGTTCGACAGACAATCAGACAAGACTTTAGGCTGTTTGAATGTATTGCAAAAGAGAGTAGAATAGAATGCCCTTTATAGTTTGAGGTGCAGATACCCTAAAGAGTCTCTTTCCCTCTGAACAGGAAAACCGCCTCTGAAACCCGAGGTGGAGGTGATTGACCCCTTTCCTCTGTATGGGGACCTGGACCTTGTAGTTAAAACTGGAAATGGAGATTTCGCTATTCATTGCACTATCATGACATTAAGCCAGGTTAATCCGCCAATCCCTTTCGTGGCGCGGGATTTACAGGAAAGCTGTTCAAAATGAAAGACTATTCTCCGTATCCAAAAGGAGAATGCCAACAATTGACATTAAGACTCTTGACTTCACTCGACTTGATTTATCGTCAAGGTGTTTCCAACAAAGGGATGCGTTGTGAGAGACTATGCTGCTTAGATCAGGATCGACGATCAAATTATGAGATTGTACAAAGCAACAAAGCACTTGAGAGGAGAGCACAAACCGGTACCTCAAGGTAGATACATGGTAGGTTCGACTAGTAACTTTACAGCTGCTGCTGTAGGCGCGGCTAGCCTCGAATATCGTTCAAATTGCCGATCATGGGAGGACTAAGTGCAATCAACATCGTTCCCGTACCATGTCAGTGCATCAATCCCCGAAGGTCTCATCCGGGAGGGCTAGCCAGTAAGTCCCGTGCTCAGTCGTTCAATGCAGCAAATATAATTCGTTTATCAAGACCAGTCATGGGTACGCACTCATCTTACAGCAAAGGAAAGAAAGGGTGACGAATATCATGTATCAATATACTTCTTCTATAAGAAGCGGGTTCGTTTGCCTTGTGAATAATCACTTCCCCTTCCCCTCTCACCTGCTAAATTTGCCTTCTTTGTCTCGTGCAGGCTTGCCTTACACAGCGTCAACGAATGATTCGGTAGATCTCATACCTTACAAGGTGTCGTCAATGGAGTGCTAACTGTAATAGCGATATACCAATAATGGATGAGCTTTCTCTTCCTCGCCGTCCCTCGTTGACTAAGGTAATCTTCTGCATCATTGTCTAATTTAGCCCTACTGACCAAAAGAGGCTTCGGCAGGAAAGCCTAGGATAACTGGACAAATACTATCAGAAGACGGGATGACTTATATTATCAGGACACGACGAAATAGAGACAGTTACCTTCAGCAAAGCTACGTCCCTGTAAGAAGAGAGTGGTACGATACGGTGGAGATGTCTTCAGCTGAAGTTGATCCGAAAGTCCTCGATGAATGGGAAGAGTTCAAGACAGCAACACCCAATTGGCCTTTACACAATTTAGACATGGTAGACAAGTGGCAGACTGAAAAGGTCGCGAGGGAGCTTAGACAGGATGAACAGGAGGCGCTAGAGGTTGAGACTGGCTGGACAGAGCTTTCTTGGCTTTCTAGCGTGTTTCCTTGCATATTTCCTACTTATCCTTGACTTCTGTAATATCACCAGGAAGCATTCATGTCTTTTACCAATTAAAACGTACATGGGACTTGGGCTAGCAGCCTACGAACGAGGATCAAGACCATACGTAACAAGAAAGATTCGAGTCAAAACGAATTTCAATCATCTTCATTAGTTATCTTGTACAACATTAGGCTCTACTTCCAGCTCATCTTCACCCCCGTTTCCATGAGACGACGCCAAACCTGATCCTAAGATCGTCGAGAATACGAACGATGTGGGTGATCGCCATGAGGGTGGACAAGGCGGCACACTAGACACAAGCTAGCTGGTATCATGCATCCAGATTTGGTGTGTGGAGCATTTGGTTACGAGTAGAGGGTCGCGTGAACCCAGCCTATCATTTGTTACTATTCTCAGTCCACAAGGCAATGAGGATCCTATAGTGGAGAACATCACGATAGCTAGTAGGTTACATCTGCATTTTCAGAATCTGCTGTTGATTGCTAGCAGTGCAGATACTGACGTTGGAGAATGAGATCGCAGACAAATGACCCATTGCACAGCGTGTAAAGAAAATAAGAAAAGAATGAGTTTGGCTGACGATATTCTGTTACTTTAACGAATTTTTGGGTGAATTTAGTCCCAAAAAATTTATCTGTAAGAGCTAAGGTTTGTAGTAACGTCGTGTAACATCTACATTAGATGCACCGTTGCTGAATACTTCAGAAACAAGCTGTCAAGCAGAAGACATTCGACCGCGGCAGATATCATCGATGGAGACTGGAAAGACAACGACGCTCTTCCTTGCCTGTGGTTTACGCCTGCAACAGACTATCTTGTCGTTTCTGTCTATATCTTCGTCCTACCACTTTCATCTCTGGATTTGTTCTCCCTCAGCCTGTGGCCTTAATGTCTGACTGCATGGCTACCTCTGTCACGGGGAACGCTGGCCGGGTAAACTCAAAGACATCTTCAGATGCTTCTTCTCGACTAAAGTATTGTGTTAAGATTGCCTTAAAATGATATGTGGGCAATGGTGGATCCCAAACCTTGATGTTGTTTCTCATTTTCCATGTTTTGATGTGCACGCTCACGAATACCCTATTGGTCTATCTTGTTTGATGTGGTCGTTGAGCTGGCAGTTGTGGGACTGTCTGAATGGAAATTAATATAGTCAGCAACTGCTTGAATCAGACGGAAAACCAGCGACTTGAAGCATACCTTCCTTGTCCACCTCACGCTTCTTGTCCTCGCGTCTCTTCTTCTCGCGTAAGGACTTGAATCTCTGCTGAATGGCACGGGTGGTGTCCTTGGGATTCTCGTCAAGGAATTCGGCCACATCGCCACATTCTTTTTCCCGCAACCGCTGGGCGAGCATGCTGCGTAGCTTTCCCTGTGTCTCCGTGCCAACTGCCGTCCATTGAGGTGGGTGGCCCTGGTAATATTCGAGGATAACATTTCCCGCGTGCTCGGACAGCGCCTTCCTCTGCCATCTATCGAGAGACTCCTCCATTGTTGACTTGGGGTGTTCTCCGGCGTGGAGTCTCTATCGTGTGCAAGGATAACTCGACTCGAAGTACAGCGTGATAGCGCAAATGCATGAGCACTGCCCAAGGCGACGTGCAATCGCTGCGTACTTAAATGCTGATCCTCAGGCAAACCCATCGATTACAATGAAGACGCGCGATCTGCTGGATGCGTTTAGCTTATCGCTCTCGGATAAGCCTATATTTAGGGAATTCAAGACGTTGGAAAAAGAGTATGGGAGCACAAGTATTGCACTGGAGGATGCTGTCAATTTCCTCAGAAGGGTGTCGCACCCCACAGGTGCAGAACAGATTAATGGTCTAGGACTCTTAATTAGGTTCGTAAACTGGTTCGATTAGGCAGTCTCTTTTGATACTCGCAGCGTGTTGTATTTTCCATACATCTAAGGGCACAACTTCGAGCATGACTATGATGTTTCTCAAGTTAGGGTACAGACAATCATGAAGACATGTCTTTCATAGTGTAATCCCGTAGATTGATTTCCTGGATCATGACACAGTATCGGACTTCTGTGCTCACCGCCTTCGCTTCAATCCGTTCCGGGCCACATGCCTTCAACTCCCTGCAAATTTCCCACCTCGACGCTTTTTTGTCGTTAGCTCCTTCAATCTAGTACTTCTTCGAGGCCTTTTCTCTATAGAGAGACCGGCGGTATGAGATGTTGGCTGTCCTTGTTTCAAAATTCGACAGTTCCTTGCGACAAGCTCTTTCAATCTATTACTTCTCCGAGGGCCCTGTGTAGAACTACGTGCGGAACAAGCGTCACGATCGCTTGTATGTATAAGTTGTGCTTCGATAAGATCTGTGGCATGGTATTTTGACTGTGCTTGCGCAGAATTGTGTGGGGAAAGAGCTTCAACGAAACCGCTACTGTGATTGTCTTGTGGTGCTTGCACAAGAGCTTCGACGGGACTGATGGTATGGTTATGTTCCTCGGTTGGTAAAGAGTTCGCTGGGTGAAAAATGTCATGGTCGCGAGTGGGAAGTGCGTCAAGAAGATCGTTATAATGGACGTTTTCCTGATGCCAGTATTCAGGGTCCTTTATCTCAAGTCGCAACTCGGATGGATCACGACCTAGACTCTCTGCGGCCTTCGAAGCGAGAAACTCTGCTTTTTGCTTCCAATAAATCGCATCGCTGATTGTTGTAGAAGCGTTCTTCTCGTAGTCGTGATACTGTGGCACCTTCAAAGCGAAGAACTCCGCTTCTTTCTTCCAATAAATCGCAACTTCAATTGTTGCACGAGCGTTCTTCTTGTAACCGGAATATTGTAACACTTCCGCTGCCAGGCCAGCGTTGACCCGCCAATATTCCAGAGGATGTAATGGATTAGCATATGGAGGAGTCTTTGAAGAATTAGAGTCCGACACGCTGTCATCTGGCACGCAGTCATATGGCACGCCGTCAAGTGGCGCGCCGCCATCTGCGACATGTCGAAGCTGTGACCAGAGGGCGTGTGGATCTACAGGTCGGGAGTATAAATGCATAGCACCCTCAGGTGTTGTCCAGCCAAACATGCTTCTAGGAACGCAATGTCCGTCAACCGTTCTGGTTTTGGTGTGGAATTTGAGTTGTCGGCAGCCACCTCTTATTTTCCCCGACCCTCGGCTGTTTCTAATCGCCCTCTTTCAAGAAAACCTATAGGCTAACGGCACTTGGCTTGTTCCTTTTTATTTTCGTCCCAGGGGTCATGTGTTTTTTCACCAACCCTTGAGCGCTTAGTGCTCTGGATAAAAACTCTACAGGATGCCTTACTGTCATGGTGAGTGCAACAAGCCATTATGGAACCCGATACTCTCGACATTATCACAGTTCTGCAGCCAAGAAGCGAAGCAGCGACGAAAGCTCTTGATTTGCCGCAAAATGCTCAGTATTTGCTTGAACATAAGGAAGTCGTCTCAGCCGCACTTACATTCTCCCTTAGACCGAAGAGTCTCTCTAAGGGATGGGCTGTCGGAAGCGATAAGGAAAGATGCGATTTAGTTATACATGAGAAGAAATCAGTCGAAGGTATTAGCAGCATTCACTTTCGTATCAACTGGAACTGGGACAACGGCTGCTTGCTCGTCCTTGATCAATCAACCCACGGCACCAATGTATACTCAGCCACCAGGGGGAAAATACCACTCCATGGAACCATAACGCCGGTCTTCGCCAATGATATCATTCAAGCTGGACTAGTCATGTTTCGATTAATCATTCCTCCTCGCGAAAACTTTCAAGAGGCCTATGATCGAAAATGGCGAGCATACAGACAGGAGGCGTTAAATACCTTTCCCGAGCTTCGTGACCTCAATATACACAAGCGTGCGCCGGGCACGTTGAAGGACTCTGGAAAACTAAGCCTTCTGACTAGCGACTTAGACCTGGAAGACGTCAAAACTCACAAGGCTGTGGATTGTCAGGGGAACTTCTATATGGTGAGATTACATCATGGGCCGGCGAAGCAATTGGCTCAAGAAGTTGAGGTTCTTAAAAGCATGTTTCACGTATGTGCTCGGATTCCTTATTAATTGTAATTTCGTTGATCTTGCTTAGCCTCATGTCATGACGATATTTCTGGATAAATACTTGGACCTTCGCGATCCGATATTGGTGACGGAATTTCCTAGCCTTGGCAGCCTTGATGCTCAGACTTTGTCATACAGTCAGATGGCTACTACCATTCGACAGACTTTGAGAGCAGTGAATCATCTTCATATCAATGGCATTATCCATGGAGACATTCAGCCCATCAATATCTACATGTTCTCCATAGACCCAATGGAAACTAAACTCGGCGGATTTCACTCGGCGGGAACTAAGCCGCCGACCTCAGTCAAATCTCGACGTCATCGCGCCCCTGAGATCAGTCGAGACAGTGCCAGATATACCAATGCCGTTGACCTCTGGTCGATTGGTATCACAATTCTCCAGTATAGCCTTTTTGGTCGCTTTTGCGTGGGTCTCTCAGCCTGGGCTCAAAAACGACCGGATGTGCAACAGATCTCGCGTCCTGGATGGCAGCCTCTAACTAAGCTGGCTAATACAATGTTGATCTGTGATCATCGTCTACGTCCATCCGCCACAGAGTGTATTTCTACGCTTGATCAGACTGGGCCGACCGATCAGACAGACCACCAACATAGTCTCAACCTTAGCTTTCTGCGGAAGCACAAGACGACTTCTCTGTTGGAATTATTTTGTGCTGACGTTCATCGAGATCCACCCATTGCGATCAAGGCGGTCGAAGCTTGCAAAATACTTAGTTTATCCCACCAAAGAACGAGAATTTTGCTCGATCGAGCAAGGGATATGGCAAATTACTGCGTCAGCGACGATATTTACATCTCACCGAACGATATGGCCACTCTTTTGGATGGCAAGGACGCTACTAGTTTCACTAACGCAGCAAACCTTGAGAATCTTCAGATAGATGTTCAAGGTGTACATTTAGCTAGAATGTCTGAAGGAATCGGTTTCTATTCCGAAGAGTTGCTGAATAAGTTCTAGGCGACTGGGCGATTACATGTTATACTTGGCTGCGGGTAAATTGGTATCTCAGGTTTGCTGTCGCGTTTGTTGAAATCTTTCTATTTGCGGTCACTTTGCATCATGTGGATCATCTCATCACATAATTTGGTTCTTGGTAGTTTAGTGAGACGTGGAATCAAACAATCCATAAGACATTCTCGAGCTCGAATATTCTTGCCCTCGGATGAATGGCGCCAGCCTAGCACGAATGATGGAGTATGCCAATGATAAGGAAGGTTGTGCCGAGGGTGAACAACCTCGCCCTCGGACAATATGAGATACTTGCCCACAACTTTTCTCCTCTGCAAACTGAGATAGCACATGGGGAGCAAGGGTAGAAAACCATGTGGGCAGGAGAAATTCAGAGAATTGCGTGGATGTTCTGCTTTGACTGTTCCACCCACAGAGTCCAGTACAATTTGTCTGCATTGAAACTGACGCCTAGAAAGACGACGGACGAAGGAAGTACTGTCAAAACAACAACATTGAACGTGTCTGCCGCCCGTCAAAGAATCGTGCAGAGGCCTGCAATTTCCCCAGCCTTCCTCAGTATCAGGCAAAAAGACGAATTGGTTTCCCCCTTATTCATCTCCACCCCACCCCAAAACTCCCGCTGCAAATCCTCAGAGCCCATACCTCGCCACCCCACCACTTCGCCCTTAACCCCGTGATCTGAGCTTCTAGATCCCGCAGTGCGGATGCGACGCTTTGCAGAATCGGGGTTAGGGTCAGTTGTGACTTGAGGGGGGGGTTGCTTCTTGAATAGATGAGGTTATCATCAAAGGGAGACGACTGGGTGCGCAGATGGCGGGTTCGAAAGGAAAGTGAGGGGAATGTTTCTGTTGAATATACATCTCGAACAGAGTTTTGTATCTTGTGTGACGATGAGGAATTCTGAAATTTGTCTCAGTTTATAGGTCGCAATAGGAACAACGATCACGGATCACTTACGGCTTCCAATCTCCATGATCTCGCGTCATTGAGGTACCCATCAACGGAATGGCTTGGTGCCCAGGCGGTGGGCCTGCAATGGGCTGGCTCCGCCCCCGCAGTACGGTGGCCATTTCCAATACTTTATTGCATTACATCACCCCTCTCTCTCATCAATCATCGACACAAAGCCATGGCTGCTGCACCGCTCTTGAGTAGCGATCAACTAATACAGATCATTAAGGCGAAAGGCTTTTTTTCTCAAGAGGACGCACCTAAGGGTTCGGAAGCCGAAGCATTCAAAGAAAAAGGATTCCCAATAACGACTGTCGACGGTATAGAGTTTTGCAAAGGCCATACATTTGGTGACCCGGTAAGGGAACTCTACACTCTCTCTTTTCACCTGATCTCACATCACGAATAGCGGATTACTGAATTCCTTGAGTCTACATTTGACTGGTCTGTTCTGGGATCGTTCACCTACCTCCTTCCGTTTCCAACCTGCGCGCATTGCTTCCTCGCCCGAACGTCACAGAATCGGGGTCTTATAGTGCAGGTATGGGGTCGAGGATCAGAGGTTACATTCTTTACAGGGTCTCAACATCTATCGCTCAACAAACTGTCGAGTCATAATGAGATGCTGGAAATTCCTCTTGAGCAGCTGACAAGCTGTGAACGTGTCACAGTGACCATGGAAGAAGGAGGCTTGTGAGCTGGTTTCACATCATAATGAGATACGTAGGCTGAACTATTTAGGACCATGCTTGATGTCCGTTTAGGATTTACTATTACTAAGGGGTTTGCTATCACCTTCGTTTTTGCAGTTCAGGAGCTTGTCGATGGCTGGGACAAGATGCGACTCCCACATTCCCCCGAGCTGGAAAAGTTGGTTGCGAATATCAGCAGTTCATCAACGAGGATTGGAACGAATTTCACATTCAAGTAACGAGGAAGAGCTCAATAATTAGCATCAGCTGTAAAGTAAATTCGATACAAGTTACGTTTTGTAGGAAAAGTGTGATAGAACAACACGTGGATGCAAACCAAGTAGGGAGAAACTAACAAATTCCTTCCGTGCAAGTCAAGGTATTCCGAGAGAGCTGAACGTCCCCATTGACTGAATGTTGCCTTGAGAATTGGTCTGTGAATAAGAAACCGATAAGCGGGAAAATGATGCGTCTGTGGAAGCAGCAGCTGTAGAATCCAGCGCACGAGCGGGACTGTTCGAGAATATAGGGGCCTGCATGATGGTGGGATCATCGTTGAAAAATGGTGTGGCTGTGTAAGCAGTAGCTGTGGAATCCAGCGCACGAGCGGGACTGTTCAAGAATATAGGGACACGAGCGGGACTGTTCGAGAATATAGGGGCCTGCATGATGGTGGGATCATCGTTGAAGAATGGTGTGGCTGTGTAAGCAGCAGCTGTGGAATTCAGCGCACGAGCGGGACTGTTCGAGAATATAGGGGCCTGCATGATGGTGAGATCATCGTTGAAGAATGGTGTGACTGTGTAAGCAGTAGCTGTGGAATCCAGCGCACGAGCGGGACTGTTCAAGAATATAGGGGCACGAGCGGGACTGTTCGAGAATATAGGGGCCTGCATGATGGTGGGATCATCGTTGAAGAATGGTGTGGCTGTGTAAGCAGCAGCTGTGGAATCCAGCGCACGAGCGGGACTGTTCGAGAATATAGGGGCCTGCATGATGGTGGGATCATCGTTGAAGAATGGTGTGGCTGTGTAAGCAGTAGCTGTGGAATCCAGCGCACGAGCCGGACTGTTCGAGAATATAGGGGCCTGCACAATGACAGAGTCGTAACTCGTTGCCCAGTCGTCAAATGGCCGTGTCACTCCCGGAATTGAGCCTTCATTGACAGCTCTGCTACGGTCAGTCCTTACGGAAACGACCTTATGGGACCAAAGCACTCACAAGGTCGTAGCGCTGGATGCACATTCCTGAGGCTCATATTCAGTTGACGCAGGATTCGGGGAAGGGGTCGCTACAGAAGATCAGCATATGCTCGACTCAAATGGCAAAAAGGTGCAGCAACGAGACACGTACATGCATCGGATTCTGATGCCTTTTGCTCGTGTGCTTCCATATGCTTCCGAAAGTAGTCCCATCTCGTGAACCCTTTTCCACACTGGTCGCATTGCTTTTGAGCAAGTTTTTTATGCTTCTCATCTGAGACTTTCAAATGATTGTAAAGACCATCCGACCTGGCGAAAGATTTCTCGCAGAGAGGACAAGGATATTGCTTCGAACAGCTCTTTAGGCGGGCTCTCAGAGCTCTGTTCTCTTCTTCTAGTGACTGAATACGCCTATCTCTGCACACCAATTGTTCACACTCCTTTATCGTGCGATATGACCCGAGGTTCATCGGCTTGCGTTCTTGACTCGAAGCTTGGACAGCTTTCACTGGTTTAAACCTCGGTGGGTTTCGCGTCACGCTTGGGCGGGTTTCTGACCCTAACAGTATCTTAGCTTTAATGGAATAATTTGAGGGCCTTGTCGATTTAATTACGCTTAGAATTTCTTTCAGAAAGGCTGAGGCTCTGTGAGACGTTGGCTGTGGTTGAATGACCTTTGGTCATGGTGGCATGATTATCGCTAGAAGACGTTGACCGAGGGGGCTCTCCTTACCTCCCGATACCTTGCCTTATCAAAGCTTAGTCATTCTGAAGGCACTATCATCATGAGGCCTGGATCGTAGTCTTTGCACGGGAACATCGAATTCGCATGCAACCTCCGCCCGAGTAACATTTTTGCATGTGTTTAATGCTGTAATAGCCTTTTGAATGCGATCCTCGATGATAGCGTAAGTAGCAGCCATGTGGTTGAATTTTGGTGGATTTTTGAAGGTGGTAGGTCAAAAATTCGAAAATTAGGGTTGTGTGCCGGCGAACAGTCAATTACATAAGCCACAGTTGACCCGAAGGGGCTTAACACAATCCCGAAGGAGCTTAACGCTTTATAGCACCTGGCTCACAGCGAGAATATTGTACGAAAACACATGACTGTACTTCCCCTGACGAAATAGAGGACGAGGCACCTCTTGCAAGTGAAGCGTAAACGTTTACTGGCGAGGAAACTGTCTACCATCTATCACTATATCCATCCCATACATCACATATATCAACGTCTAATCCAAAGACCGAGAACATTCGAAAATCTGAGACTACTGCCGATACTTTGTCATTTGAGGTAAGCAGTATATCTCGTCCCTGCTGATTCATTAGAATAATTATTGACACCAATATGGGCTGACGGTCAACCCAGATGATACTATGCAGACAAACCTCTCAACACAATACAGACCATATCCCAACCTCTGAAGACCACCACGCGCCCCAACACCCTCTTTTCTTCTTGCCTTTTTCTTCCATCCTTCGCAGTAGATCTCGTGAAGATTCACTCCCTTCAGTCTGTATAAAACGATCACTTGCAGCCTGGGATTTGATGTGTGTGCTTGTCTCTCCCTCCGCTGGCAGGGCTGACGTGGCCGTTATTCCGAGCTTTTCCAGGATTTCAGGAATGGTTGAAAGCGCCTCATCATTAATACGGAGGGGATTGAATCTGCGCTTCCAATAAATAACCGAATGTTCATCACCACGCTCCGACACAAATTCAGGTGGATCAACGACATGGGCTAGGATTCGAAAGACCTTTTGACCTTCAGTGACATTAACCCCAGGTGATATTGCCATCCAAACGGACCAGATCATACATTCCAGGGTCGCTCGTATATTGTTGCAGGGGAAGCCTTTCAATAGCGAAAGGAAGTCCCAGAGATAATTTGCTTCGGCTGAAGGTTTATCGGACCCGTAGGGCAGGAGTCGTAAAAGGGACACAAAGGCGACTAAGCTTAACATAATCTGAGCAGGCGCTTTCCCAGAACGAAGGTCGCGGACCAGCCTTCCATACAGCCGCTTGCCATCTTCTGATATCGCCCACGCTCGAAGTGCCAGGAGGGCTCGACCGTGACAGTCAGAACTCCATGCAAGAATTAAAAGAACGTCGTTCTCAGGACGGCTCAGAGACGGAAGCTCGTGGTAAGTATGCGCACTGCGTTCGTTAGCATTGGTATTGTGGGCCTCTGAGAGCTGATCACTGACCGAAACACTTGAATGTCTCCCACTTGTCGACACCCAAATTCGTTCAGCACTTGTGATGGAAGACCCTTCGTTGCTTGTCAGCGTCATTCCACTGGATAGGATTATAATTTCATACCAAGTCTGGAAAAGCAATTGGCAAGGATCTATTGAGGTTTGAGCTCCATTCCTGAACACCTTTGAGAGTTGTCGAGCGAATTTGGTTGAGATCTGTGACCTTGACAAAAATCCGCGATCTTGAGAGGGCTTTTTGTAGTCCAAAGGGATCGCATGTACCGAATTGCTGTGCGGTAGGCGTTTGAATTCCAAAGGCGAGACCATAAAGAATCAAGTTGTCCAACGGTGTAAGGTCTGTCAAGCCTGGATTGAATTTGCTCCGATCGCGTGCCAAATCGCCGCCAGAGACACAATACAGCTCGCGAAGCAAGGAAAGTATTTGCAGTTCTATTTCTTCTCGATCCTTCGGATTGGTGACCTGGAGGTGGGAGGGCAAGGAAAGCTCATGCAGATGTTTTACACCATTCATGATCTGTTGACACCAATTATCCAGGTCTCGTTGAATAAGCTCATGAGCGACAGGAGACTCGAAGTCTCCCAGCATGTTCAAGCAGATGATAAGAGCGTTTCGTGCATAGGCTTCTTGGAGCGTAGGAGAAGAGGTCTGGGGATCGTCAGCAGGTTGCGCTTCGAATAGAGAATGTCGATGATGTTGCCTTGAAGAGGAAATAGAATTTCAACATCTCAAGCCGAGCGATAAGGCCATTATTTCTCGCAATTTGACAATAGCACGACGCAGCGCCACGATCCTCTGTAGGAGAGTCTGCGTGCATGACGTTTTTTAAGAAGCGATCCAAGGCCTTCTCTCTTGCGACGAAGGTATCGTATACTTCTCTCTCGCAACAGGTTGATTGTGTTGAGTCAACGTCCTCTATCGTAAACTGATCGGTCTTCAAAGGGATTTTGTGTGGTAAAGGCGTGTCGTAGACAACAAGATCCCAAAAATCGTGGTATTTGCGTCCGATATGGAGAACAGCGATCCCGAATGTCCGAAGCCATGGTTTGATTTCAAGATCATCTTTTATGGTTTGAGCGGTTGAGAAGCGGACAATCTTCCTAGATAAAGGGGGAAGCTGTATGACCTCCTGAGAAGATAATTAGGACGTGAGCCATCGTAACAGAAAGAAAATTCGCTCTCACCTCTACAGTCTTATCACTGTTCCCGTCTACTCTCAGTTTATATGCATCCTCAGCGTACAGTACATCTGAAGACTTAAAGTCGACGCCCTCTTGAGAAGTACTCAGTTGAAGCCCTCCCAAGATTTCAGTATAAACGGCGTTGTGCGGCTGAGAAGGCTCTGGCATCGCCAATGATTGAGACAAGGAGATTCTCGATTTACAAGTGACTTTGCCTGAAACAAGGCGTACATCGCACTGAAAAAAAGGCAGATAAAATCCGAGGTAATCTTTACAAGCTCCATGAGAAAGGCTGAATACTTTATAGAGACGGACATACACATTGATAATCCCTCCCGATCTGATTTGACCAGAGTCGCTGATCAGCGATTCACACAAGCACACCCAACCGAGAAAAGGAAGCGAAAGATGCTCGACCAATGATACTGAATATACGGATGCGGCATCTCAGCCGGGCGTGCTGAGGCGCAGCCAAGAAAGGGTATCGTAATGTAAGACAGCATGGAGACGTGAAAGAGGGTCCGGGGAACTTGATTAGTTAATCTTGCTCCTCGACTAGGAGCAAACGTTTCCTTGCCTTGCTCCCGAACCAGGAGCAAACGTTTCCTTGCCTTGCTCCGGAACTAGGCGCAATGTTTCCTTGCTCTGCTCCCGAATCAGGAGCAATGTTTCCTTACTCTTCTTTGAATGTGTTGATCAAATGTCCGCTCTGCGACTAGCCTATCTCATGACGGTCTCCAATATTGAATTGGGCATCAGCCTTCGCGATCAGCACATTGTAGATCCTCTTAGAGCAATCGAGACCGACCAGGTCATCAAAATAGTGGATAGACTGTGGAATAAGATGTGCAGGGTTGTTAGGGATATTGTTATTGCTGATCGCCGAGCTACGTGAACATTGGTTTTCCCAGAGAGCAAACAGAATGATCAACACGGCTTGGCCTGCGGCTGCTGCTTATTACGCTCACTATCTGGGAGTCATGGATGGACTTCGCGAAGGTGCTGCAGGATCCAATTGCCCCAAAGCTCCGACCAGCCACTGGTGTTTACATACCGAGGCTACCTGCAAAGCAAAGGAGATGCAGTCATCGCCTTCAAACCTGCTTTGGTGGAAGACTTGTCCATTCATGTCGAGGACCTCGAGACCGAGAAGCAACTATCAGTGGCAACGTTTTCGTCTGGGAAGCGAATAGCACAGGCATTGATGCCTGGAGGGATGGAAAGCTTGATGAGTAGGGGAACTTGGTGAAGAGAGGAGCTTGGCGGGAGCTCGGTGGGCTGGTGAGCCTGGTGAGGGGGAAAGCTTGATGGGTAGGGAAACTTGGTGGGAGCTCAATGGGGTGGGGAGCTTGATTGGGGGAGGAGCTTGGCTGGTAGGGGAATTTGGTGAAGAGGGGACCATGGCGAAAGCTCGATGAGGTGGGGAGCGTGGTGGCGGGGAGGAGCCAGGACTACTCGTACAGTCCTCAGCCGTGTCCTCTGGCTTCTGCTTACCCTTGGCGGCCAGTTTATTTTTTGCCCAGTGATTCATAGTCGCCAATGCCCCCTCTAGATCCCACTTCTTAAGCAAGAGGAACCCCTGAATGTCAGCGCCTGAGAAGGTAGATTCCGGTAATCGCGCCGCGAAATCTTCCGCCATAACGTGGAGCTCCGTGCAGGCTTTCTGCTTCTCATGATCCCACCTTCGACAGTGCTCAATAAGATCTTTGATCGGCTTAGTGGAGCGGCTTTATGCACTTCAGCAGTATCGTGTCCACTAACGAAGATCCTAACGCGAGCAATGATCGGGTTCAATGAACCCAGAATGGCCTGCCATCGTGCCAGTGACAATACGCTTCATAGCCGGGGCATATGTCGAAGGCACTTGAAGTCCCCAATCGCTAAAATCAAAGTCGTGGTTTGAATCGACGTTGCTTCCTGCTTTATTCCAGCAACCCCATGGGCCTAGGATATTGGTCGTGGCTAGCAGAGAACGGGAACTCTCATCCGTCGTGGCTAGTAGAGCAATTGGTTCTTGTTTCTTGAACTAGCCCCATGATAACGTAGGTAATGTGACAGACATTGACGTATTCCCTGCATGTGGTCCGAAATCGATAAGGTCAACATAAGGTAGAGCAACAAGCGAGAAGCCTCGGAGCTGGATTTATACTACATAACCACGCTAAGGTACTGTAACCACAAAAACTGGTTTAATCTACCAGTAATAACATCGGTCTATCTTGTCACATCGGCCTTCTGCCAAATTGAGCTCCCCAGGTGGGGAACCTGAATAAGCCTAGCTGCTATTAATGTGAACACCACTAAACCATGCCGCCGAGAATTGAACTCGTCTGGTACATAATATGGAAGTACTGGGTTAATTACAAATGAGCGTCACTTGGAAGTCACATCGAGAATTGCATCGAGATCGGCGTGAAGGATTCTTCTGGACATCTCATTGCACAGGGTCGCAGTCGTAAGCATCCGATAAGTGGGAATGCCACCTATGGGTACGTCACTATGTGAATGGAGTTGTCACATACGCTAAAGATGGAAGAACTGGGGGAGGGACTTCGATGTTATCTTTCTCTTCTACCAGCGCTATTAGCCGCAGGTGTTAAGTTCCATTGTTACCCCGGGACGTGCGTTGGTTCGAAACCCGTGCTGACCGGACGCGAAGCGAAATGTTCCTCGTCCGGGGGCGGACGCCTGTTGGCGAGTCGTTGGGTAATTTAATTATATTAGGGTTCGATTCCTAACAGCGCTGATACAATGATGTTGTTCTCTGGCTACTTCGGGCTCGGCTTGAGCCGTTCACAGACTTAGTCGGCCCGCATCTGTGAAACACACCGCGCCGTCGGGCACGTTTGCATGAGGTCTCAAAGGCAGTATAGGCGTGCAGAATGCTACTGAGGTCAATGTCTTTAACAATTCTTTGTTGATAGAATGCTCAGTTCTAGATGTTGAATCATAAACAGTCTCGTCTCGTTCCTCAGAAATTCGCACCAAATAAACTCGAAATGAACGTGCATGTTAATTATATCACTTTCCCTCCGGCTTCTTCTCAGCCATTTTGACGATCTCTTCCAACCTATTGCCTGCCCCTACCTCAGGTAATTTTTTCAAGGACTCTCCAGCCTTGTATACCGCGCTCTCTACATCTTTTCCGCCGTCTCTCAACGCTCCGCTTGCCATCTCTGCGTCCCCTGCCCGATATTTTCCTCTCACGATACGACCGAAGGCGGCGGCAACATCGGCCCCATTCCAAGCCGCGACTCCAAGTGTTGCCGCTGCGCCAGCTACGGCGATCGATTTCAAACTGGTATCGAGAACAAGAATTACGTCTTCAAGGTTGGCTCTGGCTTGCTCGGCGAGAAAGCCAGCTGTCTTGGATGCTGTTGCCATGTTCGGGGGAATACTGATATTGTAGCGCTTATCTGCAACATGTTCATTAGTATATACGGTAGATCAGGGACGGATAAACTCAACAAATTGCCTAGCTTGAAGCGATTGAGAGTGATAAGCCTGGCTGATCTATTGCAAACTACAGCTCCCCTTCGGCTCTATAAGTGCTCCAGTCCTACAAATTCAGCCCCTTGGCAAACCTGCAAGTGGCTTATTTTGGTTGTGGCAGCAATTAGATTGTATGCACCTCGTAGCCTCCCCGCCTTCTCTGATGTCCCCTGTCTTGTTGCATTGCATTCACCATCAGAGCGTTATTGCGTGGCATGATAGCAATGCCAAGGGATCCACTTATCTGAGTAGCACGGCCGGTAGTCACTCGGAAACACTGAATGAGGAACACCGACTCGGCGTCGGGATATTGGTTTCCTATAGACATGAAGGATGACGATAGAGCAAAAGGATGATGTGAGCCTTGAGTAACATTACGCAGTTGCCCCATATGCCTGCCACACTAAGGGTTTGTAAGTTTCGATGACATCCCCATATGGGCCATGGCAAAGGGATGAGGCATCAGTGAGGTGCAATAGCAGTCAATCTCGTAAGCTTTTCAGATTGCGGTTAGGGAACATTTATTTCTATGTAGCAGTTGTTCTTCACCATCTCGTTCGAATCAGCATTCTTCACAAATCGTAGAATTCAACATCGCGCATCGACACATGAATTAAGAAGCCTTGAAGTACGGAAACACTGGCGCCTTTGAGAAGAACCCTTTGATAGACTTCCTCGCTCCGGTCTCAGGGGTTGTCTCTTGACCATTGCCTCCTCCAACCGACCAGTTGCTCTCGTCTTCCTCCCATGGATCAGCGTACGGAGGAGGTGCTGTTGAAGCCGGATCCGGAATAACAGGGCTCCTCGCATTAACAGACAATTTGCTGGCATGCTTGCTGATGACGAATGTCGACGAATCAACAAGCTCGCGGAAGTACCTCTTTTGAACCCGGTTGATACCACGCTGAATTACTCTCCGTGTGTGATCATCTTTGAACAACAATTTCGTAGTAAGAAGTTGATCCTTCTTTACCGCAGCAGCCAAGCTTGTCCAATCACCACGATTAATCAACGGTTGAATGTCGCTACCCGATCGCCCATCTCTTGCTGAAGCTGCTCGCATTTTGCTTTCTACATGAGCTCGATCGAGCATGAGCTCATCAAGAACAAGAACAACACGTTGTCGATAAATATCATCGAGTTGATCCTGGTGTATGCCAAGTTCGCAAGCAGCTTGTTGACGATCCTCTAATGTGGATTTGATTCGACCTAAGCAGACAATGTTCTCATTGACCACATAAGGTGTTCCGACGTAGTCTTCAAGCAATTTGCGATGCAAGAACGTTTTGAATATCAACATGTGCCCGAATATGCGAGCTGACGTGCTCGAGTCTCCGTAAAGTTGCAGCCAGTGGTCCTCAATTACGTTCTTGAGCGCCAGAAGATTTCTACCAGATTCGACAACCTCCAGGTTCTGTTGATTTGCTGTCTCCTGATATGTTTGAATCGTAGATCGAACTTGCTCCTGAAAGCGAGGTGTTAATTTACAGGTGGCCATTAGAACCTGCCAGTCCGCAACTGTGCCACCTATGAATTGATGTAGGGTTTCCATTGCTATATTCAGAACAGATTTCGGATAGATAACTTTATCGAGGACTTTGCCAGAAAAATGCAAATACAGGTAGGTTGGAAGTAAGAGGGAAAGGTTGAAAACGGGAGGTCCTGGTCTTTGCCGCGTGATCTCTGCGTCACCTGGCACTAGCGGGGACAACAACCGGCTTAGCCGAGGCATGAGTGGGTGTCGGTTATGCTGTCATGACTTTTGATGAAGTATATTTAGGTAGCACTGAATGCTAATAGCGTGTCACCAGAAGACCCGAAGGTTTGTTTCATGCACGGAAAAAATCTGATGCACTTTGCAGCTCAAGAATAACAGTTATTAGGCCGAGCCTGCTTCAGCTACTGTGCAAGATAGAAGAGCGCTTAACTCATCGCCACATACACAGTACTCCAACAGTGTTCAAGGCTATACTCCGAGAAAGATGGTGGTCCTTCTACCACGAATATGGAGACCGCTCAAATGTTGGCTGGCGCAAGCACTCTTGCACCAAATACTAAGATTTACCAGCTTGGCGAAGTGGAGAGCTCGATAGGGTAGAGAGCTTGGCTTGGGGGGGGGGCAGTAAGCTTGGTAGGCCGCACCCCTATCCGACATGATCACCCTCGCCTTTAGAGTATTGGCGATAGTCACGGCTCTACGAGATTTGGCTGTCCTTACTTGCTCTTTCTATTGGGAGGACCAGCTGGAGCCAGCTAGCTTGTCCTGTACATGCCACATGAGCATCAGAATTAACTCAGTCCATCAAGACTCTATTCTCCCAATTGAAACGTTGTGAACTTCTTGTCATAACGTATCCATCGATTAAACTGAAGTATGTCAGCGCTATCTTCCCGTACTAGGCAAAGGTCGGACATACCGATGCGATGCGAATTCCAAGCCACAGTATTCTTTCCACTCGTGATGCAGTCGTAGACGGTAGTTCCAGCAAGCGCTCTTCTTCATCAATATTTGCATCCTCAAACCAAGCCCTAGGATAATACCACAGACTATACATCTGGCCGCGCACAACGAAATCCTCTGGCAATGGTCGATCAGACTCCTGTCCGGGAAATACATCTGCATAAATCTTCGACGTCATAGCTTCGTGCTTTGCCAACGTATTGAGAAATGAGCAAATCTGCCTCCAGGGAACATCTTCTTCAACGATTGTGATTGCTTTCTCTATGTTTGCGAGACTCCAAACAAGCAATAGCAAGACGTGAACGCAGGGAAAGACATTCTCATCACCAACGCGCTGTAGAATAACCGAAAATGTGGTGAATGTGAGTCGTGAAGCAAGACAGATGGTTCTTCGAGAAGACTCGATCTCAAGGGGTATTAGACTCTCTAATGTTGAACGAGACTGCTGGTGATTAAAGCCTATTTCCCCAGCCTTTTGAAAGGCAAGACGAAAAATTGACTTTGACGAGTCTGTTGTTCCATATTCAAAGAGGGTAGCAATGTTCGCGACTGCTATGAAGACTCCTTGTGTCTTGAACTTGATAGTAACGCTTTCGATGTAGTTATCAAGTACGTCACGAATTGGACGAATCACAGCGTCGAACTCGACGACTGGCCTATCACGAGAAAGAGTCTCATGTGCCTCAATGAGCACGCTTTCTATAGACGGCGATCGATTAGAGGCCGATTTTTTTTGGCTCTGAAAGAAGTTGAAAAATGCCATGATGCTGCCACGAGCGCTTTCAAAGGGTGCGACGCACGTCAATGATCGTGTGTATAGCGATAGCTGCTGCAGAGAGTGAGAAGGAGCAACAATGGCGAGAAGATGATAAAGACGACCAACGGTCGGGTTATTGTCCGCAGCTATGTTATACCAAATACGAGCAACTCCCGTCCAAATCTCTCTAAATCTGATATCCTCTTCAACGGCCATACGATATCGCGCTAAATCTCCGAGACATTCGACCCATGTATCTTTGAATGCTGAAATCGTTTCGTGAAAAAGCGCTAACATCGGGTACGCGATGGAAATGAAAGTGAGCATTTGCTCTCTTGTCTCTGGAAGCCGATTTCTTAAAATCTCAAGAAAGGAATGAATTCCATGATGCCACATCCTGCCTGGCATCGAACGGTCAGCGGCGAGATTTCTTAGCCTCGAATCCGCAGATGGATGGCCAGTTGCCAAGAAAAAGTCGTAAAACTCGTTTAACAATTGTTTGTGGAGCACAATGAGAGCTTGCCATTCGTAGTTGCTGATATTCGGGCCCCAAGCGACTCGGTCAATCTCAATACACCTGGCTTCTAACATAAGTAGCCCGGCATAGATGCCATCGACTTCCTCTACCAATTGGGCAAGCGCGATAGGTCTAGCCTTTGATTGTTTGATGAACGGCGAAGGAATTAGAGCATAGTATGCATCTGAATCTCTGGGATATAGAGAGAGATTCGTGCAAAGAGCTTCACCCTTTTGCACGGTAGTCAACCAATACTTTGCATCTGGATCGACAGATACAGAGTTCTCTTTGAAATCAGCTTGACCGATTGCTGTTTTAGTTAAAGCATACTCTGCATCTGGATCTGAATCTGGATCTGGATCTGCCGATGCAGCTTGACCGTGTATCACCTTGGTCAAAGCATACTCTGCATCTGGATCGGTAGGTACCGAGTTGTCCTGAAAATCGACTTGAGTGATTGATAATTTAACCAAAGCATACACTGCGTCTGGATCTGCAGGCACCGGGTTATCCTGGGAACTGAGTCTAACAAGCTGCGATGAAGATATTGGAATGGCAGAAAAATCTTGCGGTAGAATGCGTTGCCCATCTATTGTTTCCTTTGAGCTGATAACATGAACTCTTCGATCATAAATGCGGCCGGGTGTAACGATCTGTCCCAGACGCTCACTTCCCCAGGTCTCGAGTGAAGTCGAAGAGTGTTTCCGAATCTTTGGTATGGCCTCGGTGCTTTGGCCTTCAACTTTTGCCGCGTTCTTTGACTTCTTCTCAAGCTCTCGAGTTGGCAGAGAAACACAGAGCGCTTTGAATAGAGACCTGGACTTTGCGCCTTCGTCTCTGGGCTTCATCGTCTCGTCGTGAGTGGAGGATTATCTTTACACTATTGATTGGGTATTCCGCACGACCTTGTGTGAGCTTTTGCCTGGTGATAATTTCTTGGATGTCGCGCTCCGTCACTAAAAGTAGTCTAGAGATGTTTGTCGGTGCTTTGGCCAAAGTCTTGAAGTATATGTTGGTGAATCTTCCAGCTCGTTGACGGTGTTGCTGTTAGGTCTTTTCTCTACCCAAGAATTAGTCTGCACTCTGTCCGCAACCTTTTCCACTTCGTTTCTTACTTGAACCTCGGCTTTTGATTGGTCGATTATCAGAGCAATAAGGGGCAACCAAGCAACTGTTGTTCAAGCCCCAACGGGGCAAAGGGGCCATTCTTTTCCAATGCATCATTTGTTTGAGGGTTACCTCCTATCAGGATCGGGTCTAAGCTGCCTGACGCGCTATTAGGTTGCATGGAGGTGATAGCTGCGAGTACGGAGTTGCATGAGATGAGAAGGTATTAGTGTGGCCTGACACACAAGAAACGGCGACTGGTATCAGCACTTGGCCGTTGATGCTCATGATTCGCTTGGATGTCTCAACGACGGCTCGATCTCATGCAGATGTTTTTGATTTGAGCATGGGCTCTCCGGTCACCAATTTCATGGCTGCATAAGCTCACCGATCACCAAATTTCATGGCTGCATGAGCGCTCCGATCACCAATTAGAAGTTGCAAGTAAAAGCTACCGATTGCGGCTGATTTGAGCCGTGAAACGGCGGACTTAGCCTAGCTATTGTTGTCCTGCTCCGCTGCTCCCTAACGCGTATAGTCTTAGCTGACGTTCATTAACAGTCTATTCAATTGTGGCGCTGCTGCAAGTCGTGCGGATTGGCAATTTTCGAATCGGCGCTCTCAGTTCTTATTTCGGGCCACTGATATCTTCTTGGTGTGAACATTGAACCGCTCGCTGTTGGGGTTCAGCAGGGGGAACACCTTTCGCAAAGCTTTGTATTCTCTGTCACCAGTATAACCTACGCAGAATTGAACAACATCAGTCCAATATTCTCCTCGCCTGAGAAAGAAGTACAAAGCGGCCCAAAGTGAATTCACTATGAACACTGGCAACTTGATCATATCGGCTATCCTGCTCTGCTCCGTTGTCTTCGTTCTCTTCTTTATATCTCATCAATATGTTGAAGGAATCATCGAGCCGCGAACAGCAAAGTCATCTACTCGCATATTCGAGACATACGTACCAGGCTACGATGTCATCTCCGAATTGTCAATGAGCATTCTAGGCATCAAAGCTGATGCTTTCCTCTCAGTCGGCCTCTTTCTCTACATCGCGTGGATGACATTCATGATTGCGAGCAAGAACATCTGGGCACTGGCTCAGCGATACTTTCTACCAACAATTGTTATTGGATCCTATGACGACCTTTATTTCGGTGTTCTAGATTACCTTATCGAGCAGAGGATGTTTGAAAGTTCACGTTCCCTGATAGCCAGGACCACCACAAGGGTTCCACGGGATGATTGGAATAAAGTAAAAAGCAACATCGACCCCAACAGCAAATTTGATCTTAATGATTGGAAACTCGGCATACCTCTCACATACGAACCGGACTACCAAACATATTTCTGCTGGCACGATGGAAAGCCGTTCTGGATTGGTCGAAGCAAAGAACAGTTTTCATTGTTAGAAGGGTCTGCAAGAGAGTTTAACATTATACTGAAGTGCTTTGGTTGGTCCACCAAACCAATCAAAGATCTTATACAGCGCAGTCGCGAGAGGGAGTGTAGGATGCAGGAAGCCTACACCGAAATTCGTCTTCCGTTAGATAAAAAACAGCGAACAGGACTTCGAGCACCTTGGGCCGGTAAAATTTCTAGGCGTTCCAGACCTATGGATACGGTCATCTTGAATGCGGATCAAAAATCCAGAATTCAGCGTGATATTGCCGAATTCTTGCATCCGAACACTCGACGCTGGTATTACGACCGTGGCATACCTTACCGCCGAGGTCATCTGTTTCACGGCGCCGCTGGCACCGGCAAGACGAGCCTAAGCCTCGCACTCGCGGGACAGTTCAGGTTAACGATTCATTACATATTACTGAGTGATCCTACGCTTACGGATGACGACCTTATACGGCTATTCCAGGAAATGTCTGACCCTTGCATGGTTCTGCTCGAGGATATTGATGCCACGAGTATTGTGCGAGGGCGGACCAGCACAATTTCCGGGAAAAAGCGCGAGTCCAGCATCATGGAGATCAATCCCGGACCAGAGGTAGATCAAGGTATCTCGCTTTCTGGCCTTCTTAATGCCGTGGATGGGGTTGCATCCGCAGAGGGTGTTGTTCTCATCATGTCGACAAATCACCCAGAGAAGCTTGATGATGCTCTGATTAGGGATGGTCGAGTTGACTTGAAAATCGAGTTTACCCTGCCAAGGAAGGAAGAGTTAAGGTGTCTCTTTATTCGAATGTACAGATCACCCTATGAGACTGCTGTTCCCGCAGAACTTGATGATATGGCGGAAGCATTCGCGACGCGCTTGTCGGAAAATACATTTTCAGCCGCGGAGATCCAGGGATTCCTCCTTGACCGGAAAAATGACGCCCAAGATGCGCTGGCGGCTGTTAGTCAATGGGCAAAAGACAAGATGGCCGCTAAGGCTAAGCAGAAATCCTAGCAGCTGCAATAGCAGTTTCAGGCCAGTTGATGTAAGCATGGGAATGCAGACAGGATTAGAGGTCGGAAAATGAGTTTGCTTGGAACATCTACAATGCAATAGCAGATGGCCTCGGAGGAACAAACCTTCGTAGGTGAGACCATTCACCTTTGGCCGAGACTTTAGCAGCGACGAAACCTCAAGCACATCGATCTTTTATTAAACAGGCACCTTTTTGGAAATATCTAAAGTTCAGTTTCGGCCCTCATGCGTGCAGACCTTATTATTGGGAACACTATCTATAATAGATCTTTAGTGTCCTTCCGGCATTTTAAGTTGTTCACTCATCAACCTCATATTTTCTGAATTGGGACTTTGATGTGAATTTTGAATCATTGAAGTTTCTCTTTCGTTGTGGGAGACGAATCTACATGTAAGAGATCATGTTGAATCTCCTCCATTTCCTTCTTTTCATCATTCTTCTCTCCCCCCTTTTTCTTCAAAGCACTTTTTGCTCCTATTGCCGTACTCATTGTGACGGTCAGGGAAACATGGACCCTACAAGAGGAATGCATGATAGATGCAAGAATAGCGATTTACTCCGTGAATTACAATATGGTTTTGGTCTTATGCTTGGTCTTTGAAAGGCAAAGCATGTTATTATCGTACATCGCACGAGGCAGCTACCCCCTTCTTCCGACCCCACAGTTAGCTCTATCTACTCCTCCCGCCGCATGATCCGTAACCCACCGCGATGACATTTATGACTGTAAGCGTTGTACTCGTCTTCGGTAAGTCTAACGGGAGGCATCTCACTGGGTTGCAAGGATGTCGAGCTGTAGTTACCCATCTCATCCTCAGCGTTGTCGTCGACCAGATTTACCTTGAATATTGGGTGCGGGAATTGACAACCTTTGGTCGATGTGGAATACGTCGTGGAGTTGTGAAGCGAATCTCGAAGGATCATGTCCTGGGACGGCGCTTTTAGGGTTTCCTTCACAGTGCTTCGAGAGTTGTAATAGGACACAATGTGATGGAAGCATCCTTGAGCCACGACGCTTAATGTCTTCTTTATCAGTCCCTCGTCCATGGTTTTCTGACGACTGATCCAGAAATCGCCGTCGCGACCGACAGGAGTCCAACAAAGTCCATCGTTCCAACAACCGACAGCAGAGGTGTCTTGCGCCCAGACGAATATGCAACCGCTCCAAACAGTTGGGGCATAACCTCGAGGTCCACGACGTGAACGATGCAGAACTCCCCGAAAGCAAGCTTCAAGGAGCAGATGCGCGTCCTCGTTTGTTTCCAAGCAGCCAAAATAAGTAGGGATGAGTAATTCGGAAGGACATTCGCACGCCGAAGCTGTGGTGGCCGGGGATGTTGCGAGGGAAGTGGTGTTACCATCATCATGAGTTAGAGAGCAGGCAGAGTCTATCGTGGCTGAGGATTGGAAATCCTACTGTGGGTCAGTACCTGAGGGTTTTTTTCAGGGGGCCGATTTTTTACAGCTATGGACGGCCCCGCAGCTTCGTCCAACAAGGCTCGACATTCTCTCAACATCACATAGAGCGGTGAGAGCTAATTGACGGGACGCTCGGCTGGCGCCCGCTCTGGCATAGGTATAGTATAGCAGGAGGCGAGTAGAGCAGAAAAGGGCGGCCAATGATCGAACGTATTTTGTAGTATCAAAGACGAGGCAACAAAACACGCAGGAGAGGAGAAATGCAGAGAGCAAGAGAAAACCAAGCACATTGACGAAGTGATGGACAAGCTGAAAAGGGAGTCTAAACCAATGGGCCCCAACGAATGCCGGTCTCAAGCTAGAGCTACGTCCAAGCTTCTAATTAAAAAGCCCCCAGCCATGTTCATCCTGAACTGCATGAACTCTCCGGTCACCAATTTGGTGATTGCAACGGCGCCCCAATCATCAGTTTCATGGCTGCATGCGCTCTCCGGTCACCAATTCAGATGATTGCAACGGCACTGCGATCCTTGACTGCATGGGCACTCCGACCACCGTTCGAATGCTTCAGCCACCGACTTCGGCTCCATGAGCTGAGATGTTCATAGCGGTCTCACCTCTCCCTTTTGAAGCAGAAAGTAAGGCATATCGTAGAACGATCTTGCCTTCATTGACGAAGACCACCTTGTTGGCAACGGCGACCGCCTGTGTCCTCGAATTAGAATCTCATCCCCTCATGAAGACCAACTGTAAGAATCCGATGTATCAGGTCAAGACTCTGAAGAGCCTATCGCTGATGGCGGTTCATGAATAGCTCTCATCCTTCACGTATTGGCCGTCCTTCTACAGACCCTCGACTCATACGCCGCGGCACGTTCCTTCGAACCCACAGCAGGTAACGATTTTGCGTGGGTCCTTGAGTTCTTGAATCGAACGGGTGCTGCCTGGCGCCAATGGTAAAGGACGGTCGTCGAGTTTGCTGGGGGCATGCTGCTCAATCCTTACGTGAACAGAACCTTCATATCCTCAATTATACCCACTCTCGGCACGAGATGTGTGGTAATTCTTTATCTGGCTGCCTCTCGGTTTGTCACTGATGTCCGCGATTGAGCTCACGACGGCACCGATTAGAGCGGCTCTTTGCAGCACACGTCAATTATTAGCGCCTGGGTCCGTGTCGCGGGCCCCGCCATCGTCCACCATGTTACGAAAGCAATGGCTGCTGCGACTCTTGTCTCTATAAACAGTGGACTCTCGAGAGAAGCATTGAATGCCGATGGGTTTGTTGTAGAGAAAGGATCGACTTTTGGTCAGCGAGTTGAGGACTTCGCCAGAAAGGGGTTCCCTCGAAAAACTGCAGACGGGTTGGACTTTTGCAGAGTCAACGTCGTCGACGACATCGTAAGCAATCTTCCTTTGTCTGTTTGTTTCGCATCGTCTAATAGTGAAAGTAGCATATTCGGGAGGTTCTTGAGTCCGCGTTCCCATGGTCTGGACAGGGAGCATACACAGTGCTGGATTCCACGCAACGGCTCCCCGGATTCTTTCTTCACCCACGAGAACAAGAACGAGAAGCGCTTGTGGTTCAATTATGGAGTAACAGTTCGAGGGCTTTATTCTACAAAGGCTCACATCTTTGTCGATCGCTGCAGCCTACAGAGGGTGATATACTGTTGGAAATATCTGCGGATGAGCTTTTGATGGAGGCCGTGGAGGTGAAGTTCGAGGAGGGAGGATTGTAAATCTATCTCTTGAGTGCATCATGAACATAGGCTTACTTATGCAAGGACTGTATTAGATGGTCGACTTTGCTTCAAAATCGTTGAGGGTTACGCTGTTACCATGGTGTTTGCAGTCCCGAAACGGTTGGGCAAATTTGCAAAAATGATATTACCGGACTCGTCTGAACTCAAGGCCCAAGTTCGCAATATGACCACTTCGAAGATTGGTTTCAATTATGAATACAAGGGTTGATTGATTTACCTCGTTTGGCTATTACTACGAGACATTTCGATACGAATCTCAATCTCACAAAAACCATCGTTCTATCCTTTCATTCAAGACGATTTATTTCAAGTGACAGGATGTATTGTTCGGCAATAAGTCAAGGTCCCTTGTCGTTGAATCACGTGTGTATCTAGTCTATTGTGGTTGAACTCTGACTAGTTTCGCGAGAAGGTTGTAACCTGTTCCGAGCCATCCGCAATATAACCAGTGTGAACAAATGATTTCAAAGTCACAGGTCGACCTTTTAAAGATGTAAGGCTTAGCTGTGGAGCTACAAGATAGCCTATGCCGTTGCATTGACTAGGAATTCCACCCGGGTTGTGATAGAATTTCGAAACTTGGAAGGTAGGCAGAGCGGTTGATATGATCATGCACTGAAGTAGCCGTAATGTAGGATATGCTGTTCTGCTCCGTAGGGACTATGCCTGGGTCCTGAGAGAAGATTGGAGCAGGCTCTCGAACCCTCATTGTGCGAATGGGGTAACTAGTAGCTGGCTCTGATCCAAATGGGTCTGCCCAACCAATTTGACTAGCAGCTCCTGCAGGGTCTTGGGAGAAGATCGGAGCTTGCGTCAAAACATCGCTAATGTGGTCTTCACGGTAGACGACCGCTCCATGCTCGATGAGGGCAGGAGCTTGCACGGGGGGAGCCACAGACAGCCACAGCGGGCTCGGCTGCATCAGATCTCGGCTGAGGTCCAAGCAGAATAGTGGAGCTTGTTCCGGCGCTGTTGAGAGGTAGCTTGTGCTGTAATATTGACTCACAATAGCACCTGAATCTTGTGACAGCATAGGAGCCTGGTCTGCCGCAGATGCAGGCCAGTTTGACGTATTTGACGCGTCTTCAGGCGTGATAGAGAGCCTTGAGGAGGGTTCAGGTAATGAGGAATCTAAGGCTTATGTCGTTAGACCAGAACGATATCTCAAGAATTCGACTTACGTTCTTTGGGAGCCAGACCCAAGTTTTGATTCATAGATCGTTCTACAACCTCGCTGTGATTTCTTGACTGTTGGTGTCGATTGAGAGAAGACAAGGAACATAAATTTACACAACAATGCTCGCAGCGTTTCGAGGAAGCTGTTGATGGAATTGCGGATCAGAAAAGACAAAATCCAATTCGAAGGAACATACATACAGCGAGAATTCGACGAGCAATCATGATTAGAAAGGTAACATGGCCTGGTGACACGCACGCCGCACTTCTCGCACTCGGTCTTTTTAAGAGAAGGAGCAAGAGCCGGATGCATGCGTTCCACATGACTTCGAACATGGTCCGATCTTTTAAAAGTCTTTGGGCATCCTGGACATTGGCGGGGTTTATCTAAGATTTGAGTCTTGGGAGCCTTAATAAAGGAGTCTTTTCGAGATTCATGCCACATGGATCTTCTTTTCGGTGTTTCTGGTGATATGCTCAGCCTTCATTGTATATTTGACAAGGCACACGTCTTACTTCTTTGCATGTTACTGGAGGGATAAGGATTTGCAATGACAGAGGCAGCTGATGTCGTTTGGAAGGTTGAGAACAGTGGACCGTACACTCTGTGATGAGACGCGAGAGTTTGGGCCAGAGCTCTTCACCACGCGAGCCTGTGTAGGAATGGTGAAAGCTGAGAGCGTGCTTGTGTTTAGGGTACCGAGAACGTTTGATGTATGTCTGATGTATATCTCGAGATAAGATGTCGTGAGCTGTGTCAAACAAGTCGTGTACTCGTAAGGTAAACAAACGTTCTGCAAGGACGAAAGACCCTTGCCGGAAAAGAGGTTCAAATGTTCTCGGTCGGTCACGGCAGGCACGTGATTGACGAGTGACGACCCAAGACGCCAAAAGTGAATGTCATCTTGACCATCAATTGATACTCTGCTGCGCTTTAAATAATAAAAGAATTTGTATCTTTTCATATATTGTTTTTTTGGCTGGCAACGAGATTCACCTGTCCGTGATGCCGACTACGAACCTTTTGATTCTATTCTGTGTCCGAATAGAAGTCAGAAGAGCCAAGAGATCTCAATTCGACGCAATTCGAACGATGTTAGGATGTTGCGTGAGCGAGAAAGCCGACCGTGCAGAGTTTTCACCTACGCGACAACATCCCCCCTAACAGCCACAATCGATCTACGAAGGTGATTGATGACATGTCGATGTCAATAGTCGTTCTCAGTCTGAGAGTCGTGACTACAGTGCCCGAAGGAGTAGTGATCCGTCGGTCACGCTGATATACTGGGGGGGCTTGAGCCCACCTTCTTTACTTGACGCCAAGTCATACATCTATCTACGTGGAAAATCGAGAGCGCAGGAGGACGATCAGAACGCATCCTCTTCTATCGATCAGAGCCAATCATCGAACGATTGCGACCGCACGCCTATACTAACAATTCATTCAACGTCTACGTGACACAAGCCAAATCAAGAGAAGGAAAGGGTTATTCAGTACAATCACACTCTACCTCCCCATCGTACGCGCCTCTCTTTCACCACATATTTCTCTGCGTAATGAATGGCAATCATTGAGTAAGAGAACGCAGCTCTACGTACGTTACAACCACGAGCACCACGGGTGCAAAGGAAACGTCTTTCGTCTTCGAACCGAGGATCGGACCGGGACATCGTTGTATAGGATACCGTCAATGAAGAGCAGGGCAAAGACGATGCGTCATAAACGAACAACACAGACACTCATTAAGAGTTTACTTGAGCGTCGCGCGCTGAATGGAAGCTATAGGTGCAAACTTGATACATAGTCTCATGGCCATTGTTTCGGCGACGCGAAGTCGCCGTATAGACGGCGAGTGGTTTTCTCCCCCAGAGGGTTTTGTCCACTCGATATAAATAGCATAGAGTCCCCCATGGGTCGGGCCTAAACCGATGTCACAAGGGTGTATGAATTCAAATCAAATCAAATATTGTTTTTATATATTTTTGTACGTTTGGTTTGTCTTTCGAACTTCCACCGGTATTTCAAATAATTTCCCTGCATCCTCCCCGTGCTTTACGCCCTTCCTGTTCGTTTGTTGATCACTAACGACACTCCGTTGCGCGATATCTAGAACGGCTTTTCACTCCGCCAGGCCGCTTGCGCAAATTGAACTAAAATCTCTTGAAGCTAATTCACTCCCTTCGGACGATACACTACCCGCCAGTGACAATCCCTCGAACCCTCAGAAGAATACCGCGACCAAATCAAAAAGAATTCGAGCATACCTCGATAAACATGACAATAGACGTACCGTTAGCTGAATCGAAGACATTTGACTTCTACGAGGCCTGGCGTTGGGCAGGACACTGGAAGAGCGAAGCCATCTTCCGCGGCCTACATCCTTCCAGTCAACTTGGCTCTGCGGTGGAACGCCTAGAAAAAATGACACTACTGACAAGTCGAACGGAAAGAAAAGGCGCCCCGACGTTGTAGGCGCCGAGGATGCATCCTTATGCGAGTCTAGGCAACAGAATCCTCCAGCTTCAAGTAAACCTGGGCTTTGGCAGGATGTGTCTTTTAGGGTGAAGGATGAATTCCCTTGACGGACGTACGACGAAGGCTATGACTTGTCACCGTGACAAAGAAAAAACGTCCGAGTTCTAAAATGACAGACAGTGGTCCAGCTTCGGCAGTGGTCGCGATAAGAAAGCTCTCAGGCTCAAGCAGGATTGCCCGTCGACCCTCAGAAAGGGTTCACCATCAAATTTCAGCGGCTTGCCAGGTATGAAAGCGAATCACCCTGCAGGATATCGAGGAGCTTGACTGGGGAGGAAGACATTGCTGCCGATGATCTCTTCAATGTTACCGATTTGAATGTCGACAGCGCGCTTATAGTGCCCGTTCAGGTTATTGGTCAGCCAGATCATTTCATAGCAGATTTAGAAGGAAGCGATGTAGCAATTAATCGTCTAACCGACCGCTGTTGTACCTTGGGAGAGTTAATCTAGATGAGTTGATTGCGGAGGAGAAATTGCTTGAGACATTGAGCGTAGACGACGGACTATCGTGGAATCAAATTGTTAGGGTGTAAGATGACAAATTTCATCGATGGGTTCACATCTTTTGAAAAGGCATTCCAACACATTGAAAGAGATGAAAGCACGGATGGTCGATGTAGATCTTACGCTCTTTGTTTCTTTGTGCTTCAAGGCATCTGAGTATTGAATAGAAGCTGTCTTAAAAGAAGATTCAAGGTTGAATACTGAAGCCTCAGCGCAGTCTTGCTTACTTCCGGGGGGAGTGAGGTGGAAGGGAGGGAATAGGAACATGGCGGCAGTGGGAATGTAACCAGGGATATTCGTGCAGGAAAGCATTCACAGCTTCATTGCCCTCTTCAGATAGAGGTTCGAGAAATACAGACCAGGTAAGCACACGATAAGTGGACCGTTGTTCATTTGCGTGATATCTGTCTGCGTTCTAGCACTATCTCCATTTTGACTTCATTGGCTAGAGTGCATAGGTTCATGGGACAGAAATCGTATTAGAAAAGGACGCTCCTGTATCTGATTCAGTCACCGAAATTCCCTATCGAATAAAGCGCCCAACACAATAATCGCTGCGTCGTACCTAGCCCAGCACGAATGATGAAGTATGCCAAGACCCTCAATGATAAGGAAGGTTGTGCCGAGGGTGAACAACCTCGCCCTCGGAAACATCACAACATGGGATACTTGCCCACAACTTTTTTCCACTGCAAACTGAGATAGCACATGGGGAGCAAGGGTAGAAAACCATATGGGCAGGAGAAATTCAGAGAATTGCGTGGATGTTCTGCTTTGACAGTCATAGGAACGCGAACGGGTGGTCGTGTAAGTGTTCCACCCACAGAGTCCAGTACAATTTGTTTGCATTGAAACTGACGCCTGGAAAGACGACGGACGAAGTACTGTCAAAACAACAGCATTGAACGTGCCTGCCGCCCGTCAAGGAATCGTGCAGAGGCCTGCAATCTCCCCAGCCTTCCTCAGTATCAGGCAAAAAGACGAATTGGTTCCTCCATCGGTCTTTTGCACACCGCACAGCTCTCGCTCATAGCTCTCCACTCCTGCTGACACTCCCTGCAGAAACCGTGACCACAGAGCCCCACGACTTCAATGTCGTCTTCGAAGCAAATGGGACATAGAAAACGGCGGCCCTCGGCAGCGGGCAAGCCGAAAACGGCAGCGGGCAAGCCGAAAACGGCAGAGTCCGTTCTAGCCGTTCTCGTCCTGCGCCTTGTGACTGCTGTCCTCCGCCCCTCAGCCCGTTGTGTCCTCTTCTCTTCCGGACCCGCTTGCCTTGCTCTTTTCTTGCATCGTTGCGCTTTTGCTGTACGGGAGAGCTGCCGAGGGTTGAGGGGGTGTGCGAGCCTGTGATTTGATATGTCCGTGGAGGAGATATGGTCGTTCTCTTCACGCTTGTCGAGATGGGCTCTGAGTTTGGGCCGGGAGGTCGCCACGTTTCCGATAGGATTTCCGAGATCAATGCGTACTTCGGGGCCGGCCGTATACTCTGAATAGCTAATCAAATCGCCCTCATCATTGACATCGTCGACGATGATGATCGGTGATTCTATGGCGAACGTTAGACCGCGTGTAAACACAGGAGCGGCATTGTTCACCTCGAGATCCACTTCCACCGAGGAACCCTGGGGGATAACGAAAGCGCGGACGAGATGGCCTGGACATCGCAGGAATGGCGGTGTTCACCGGTGAAGCTTGAAATGCTTAGCAGTAATTGCGAGTGTTCATGTGGTCTTGTGAAGGTTCTGCTTTGACGGGGCGAAAGGTCGAGGTCATATAGAATTGCCCTCGGGGGCGAGATCCTGAAGACAGAACAAAGGCGGCTCAGTTGGATCCTCCTGCCCAACCTCCTCGAAGGCATAATTCATTACCACGCCGACGCTAAAGACGCGGACACCAATCAACATTTCCGGACTAGAAGATGTTCGTTGCGCGTTCTGTTCCTAAATTCCCCAACCACCCCCGACGGACGAATACGAGGGCATGCCCTGTCTGATCATCGCGCTGGGGGCCAGCACAGCCCCCTTGTCCCCCTCACTCATCAGAGGTTGTGACCAATCGAGTGAACGGCGGAGATGAGGATGCAGGATTCCAGACCGGCGATGTGACAGGAATGGCAAAGAGGGCTTGGCATGCGCTGGCTCGATCACAGGCCCTCGGCGCCAAAGGCTGGATTTCCATTCCAGACCATTAGTGCCCAGATAGCACGCCCGAGGTGTGAATGCCTTCCTAAACACGCCAGATGTTTCCCCGGCTCAGATACCGTCGCAAACAGTCAGCTTCGAGGCATCTCAGTGTGCAACCGGTACGAAGAGAAGCGCAACGCCTGGCGCTCGTAACAGATAATCTGGAGGGTGAGGACAGAAATCCCAGTGTCAGTCGTGACGCTGAAAGGCGAGGCTTCGCTGAGCCTTGATCCCGGACATGCTGATGGCGCAGTGCATGCCGTGTCTGATCATCGCGCTGGGGGCCAGCACAGCCCCCTTATCCCCTCACTCATCAGAGGTTGTGACCAATCGAGTGAACGGCGAAGATGAGGATGCAGGATTCCAGACCGGCGATATGACGGGAATGGCAAAGCGCATCCCTCAACCCTTCGATCAATCGGCCTCGACGAGGGCTTGACATGCGCTGGCTCGATCACAGGCCCTCGGCGCCAAAGGCTGGATTTCCGTTCCAGACCATTAGTGCCCAGATAGCACGCCCGAGGTGTGGATGCCTTCCCACACAGCTCGCCAGATGTTTCCCCGGCTCAGATACCGTCGCAAACGGCCAGCTTCGAGGCATCTCAGCGTGCAACCGGTACGAAGAGAAGCGCAACGCCTGACGCTCATAACAGATATAATCTGGAGGGTGAAGAGGACAGAAATCCCAGTGTCAGTCGCGGCGCTGAAAGGCGAGGCTTCGCTGAGCCTTGATCCCGGACATGCTGATGGCGCAGTGCATGAATTAATCCTCTGGCACACCCTCTTGTAAATGAATTGGGCGAGACTCCTTCAAGTTGACAGGCCGTTATGCTCGATCTGTAACCCAAACCGCGATCGCCGGATCGAACGGTGATGCGGGTTGAAAGGGATGCCAAGAGCGGTCTGACTCTCGAGTCCGAGATAAGGCAGCGTGTCCGGTGCGACAGTGATCGAGGTTAATAGAATGGCAGGAAACCGGCGAGGGGATGGGAGGAGTTTATATGTGGAAGATGGAAAAGTAAACAAAAGCGGCACCGGGCGAAGTAACGGGGTCCTTCAGGGCGCCTTCCCCGTTCGGGGGGTCACTAGGCCAGGCGGGGCAATCCGCCGACGCGTACGATACCTTCGTACCTCGGCATTGGACCAATCGAGACCAAGATCATGTGACCAGTGAGTTAGCGTGTTCGGTCGCGCCCTAAATTCACGTTTCGCGATATGATAACACTACCACCATACCTGACCCCCCAACATCGATGTCGAAAATTCGTTACTTCGTGGCTTTGAACGTCACCGAGGGACAACAACTCCAAGCTCCCATACTCCTCGCTTAATAACGCACTAACCATGGCTGCACTTAATACAAAGGCTCCGTCTGCTGATGCACCAGAAAAGGCACTTCTTTTCGCTCAAGTACAGTACCACATTGTGCAAGGTCACGGACTTAGCTCAGAGATTGCAGAAGGGGTAAGTCAGAGAACCAATGCTGCATCAAACTCACAGCTTACTTTGGGGAACAGCTTGCAATAATCCTTGACGGAAATGGAGCGCATCATATCGCGAAAGCATCCAAACATGACAATATACCCTTAGCCCAGATTACACACATAATCTCGGCGACCTCGGATTTTCCAGACTACGAAGATGCCATAAGCGCCCTGAAAGCTGTCGTCAAGCCAGACTGGGTGAAAGCATCTGTTGCAAAGGGACGACTTGCGAATCCTCGCCAGTACAGTCCTGACCCTAGATATTTCTTTTCCGGTCTCGTCGTGTGTTGTGCCGACCTACCAAGCGGAGACAAAGATGCTATCATTGGGGGTGTTCTTGCTATGGGTGGCTTGTACTCCAGCGCAGTCACAAAGATGGTAACACACATAGTTGCCTTAACGACTGAGCCAGAAAAGTGCCAGACAGCGCTGAACAAGAACTTGAAATGCAAGATCGTTCTGCCACACTGGTATGAAATTAGAGCTGGAGCATGGTGTAGCTCAGTCAAGCTGATAGTCAACTAGGTTCGACGACTGCTTGAAGCTCGGAAAGCGCATTGACGAAGGCCCATACTGCCTACCAGATCCTGAAATTCTACGCAAGAGACCCGAGGACAAGATTCCTGACGCTGCTAGACATGACCTCATAGGTGCCTCGTCCATTGATCCTGGTCGGCTAATTACACCTTCTAGCTCTCCAAGCGCAGATCGTCGCGAACTTACAGTTTTCAAAGACAAAAGAGTCATGCTCTCGACCGATCTTGAATTAGGCAGTCATCTTCTAGGAACAATTGAGGATCTGATTCATACCGGAGGAGGAAGTGTCACTGGAAGCGTGCACAAGGCTGATATGTTCATCTGCCATTATCGACAGTCCCAAGATTACCAAATTGCATCAAGAGCTGGATGCGACGTGGGAAATTTAGCATGGTTGTATCATTTGATCACACACAATGCTTGGACATCACCCTTAAAGCGACTTTTGCATTATCCTATTGCGCGAAATGGCCTTCCAGGCTTTAAGGATTTCCGCATTAGCCTATCAAATTACAATGGAGAGGCTCGGGTGTATTTGGAGAATCTTGCTAAAGCAGCCGGGGGGGAGTTCACTAAGACTATGAAGGAAGACAACACCCATCTCATCACGGCACACACTGTCAGTGAAAAGTGCGACGCTGCAAAAGAATGGAACATCAACATGGTGAACCATCTGTGGCTCGAGGAGAGCTACGCGAAATGGCAGATCCAGAGCCTGGCAAACCCCCGCTACACCCACTTTCCCTCACGTACCAATCTCGGTGAAGTTGTTGGGCAAACCCTTATCGACAAGCAGGCTATTGAACGAGTATTCTTCCCTAAGCGCACCAATGGGGACCATGAGATGGAGGACGTATCTCTGCCCAAGCCCATCAGTACAAAAGACCAGAACGCTACGTCATCTAGGGTACCAAACAGCAGCGCCGTCCATGCATCTAGCTCTGCTAATCGAGATGCTGTCCCTTATCGTACCCTACAGTCTGATGGGCCGACTCCCAAAGCTCCAAAGGATAGGAGACGGCACAGCGAAGGTACGGAACTTAGAACGCCAGCTGGCCCTCGATATACCGACGGGAAGGAAAACGATACTCCATCAACCACGGGTAGCCGAGGTGCCAAAGACCGGGCAGTAGCTAAATTGCTTGACCTCGCACCAGATATCGCGCTGTACGAGAAAGAGAGCAAGAGAGTCGGTGGTGTCGTCTTTGGGGGCCGGAAGCCAAGTGAAGAGAAAGGAAATGGTGGAGGTCGAAAGAGATCCAAATCAAAGGATGAAGATACGGGTACGGAGGCGGATGAGGAATTGAGAGGCGCGAAAAAGGCGAGAAAAGGCAGAGAACCTGCCTCGATGCGGTTGCTACTCACAGGCGACAAGAGGTGGGTGGGACAACCCAAAAAGGAGAGCGATGAGCGGGTAAGTGAATATTTCGGTAATGATCCTAACATGACTAATTCTCCACAGACTCAGCTCAGAGACCTTGGAATCCTCATAAGCCAGGATCCCGCCACCTGTACACATGTTGCTTCACCTCAGATCGTCCGCACCCAGAAGTTTGCTTGTGCAATGGCCCGCGCTCCCATAGTTCTCTCGACCGACTTTGTAGACCAATGTCTCGCGCAGAACAAGGTGCTTCGTGCAGATGACTATATCCTGAACGACGTCGACGGCGAAAAACGCCTAGGCTTCAAATTAGCGGATGCAACTACTAGGGCAAAAGAAAACAAAGGACGCCTACTTCGCGGTTATAACATTTACTGCACTGAAGTTATCCGAGGCGGTTTCGATTCGTACAAATCAATCATCGAGGCTAACGGAGCTAAGTGCATGCTGTACCGTGGGCGGGCTGGGTCAATCGCCGCATCGCGCGCGGGTGGTGGCGATGATGATTACGATGATGCGGAAGAGGAGTACATGTACTTAATCAGCGGAGTCTCGCCTGAGGAGAAGAAGCTCTGGCCGAAGTTTCGGACAATGGTGCAGGGAGTTGGGAAGGTGCCCAGAATCGTGAGGAGTGATTGGATGTTAGATCTGGCTTTGAGGCAAGAGGTGAGGTGGTTAGATGTTTATGGGCTTTTGAATGAAGACGTCGAAACTTAGCTCCGACGTGCTAATGGGCGGCAATCGATGTACGATCTGCATGGCGTTACGATTCCACGGGCGAAGTGGGCAAGCAATGACTTACGTGGATTTGGACAGTAGTAGATTTTAGGGGTTATTGAGCGAACCACTGACGGTGTCACTTACTTGTATCATAGAGGCTTCCGGAGATAGACAATCCATCTTTTTCAAAAGAACTTGACTCCCTGCTGATCTTCGATCCCGAAAACCTGCGCCTTGCCACGCTTGACGAGCACATTGAATGATCTCTTTAAAACTTCCGGATCCATACCATGGAACTCTGTATCGGATTCAGCGATGTGGTCCCTCCTTCATCATATCACAAGATAAGAAGTACCCTTATCGAAGGTCGCCTCCCCATTCATCAGCTCATAAAATGTCAACACCGTGTTCTTCTGCCCTGTCTCCTCAACCTGAGAACCCCCAATAGAGTCAGCCATCATTCCACTCCCCCAAGCCCATCGCCATCTCCAAACACAAAAACTACCCACCCAATCAACCAACACCTCCGCCCACTCCTCCGGTCTCCTCCACCAAACCCACAACACCCCCTTCTCACCCCCAACCCACTCCGCCCTCTCCTCCCCCTCTTTGCTACACATCCAATCCACCACCTCCCGCGTATCCCGCAAGCTCAATCGCTTCTTGATGCTCGTATTGTGGAACAAGGGCGTCGAGAGCGCGGTTTGAAGCACGAGTTTGTAGAGGCGGTGGGTGCGGCAGTATCTTTGGATGATTAGAGACCAGGTGCGCAGTTGGCAGGTGCGGGTTAGGAGGGTGGGTTGGAGGGTGTAGAAGGCGGGGTGGGAGAGGGGGGACTTTTTCTTTTCGGGGGCGGGGAGGGCCATTGTTCAAGGGAAGTATCTGTGGAGAAGTTCTTGGTCCTGGGCAGTACTGGCACGACTGGGTCTTGGTGGTGGAGTGGGTTAGCCCTATGCTATCGATAGTGTACCGTTTGCGCTACAGTACTTCCGTAGGACGACAGGACTACATATGTACTCGTACTAGCGCCCATGGCTAGCATAGACTGTGCCTCAATCAACCGATAGAGTAATGGGAGAAGGCTGAAGATGCAGTAGATACTTTCAGGCTCCAGCAGATGTTTTGCGCTTTGTTTCCATTCGTTCACCAGTCTCCGCGAACTTAGTCAATTCCTCATGGCTCACACACTTTCCTTTTCGCCAAATCTGTCTAATTTTCCAAATGATGGAGCACATATTGCATCTGGGGCATACAAGGCGAAAATTCGTTCACTTTCTCTTAAATATCCAAATCTACGATATCCTGATCCAGAACTCTCTTCAAACGTTGGTGGTTCTGGAAAGGTGGCCCTGTTACATTTCTTGGAGGGGAGGGCACCAGCCCGTTCGGATCTCTCCCATCACAGGAAGTTACAGCAATATCTCGAGAAGCACATAGAAAAGACAGTAGCAGAGCCCTGTCGTCGCCTTTTCCTTGTCGAGGGGCTGGACCCCACTATTACAGGCGTACTCGGCGAGCACTTTGATATTAATCCAACTCTTATTGTACGGCAGCAGCGGACGTCAAATTGGGAATCATACCACAGGTCTGGAAACACGCCACCTCTTCCCTCGCTTCTAAATCCTTCCCAGTCGTTTCACATACCATACTATGAACTGCACCACTATCCGCAGGGGCTACCCGATTCTCTGTTTTGGAGGTCTGCCAATGGATGCCGTCAGATACACTTTTCTAGAATGCCCGGCACATTCGACCGTGTTGGTGTAGTCGATCGTAAAGCTTCGTATTGGTCGAGAAAAGATGGACTTGGTGGTTGGGATGGTAGGTACCCAGATGTTCTCTTGGATCTCAACCCTTGGTAATATTCTCCTAGCCATTATTTTCCTTGACGCGCCAATACGTGATGTCCTTCCAGGCATGAAATTCGGAAGTCCAGAGCGGACTTCATTGCCCAGTGAACCATATCAAGGTGGTTATTCCGACTTCGTGAACTACACTGATCTCCCTGACGCATGTCGGACCTCAGGACCGTCCAGAGAATCGATGCTTGAGGATATTTGCTATTATTGGACTAACCATCAAACTTGTGTCGATAACCTAGAGGAACCCATAGTTTCTACAATATTTTTGAAGAAGATTGTGGCTTCCAACTATCTCGTGTTGATTGAGTACATCAGGGGCATGCTCAGCAACCTTGAAATCGCATGGGCTCGACAAGAGCAGGACATTAGCGAGATAAAGATTGCATGGGCTGAGCAAACGTGGAGCGAGTTACAATCTTGGAGTCGGCGGTGCTCCGAGTATTGCGAAAACGTCGAGTCAATACTTGATGGCCTAGGCATTCCGTTATCCGAGAGCCAAGCGTCAAGGGAATGGAGCAGCTGTGAGAAAGACTTTCATGTGGTCAGTAGAAAG